>Ga0307514_10002321_pt1 | contig 20030 bp, 27 predicted proteins | sample 16_EM_MG_FD_203088 | JGI IMG/M metagenome (GOLD analysis project Ga0307514, IMG submission 203088) | Populus trichocarpa ectomycorrhiza microbial communities from riparian zone in the Pacific Northwest, United States - 16_EM | ecosystem: Host-associated > Plants > Roots > Unclassified | place... | reverse complement strand
TATTTTTGGCGAAGGAACAGGACGATAGGATAATGACCAAGTTTGGTAATGAACATAGGTAGCTCCTCCGTATGTCCATTAATATTGGCTGATAACTTGGTAAGATGGGTGATGGCTCCAGACTCCACTGGTCGGCCATCTATAACTTCTAGGGTTCGTGGGGTTTAAATAATGCCCTCGAAAAATATGAGAAGGATGCAGAACCAGTAACAGAGGACGATAAGGTCAAGGAGCTAGTACCAGAGGGCTATCATGAGTTCCTACCCCTCTTCAAGAAGGCGGTAGCAGAAATCCTGCCACCCCACCGCTCCTATGATCACAAGATACCCTGAAGGAAGGGTTTACCCCTCCCTTCGGTCCTCTCTACTCACTGTCTAAGCCAGAACTTCAAGCCCTACATCAATGGATTGATGAAAACCTCTCTAAGGGATTTATTAGAGCTTCATCTTCCCCTGCCATCCTGTTTGCCAAAAAGAAAGACGGATCTTTTAGGTTGTGTGTCGACTATAGGGGATTGAATGAAGGCATCATCAAGAATCGTTATCCACTCCCCTTGGTCAGAGAGACCCAATGCAGCTTTCTAGGGCTCGCTACTATACCACTCTCGATGTTAGGGGAGCATATAATCTCTTGAGGACCGCAGAAGGTGAAGAATGGAAGACTGCTTTCAGGACTTGCTATAGCTTGTTTGAATCCCTTGTCATGCCCTTTGGTTTGACCAATGCCCCCTCTGATTTCCAACGGTTTATCAATGATATCTTGCACCTCTTGCTTGAGCACTGCTTACATTGATGATATCCTCATCTACTCAGAGACTCTCCAGAGCACAAGATTCATGTCATAACAATTCTAGAAGCTCTCTCTAAAGCCGGCCTGTACCTTAAACTTGAGAAATGCGAATTTCACAGAACAGAAGTCGGTTACCTAGGCTTAACTACCTTCCTCACCAGAGGTGGTGACACACACGTATTGCACGCCACGTGTGTGACTCCCTATCCAGGTTCGCAGCCCGCATACCAAAGGTCCATGCCAAGAAATGAGCCGCCAAGAACGTCTGGTGCGAGACTGGAGGCCTTCCATGCTGCAGACCTACTTCGATTTGGCTGCACTTCTGGTGGGGTAAAGGCTCTATGTAAAGGCTGCTGCATGTGTGCCGCGGGTCATGCGTGCATGCATCCTACATCCATTCTACCTACCGGACGCTCTGCCTGGGGAAAAGCCTGGCTAGATATAGAATCTGATAAGCATATCTGTTGATTGATATCTGATTCTTGCAAACGTTTTTGAAACCTTTAAAACCTCCAAAATGCCCTCCGGGCGATTTAAGCACCCACATAAAAATAAATCGGTCTAGGCACTGTCACGTGGGAACGAACTTAGTTAGGAAGTGATAGGCTTGGCGTGGTCCTTCGTGAAGGATATAGTTCAGAGGATATGGGCACTTCCCTCCTCCATCATTATCTATCATTGTCTATCATTGTCTATCATTGTCTATCATTGTCTATTATTATTGTCTGTCATCATCTAGCATCAGCATCATTATCATCTTGTGTCTTGCATGATCATCATCTTACGTGTGTTGTATCATTATCATCATCGTCGTTGCAGGGAATAGATCAGATCAGAGCTGAGAACTTGTCCCTCCACAGCTAGCAGTACTAGAAAGACTACTCTTTGATCACAATCTATATTCTATCTATCTTCACCCTCTTCTATCTTCATCCTCTCTATCCTTTCGTACTTGAAACCTCTATCATAATCTACCATCACCTCTTCTATCTTCATCCTCTTTATACTTTCGTACCTGAAACCTTTGTCATATCTGAGAAGTGAGCCAGAAGAAACCAATACCTGAAACCTCCGTCATAATCTACCATCACCTCTTCTATCTTCATCCTCTTTATCCTTTCGTACCTGAAACCTCTGTCATATCTGAGAAGTGAGCCTGAAGAAACCAATATCCTACCTCCTAATCCTATCCTACCCTTGACCATGGCCCATAGCCTGATGATGGGGATGCCCAAGCTCAGCCCCTTCTCGGGAGAAAGAGTGACCGTTCCCATCTCTGAATTTCTAGATACTCTTGAACGAAATTTCTTGATGCTGGAAATGAGTTTCACGGATGCTATCAAACTGGCTCGAGTCAAGCTCCTACTATTTCAGAGTCAACTCGAAGGGAGAGCTAAACAGTGGTGGCAGTATCACATCACTACCAATCAAAAATCTTCTTATGAGACTGCCTCTACTGCTCTCCGTGCGAGGTTCCCAAAGGCTAATCGAGAGCAAGCCGAGGAGTTAGGGTGAGCTATGGCAGTATTCAATGTGCTCAAACAGGACGGTCGTTCCATTTCCGAGTATATTGATCATGTTAATGAGCTCCATGATATCCTAGGCAATGATTTCCAAAGTCTTTTGGCAATGAGATTTATCGACGGTATCGAAGACACAATGACGAGGCAGTCCGTGAACGCTGCTGTTGACGAACCTTACATCTTGAGTGCTATTACCAGTGCCTACCGCAAGGCTACCAAATCGATACGACGTCTGGAATCTTATCAAGAGAAGAAAACCAAGTCGAGTGATGACATCGTAGGAGGAAATGACCCCATGAGAGAGCTGTTACATTCTCAGGAACGACTCGCAGCTATGCATCTCAATAGCCAAGCGAAGATTCTTCAACAATTTCAAGAGATAGTCAAACCTGCCAAACTCACCACTCCGACCTATCCACCTCAAGCCCCAGGAAACATCCCTCGCCCAGTCACTGCCAATGATCATTACCAAAGAAGATACCAAAGGGACTGGGTTCCCACCTATCCTGGGATTGTCGAAACAACTCCCTCTTAGTCAAGAAGCAGGCCAAGCTACATGAGAAGCACCTGGCCCCGATAAACTAACGTAATCCACCCACATCCCGCCCTGGCCAAACGGTGGAGGGAGTATCAACGATCGAAGAATTATCCTTAGAGGACCTGGGTATGACCTCTCACACAGACCCCATAGAAATGACTATGATGCCCGCGTTAATGGTGGAGACCCTTGACGGAGTGAGCGTGGAGAGCGAGAAGACGAGATTAGTGGAGCAGGTGGCCTCACTATCTGTGAAGGAGAGGGCTGAGCTCGTTGCAGCAACGGAGAAGCATGCGAGGAGTGATGAAGGAGCAGCGACAATCGAAGAACTATCCCCAGACGACTTGAGTATAATTCAGCATACAGATCCTGCTGGAATGGCGACGATGTCAATCTCGATACTTGAAACCCTCGATGAGAGGACGAGATTAGTAGAGCAAGTGGCGTCGCTATCTGCAGAAGAGAGAGCAGTTGTCACGATGGAGAAGCATGCGAGGAGTGATGAAAGAGCAGCGACGATCGAAGAATTATCCCTGGATGACTGGGGGGTGACCCCTCACACAGACCCTGTAGGAATGACGATGATGTCAGCTTCAATAGTAGAGACTCTCGATAAGGTCGGTGCAGTGAACGAGAGGATAAAGGCCAGTATAGGGAGCAAGAAGATGAGCATGGTAGAGCAAGTGGCGTCATTATCCGCAGAGAAGAGAGCAGCTGCCGCGACGGAGAAGCATGTGAGGAGTGAGGAAGGAGCAATGATGGAGAAGAACGAGAGAAGAGAGTTTCGGAGACCTGGAGATGAAGACTCCACCCCTGCCGAATTCACCCCATTCATGAAGATCGTGCAACCCACGAGCCAGGTTATCTCCACTACAGACGCAGCTGCGGATAGACTACCCACGATATTTTACCAGCCCCAGGGTTAACTCTTCATCCCAGACCCGAAGTACATGAATGTAGCACACCCTGAAGTCCTGCTGAACACTACTCTAGCACCTCCTGAAGTCATGTTGAATCATGATAAGAAACGGCCCTAGATGGAACTGGCCGATACAGAATATGAGGAACTGTCTCTCGGAAGAGAGCAGAAGAATGCCCTCCTACACCAAATAATCTCTGAAGCGCGAGAGGAGACCAATCAAGGATTCCATTACGGAGATGCTATCCCAGAACCTAAGGGGACCATCATCAATTTCCATACCACTGGGCTGATCCGCAACCAAGTCAATGGGATCATCCAGACATTCAAGGTCCCTCGGGTCCTAATTGACAGAGAGGCTGTCATTAATCTGATGCCAGAATCGGTAGCCCTGCAATTGGACCAACTAACTAGGGAATCGGGAAAAAGGCCCGCGGTACTAGATAAGAGTCGATCTGGTACTCTCCGAATCAATGACCCTGGAGGCGGTGATGATGCTAAGCGTTCGTCAAAGCCGAGTGAATGGTTGAAAGCACAGGAAGCACATATCTTGGAAGTAATTGCGACGCAGGAAGTCTCGGACAAGCGGGGGATGAACTGTTCGATGTTTCAATTTAACTCAAAGTCTGATTTGTCGTTTGTGTGTGTACGTGGGTGTATTTTCTTCCTTTCTCTCTCTTTTTTATTTTAACTCAGGTGTTGATTTGTGTGTGTGTTGCCTTCTTTTCTCGCTAGCTCGAAAAAGGCAAGGGGGTGAGCTGTCACATGGGAACGGACTTAGTTAGGAAGTGATAGGCTTGGCGTGGTCCTTCGTGAAGAATATAGTTCAGAGGATACAGGCACTTCCCTTCTCCATCATTGTCTATCATTATCTATCATTGTCTATCATTGTCTATCATCATTGTCTGTCATCGTCTAGCATCAGCATCATCATCATCTTGTGTCTTGCATGATTATCATCTTGCATGTCTTGTATCATCATCATCGTTGTCGTTGCGGGGAATAGATCAGATCAGAGCTGAGAACTTGTCCCTCCACAGCACGAGAACACCTCTGGGTAACACGGAAGTAAAATGCCTTCGCTTAGTGGAACATGTCTAAGACACAGCACTTTTTTTTTCAAGTCTATACTCCGTACGTCTTAGGCTATGATAAAATGGGCTAAATGGGCCCAAAGAGACAAGTAGCGAATGGCCCCATCTTAAGTGATGTTTGAACTAACCCAAAAAACAATATATGGCGAAAATATATTCATAACCAATGAAATTCGTTGCGGCATAGCCCCCTCACAGGTCGAGCTTGGCATACAGTAGTCTCTCTTCATCCACCGCTCTTTCACATCCATATCCTCCCACGAACTCCACCTCCTCCCTACCCCCTCACCGTGCATACAGACCAGTGCGGCGTGCTTGCCAGTCTCATCATACCTCTCACATCTCCAGCACTAGGGGCGTTGAACTCATGCAGTTTGTGTCGCCAGGCTTGAAAGTTGCCCCTCCCGGTGTGGCAATGGACATAGTTAACCCGAGCTTTCCGGTTCCACCTCACCACTCTTCCCACTCCCTCAGCCTCTCCTGCCGTAATCCCCCTTCCGTGATCACCCTTTCCACCTCCCCCTCGTCCTCTACTGACAGCTCCGTGTACGAATACTCTCCTGGTGGTACAAAGGTCACGGGATGCAAGGACCACTACTTAACGGAGGCAATCTCCGAGAGCCTGTAGCGGCGATATATCTTCCCACGTTGAACGATTGGAAACACTTGGTAGGCACCATGTTCGAGAGATGCGACCATAACAACTTCATGAATGCCTTATTCCAGTCGGGAGCGTGGTACCGTTTTTGGCTTTATGGGAAAGATGGGAAAATTGAAGTTAGGCAAAATGAGGATCATGAAGTTGTTATGGTTGCATCTCTCGAACATGGTGCCTACCAAGTGTTTCCAATCGTTCAACATGGGAAGATATATATCACCGCTACAGACTTCTGGCATCAGGCTACTTTCTACTCGGAGGACGAATGCAGGGTAGCCTAATGGAAGTAATTTGGACATGTCGTGATGGTTAAAAGAGCCAGGAATTCGCTGGAGAAAGTAGGATAAGGATAGCGCTAGATATCATAGCATTAAATCTATAGCAAAATGTACGATAGCTTCACCGTTCAATATTACCTCTATTCCCAAAATTCCTTCACCCATAGCCTTGTATAGTCTGGTTGGCACAACACCCTCGTGTAGCTGGTCGGCAAGCTCGTTCCCCCGGGTGCCGACATGTACCTTCACCTAGGCGAATTTCACTGCTTTGGGTCCCAGCCTGGCTTGCCTCTCCCTGATCGCTTCCACGACCTCCACCAGTGGCCTCGTCCTGGCTCTCCCAGTCCGTCCTGCCTTTCGTACGGCTACAATAGCCGCTTGTGAGTTCGACAGGACTAGGATTTTCCAGTCTCTTGGTGCAAGTGCCAATCCGCCGCTCACTCCCACAACCTTGAGCCTATGGAGTATCTATTTGCATGGTAATTCGATTTTAACAAATAAATACATGCATCCCGGTAGTGCGCAGGATGCCCATCAAATAGGTTAGTCTGAATACGAGAAATGATCTTTTAAACAAAAAAAAAGAGGTGAGCTCGTAGCTCTATTTCCTCGAGCAAGCTTTTCAGCACAGTTTGGTGAAATTCGGATGCATGACGAGACTTTCTGATTCCTGCACCAGACAAATACAAATATCTTGGTATCGTGGTTTTGTCAATGTCTCCTAATTTGAAACTCTCCAGCAGTAGACAATACAGCCAAGAGGTTGCTGGAGCTTGAAATTTCACAACACTTTGTAGAGTTCCACAGTACATCCAGATTCAGGTACAGTATGCGTATGAAATTTATTCGATCTGTAACAAGGACCTGACTATATATTTATATAGCAAGAGGTAGGTGGGGACTCCACGTAAGACCCTGTGGCTGTAGTGGGGTGCTGGTACGGAGTACCGGCCCTTGTTTAAGCCTCTGTGGTGGGTTGCGTCGGCTTCCTGTGTCGGGGTCCGATCGGGGGCCTCGGCGCACGCCTGCACCGAGCTGCCTGCACTCTCGTATCCACTTTCGGGGTGCTCTCCCTACTCATTTCTCCTGTGGGTTCCGTGTGTGTGGCCACTGCATTCTCGACAGCCTTTTCCGTCTCCATCGTTGCCTCTCGTGTATCCCTCACTGCTTGTACCCCCCGACTAACCCCGTTGTCAGCTCCTCTCCCCCTCAGTCCGTGTATCCTCTGCCGGATGTAAGATTATATATATATATATATTTATAAGGTTATGAGTAGAGGAATTTTGGTTATAGAGGTAAGGCAGAGGATATACAACTGTGAAGTTATCGGAACTCGCTATAGACTTGATGCCCTGGTATCTAGTGTTCTATCCAATATCGTCATCGAATTCCAGCTCTTTTATCTTTCCTAACTTATCCCAGTTCCCCATATTGGGAATCCCGGTTTTCGACACTTTTGTGGGTTCCTGCGGCTCCCGTGACATCCAGCACATGACAGTATTCCAACACCGGAGTCATCCCTAGCTCTGCTAGGAGGTCCGGTACCTTTCCCATCACCATGCTGTGCGCCCTGTTTCCCATAGGCCACAGTGAGTGCTGTCATACGGAGTTCCAAAAACTTAAATAAGATAGCTCTGCAGGTTGTAGTTTGATAGTGGAATAACTTAATGGATTATATTGTAACGTTTTAGTATAGAAGACGTCGTGCCCGAGTGGTCAAAAACAAATAGTCTCAGTGCTTAACCCTCGTTTCTGAATATTTCTTGAGGAGGAGCATAATAGATAAAGGGACGAGGAGAGAATTATATGCTCGACTAATGTGTATCCTGGCTGGTGATTACTTGCACGAGGAAACGGCCATAGACCCAAGCCTGGACCTTCAAGAATGGACATAACTCGCGCCCTTTCTTGTGCCACAAGCTTCTGGAGCTACCTACAGGAACGCCAGTTTTGCAGGGCTTCGCTGCCATCCCAAGCCACCACCGAAGATTCAGAAAGAATGAAATACCCACATCGAACAATATGACACCGGCCCTCTTCCGTAGTGGGTACGTGATTCTTCACAAACCCAAAAACCTTTGAATCTGGAAACATTTCCTGCATGGCAACATTTGGGCAACAGCATTGGGACCTTCTTATTCCCATATACTTGGGAATGATCTACATGCTCCCGTGTTAAGTGTTGATGTGACTTCACAAGATGTTCCAGTTACAAATTCATAGTGCGAAATACCTAAGATCACAGAGTAAGACTTATCATCTCGAGGGACTATACATGTACTATATAGTACTCTCTAAAAATTAGCCTGGCTCCATAGCTCCGCCTCGAATGAGTCATAGTGAGACAACATTAAGTCTGGCTAAACTCTCTTTCAATTAGCACCGGAGGTTCTACAAAACCCCGATACTCCGATTCCATGCTGACTACCGCATTAGGTAGTGCCCGGATGATTACTGGGCCGGAACCGACAGGGATTCAAAATATAAGATCAACGGTGCAAGCTCCTCTCTGAAACCGTATCGCTCGTTCGTCGCAGCAAACTCCATCATCTTACTACCTACCCAAACAATATCAAGATGTGTTCCAACGGTGACCCTCACTCCCGCTCCCCTGGGTACACTTCTGGGTATACTCACAACCACTCCCACTCTCACGATCATGGAGGGCAATTCATCGACCCAACAGGCTGCATTCCCACGGCTGATACTCAGGGCCTCACTCAAGCTGAGAGAAGCAGGATTCACTTTGAGTAAGTATTGGTTTAATTCACCCTCCCTTGGCTACTTATAAAGTGTGGTGCCGGCTTACATTGACGACAATTTATAGTAACTTTGCAAAAGCCCATGCCGATAAATTCGTTGAAGGCAGACGCTTTATTGCCAAAAGCATCCAAGATCGACTGGGATGGATTGGCGTTGACTTTACCAAGCCCGTTCGAGTTCTCGACTATGCATGTGGGACTGGCGTGGTGTCTCATGTAAGATTCCTTGAACATGCCCCCCTGTACGGAGTAAATGCTTTTCCTATGTACATACATTTCAGGTATCTAACATGAATCTCCTTTACAGTCACTTGCCCCGTACGTTACTCCCACTAGTCAATTCATTGGCATGGACGTCTCCAATACCATGGGTGCCGACCAATACAATATCACCTCTGCCGCCCTCGGCTTCACCCCTGAAGCCATGAAAGCCTACAAGGGGACCATTCTCGAGCCCACCGACCCAAGCCCAGCAGAATTCTCCGCTCCGGAATTCTTCAACTTCGACATTGTCGCCTGCAGCATGTCTCTCCATCATTTCGATGACCCTGCCTACGCAATGCAGCAACTCGCCAAGCGAGCGCGTCCCGACGGAGGAGTAGTTATCATAATTGATAATACCAAAGCCCCGGCCCACACAGAGGTTCACAAGATGTATCAGCAGGCGACGGGCCGTGGGGCGCATACGGCTATGGGGTATGCAGAGGAGGAGATGAAGAAATATTATGAAGGGGCAGGGGCGGTAACGGAATTTGATTATGTGGCTTTGGAGCAGGGTCCAGAGATTGATATGGGGGGCCATACGTGGCATATGCAGGTGTTTATCTCCAAAGGGAAGAGGAGTGGATAATTATCCTTTGTCCAAGGTTTGCAGGGCCACAGGGGAAGGAGAGGTGGTTCCAGTATCTTGATGGAATTTTTGGCAGGTATACGGAGATTTGTATTGGGCTTTACGGGGATATATTTGTACACAAGCAGGGCTTTGTAGGTAGGCATATTATCGCCGGAATTCGGGGTGACCCGGAGCCCGTATACATATATATGAATTTCAAGTACCATACGAAAACTAGAATGAAACCTGCTTTAGGCCAATAACCCGGATAGATAGTCTGGTGGCACTCGCCAACACCCTCCCATGTATCATTGACTCTTATGTCCTGCTACGAGCAGAAATTGTCAATGCAGGGTGGGGATCTGTACTAAATTTCTATGAGACAATAACATTATTCCCCCGCCTAGAGTGGAGGCACCATAGGATTGATATATTGGCCTCATATACAACAATATATAAGTTGCCTTTGTGATATGCTAGCTGGGTGATAGGGTGTTTCTGGATATATATGTTCCTCATGTTATATTACAGATATCCGTCGGGAATACTTAGGGCGGATCCCCTAACCCACACCCAAGCCCGAGGCATTGTCGACAGGAGGCATTGTCGACAGGAGGCTCAGTTAGTAATGACCTAAAAGGTAATCTCGTACATTCACTCGGAAGCCCCCAAGTCCTAAAGTTGCTACACCACCGGGGACGTCCTAGTCCTTTACAGCTCTCCACCCTACACAGCCCTGGTTGTCTTGATCAATACAAGTCTGCACCCGTTTCTCTACCTAAGAATACTGAAGAGCCATTACTCCTATTCTTTTCAGCTTTCAAGCTTAGCCATAACCATGTCCTTCCAAAAGACCTCCTTTCCAAACTCCATCTACCTCGAAGATGGCCATATCCTCACCGCTGCCGTACAGACTGCAGACAGAGCCTTCTATCCGATTTCCTCCATCGATCTCGACACTTGTTTGGGAAACATCAATGGTATGCCCTCTCCCCAAACACCCCTGCTTCCACTCGCACTTGGTTAGCTTTAACATATGTTGTTCAGGCATCTTCACCTGGGGCAAAACCAACTACAGTGCCACCGCATTAGAACCCACGATCACCGTGTCAGCCAATCCTGGCGAGGGCGTATTCTTACAAGCAAGGTTGCAGAAAGTGGATGGAGAGTATGTGACTGATAGGATTGATTTGAATGAGAGGGTTGAGAATCAGAATGGGAAGTTAGTGTATAGTAAGTCCTCCCTCCCCCCAGGTTGTGGGTAATAGCTTTGCAGACTTGGAATCTAATATACATCAGATCCGGATTACTCTACACCACACTAGGGAGGGAAAGAGCCAATAATGAACCGTTATTGGCTATAGAATGGCTTGTGTGTGACGACCTTGATAGGTAGCTTTATACTTGGGATTTTATTTCACGGTCGGCATGGATCAGGCACTGAACCAATGGGTATACAGTGCGTGGGGGACGCATTGTATATATACTAGGGGGACTGTAATGAAGTCGTGAGCTTGAATTGACTGGTGGAGAGATAATCAGTTTTTTTGCTATGGAATAAACACAATATGCAATCGAGGAGTCAGGTAGATTATGGGCACTAGGTCATAAGGGGTAGTGAGATCCTTAGTACTATTTACTACGGATACTTACCCACTTAGCGCAAAGAGGAAATGACTCAGCAGCGGTAGCAACGTTAACGCGAGAGGACGCTAGCTACGATAGCGGATGCAGAGGCTGCGGGGGTGGCGCTAGCATAGGAAAAGGCGCGTTCGACAGCCAGGGCGTAATACAGAGAGTGCTCAGTCTGGTTGACCAACCCCCCCGATCGTGGATAGAGGAGAAGTTGGTACGACAGATGATGGAGAGGCCCAGGAGGTTGATGTGAGTACGGAGACATAGTGGAGTTGAGGGTACCTAATGAGGCAGCCGATAAGAGGGCTAAACAGGAGGTACAGTCGAACCTCTATATTAGCGTACTCTATATATGCATAACCTCCCTATTAGAATTGAGCATGCCGGACCGAATTTGGGACTATGGCTAGACAAAACCTCTATAAACGCATAAACTCTCTAATAGCATCGGATCTTCCGGTCCCGACGCTAGGCTAATATAGAGGTTCGACTGTATGGATGGGAGAACGGATGTTCTGGCCTGATATCACCACACAGGCGGGCATCAAACAAGCGTACCCCCTACATACAAAAACCCCAGCCCATCTCAGCCGGCGACACGTGGTTTGACGTACTTGATGGCGGACAGGGGTCCCCAGAGACAGTGATTGAAGGAGATAGGCAAGGTGGATAATCCGAGATGCATTTGCGATGGGTGGACGCCGCAAAACACGGCGCATTTGTATCAATGTGAATGGATAGGGGATGGGTTGGGGAGATCGAGGGAACAGGCGGGGCGGGATGCGAAGTGGTGTGGGGAGGTGGCGAGGTTTCTTTTGTAAATACATAAATACCATGTAGTTAGATAGCGGGGGAGGGCAGGGACTGGCCCGGCAGGGTAGAGAGGCACCTGATCAGTCAGGGCGCTGCAGTCCATCGCCATAGTCTAGCAAGGCTGAATGCGATTAATGGCTCCTTGAAAAAAAAAAAAAGAGAACGTCAGGAGGGCCTTGATAGAGGCAAGAGCAGAAGATGAATAGAGCGGCCTGGACACACCCTTATGGGTGAAGGTAGGTGGCGAGGAAGTGCAGGGGGGTGGAGTGGAAGCCTTTATCGATTACCTTTTCGCCCGCCTCACTTGAGGCGGCTCGCATCTATCTTGTTGATTTCATACCTGTACATAGCCATGCAGGACGGGACGATTAACTGACCTGCTCCTTGAATCCAGTTGGGTTATCCGCCTGCATACAATAGACCCTCGTCGGGTCTCCATGTACGTAACGAGTTGTTTTAAAAAAGGGAGGGCTGTATATAAATGCGAATTCAGGGTAACCGAGAACACGGATCATCCGCTGGAAATAAGCAAAGAACAGCTGAAAGAGCTGAGCTGAAATATGCAGAATATGAATGAAATGCGAGCGTGCAGCGAGATATTTCAGGAGAGCACGAAATGAGAATCCACGCTTAATGCCAGTTAACAAGGGGGCTTCATGGTAACAGTTCAGGGTAACAGTTCAGGGTAACTCCGGAAGTCCGGAAGGGATATTAGGCGTGCCTAGGTGAACAGGACAAACGCCAATGGGCGATTTCGGGATGTCCGGAAGCTTTAGCCGTTGGTTTTTTTTCAGCAAGCAATGGGCGCGCGCGGATGGGAAAGCGGATGAAGATAACCGGGATTTAGGAGATTACGGGTCCGCCCGCATTCACCACCAACGGTGCGTGTCTAACTAAGTTCGGAGTGTGCCTGCCCTCTGGGCCGTGGGGGTGTCTAGGTCTGCTGGTTGTAGGTGAAGTATTGCTTTTGTAATGGAATATCATTTTCAGAACCCCCCGAGACTACAGGCGCAACCTGTGACTTCCGCATCTGGCATACAGTCAGTATTCGGCCGAGCTACATAGCTGGAGTCTGACGGTTTTCTTTCAGCAGGCTCTAAGTGCATACCTCCCAGAATGCATGCATGACGCCGGGTGAGCAGTCGGTCCTGAGATCTAGTATGTATAATCAATCACTATGAGTATGCACATTCCTGAAGTGAATTTAGCCCACTATAAGCTGGGATATGTATTGGCAAATGTCAGCTATAAAATGGCCGTTAGTAATACCGACTATGAAATTATAGCTTAAAGATATGATGCCGCGGTGAGATGAATGGATAGTCATTGGCCTTGACACTGATCAAAATCCCAACTGATACCGACCATGCGCAGCTCTATCGATATTATCTTTTAAATAAACCATGCAATCCGCGAGGGCCTTCTAGCAGACAAGTAAATGTCTTAATTTCAGGAATCTAAGATGGAATTTACAAGTTTCTTAGGTTTTTGGTTAACCATGCACTTTGTATATATTTTTCAAAACTCACTACGTACATGGGAACTTCAACTGTAAATTATATGCAGATTGCGCATGCTACCGCCCCTCATAACGACATGCCCTCTCTCATAGGCTCCGTTACCACCGGGATGTGGGAGCTCGATATGAAACGCAAGAAATAAGTACATCATGGGGTTGCCCCTGAAAAATGATAACACGTTCGCGCACATAACAAATGATGCATCGGATTCAACAGAATATCTGAATACAGGGAAAAGTCTTCTTTATTTTCAATTAGAGGTGATGAAGCCTCGTGGTCATCGATAAGAACTTATCCCGCAGTGTAGAAAATATCCATCTCCGCAATAGTTTCGGTGGGGTGTAGATGCTTGGAAGACTGGAGTTAAACAGACTACTTTGGAGCACTGTTTTGAAGCAAGTCAAGTCAAGACCCATGGACCCTTTCCTCTTCCTTTTGACTCGGACATTCATAATATTAAGGAGCAATGTTCTGGACTGCATTCGAGTTGCCCATCCAGGCCTTCAGATCTCACAGTCTGCATTGCGAACTCAATTCATTTATCCAGCTACTGAAACTGTTGCAGATCCGGTCAGCTCGAATCCTAGCAGCCTATCTCCCTAATGAAGCTGATGAGCCAGAAGCCGAAAGTCCTGTACCTCCTCCGGTTACCCCCCTTGAAGCTCTTGCATATACAGATGAACCTATGACTTTGCATCCTATGTAAGCGCATATCCTCTGATAACGCATAGGAAGCTCCTGACGAGTTTTTTTGTTAGTAGAAATGACAGCCTAAGAGGCTAAAAACCGCATAACTGTACATTGCATGCATACTTGTTGGCGCCTTCCCAAAATACGGATTAGTGTGTACAGGCACTTCGAGATAGCATACTAGGGTATGAGTTTAGACTAAAAGGTCGCTGGGTATTTGGGCTGAGTTTTGTAGCTTATGTCCCACAGTCTGACTGTTTTTTTCTTCCCAGTACACAATGGCATCTGTACCATATACGGCAACTTCCGATCCAACAGATGGTGAGCGTGCACAGCTCTATCGCTACCATTTGGCAAACAAATTCTTGAACCAACATGGGCTTGCGCAATGGTAATTAGCCTACGAGATTATACACGTGTATGCTAAATTAATAATAGGTTCCAGCGCTCCTTTGACCGATCCATCAACCAAAGTACTGTTTCACGCATCCTCCGCCAATTTAATGAAGATCCAGATTTGCTTCTTATGACTCAGAACCACGGCCATTAATTACTCGGACTGAAGTCAGCCATGCCCTTGAAGTTGTTCAATTGTATGTCATTCAGACCGCTCCCAGTACTGCAGCACTACCAGAAACATCATCCTTGATTGAGTCTATTACTACTCTAACCAACCGAATGGCAGACCTCAACATGAAACGCAAGCAGCAATCACACCTCAAGAAGTGGCTTAGATCGGATTAAGGTGTGTGGGTGTAAAACGGTCGAGGCATCATATATTTTGTCGGGGTGTCATGTATTTAGTTCAATATCAGCTCTTTTTCTCAATTTCTGCCGTACCGCATAAACCTGTCTTACTGCATCAAAAGTGCCCTGACGGATATTATGCAGTAAGCCACGTTCGACTGTATTGAAGGATTCGTCCTCCAAGCTGAACCCACAGCCAATATCTGGCTTGAAGATTGTTAATTCTCACCTGTACTTGGTCGTGCCTTATGGTAAGCAGTACCCCATACTGATGAAGTTTCTGCAAATGCCGAGAGTAAGTGGTTGTGGGCCTCATTCCGGCGGCTTAATGAGCAAATGCACCAACAAAGATGATATGGAATATTATGCATTATTATACAGAATCAGGGCTGGTACTATCAACGTATTAGGTACGAGGATAGGCACAGTGGAAAGAGTGCTAGCAACAGCTTAGAGAGTCTTGAACGCAAGAGTGATGAAGTCAAGTACGTTGGATGGTAGCGGACTTGTATGATAACTTCCTTAATTCCTATTCTCTATTTACCGAAGGAAAATATAGGAGATTATGTACTAGGAGGACGGACAGAAGTACGGATGACGTGCAATACTGTGAAAAACAGGATAGAAAAGTAAAACCGTAAAGATGTACGTCAGCCCTATAAGATCAACAATAATACAGTCGGATTATTCCATGACTGGTGGAAGAAACAACCAACAGGTGGAAAAACAACCGATAGATTACTTGATGAGCTAGGAAAGGTATTGATCTAACAGAACGCATGGAAGAAATTAACACACGAATAATGGTAGGTTAATACACCAGTTAAAACACAACGTTAGGAAAAGAGGGTGTGGTGGATGTCATGTTCCAACAGGTACCACTACCGTGGATGATTATTTAGCAAAACACTCACGTCGGCCAATGGACACCAAGCGTATAAAGTTATTGTGTGCTCGAACCAGCTTCGGCAGCATACTAATGTGACTTCCGTCTTTGAATTTGCCAGATCCCATCATTGTATTGGTAAAGTCGATGATTGGCGGTCGCTGGCAGTTGTTGATCATGGAAACAACTCGCCTAGACCCAGTCTCTTCATTTTCACGAAGGACATGTCAATCATGATTAACCAAAATCTTTATACATCTCTCGGAGATTTTGTGCTTGATACATCAGCCAATGTTTACTCGTTCGGTGATAACAAAGTAGGTGAGTATTTTCAAACCATGGTTCTATGATGCCCAAATGCCCCTCTCGCAGGCACAATATGGATTATAGATTCTCCACCAAAGTGTCTGCTTGTTAAGGTTGCAAATCATCTGTTGCTCCTGGACTGATAGCATTGTTTCCAACCTCCTTTTCCATCGACGCTCATGTTCCTGAGGCTCTTGCATCAGCGACAGGCAAATCCCTTGCTGTATTGCACTCGCGATTACAGATTACAGGCCACAAGGTAGAACCTTCAGCAATGTCATATTAGTTCTTGAGCCCCCAAATCCTAGGGGTACGTGTGGGGGACATCACACTTATACTACCGTCTATGTCGCAATGTCAAGATGTCGCTCTAGCTTTGGCTTGTCCTTTTCCCTCATGCGATTTTCTTTGCAAACCTATTACAGGCAGAATGGACACATCTGGGGCCTTTGGAAATAGAAACATCAGCAGTGAACTGTGAGGCTCTGCTAGTAGCATATTAAGCATTACCTTATTAACTAACACACCTGTTGATCCATTTGGGATGCAGTGTTTCGTCGTGAAGTTTTTTTTCACCAGTTACCTTGTTTTCCGGACTATTGTTTTCACATATGACAGGGCCGTATATCAGCAAGGTTGCTGTCTTCTGTGTCTGATTTTGACCCTCACACTGCACAATGTAATGGAGGTCCATTGACCAGTACTTATCTACGCTTGTGATTGTGACCTAATGGTTTTTTCCTATAGTATCATGTCCCTATCATGAACTTTCCCCGCAGCATAATTATTTTAGCGCGCGTAGGTAAGAGACTGGGACCGAGAACACTGCAAACGCAACATTAGCGTTATGATCCATTCCCAATTGGACAACTCTGTTTCCATTTTGGGCGACGGCGCTAAACATAAGCCTCTCTCAATAATTTTCGCAGCGGGGTTCCCTTGCATGACACCACCTTAGCACGGGAGAGAAAGTGCTTTGGTAGTCAGTGAAAAGTATATTAGTATCGGGTTAGCGGAGGCGGAGTTGATAACGGATGCCCGACAGGGGTAAGTGTAAACATGCATTGCCCAAAATGGACATGATTGGTACGGTTCAGCGTGATGAGATTTTCAACACGGCTGATGGTGGATGACCGGGTGCCAGGTGAGAGGAGTTCTGGGCATTTTGCGCAATGGTAGGACCGGCAAAATATTGGAGAAGGTGAAAGATGTTGATAAACAAGTCGGAGGTGCGCCCGCTAGAGTAAGGTACTATGTGACAAATTTCGATAACAAAGCGTTCAGAGGTGAGGACACATCTATTGTGGTCACGTTCACGAGCCTGTCGAGTATCCCAAGTGCGTGCCAGAATTAGCATCGTGAAGTGAGGAGGAAACATTGAGTGTCATAGACACCTTGAGGCTATTGGCTGTGGAGTGAGATGTAACCGGGTCATTGTGCTCCCATGCCACTAGAAGAGCTCCGTAGGTTCTGACCGAAGGCGAGGACTATAGCGGGAGGGTCAAATTGGTCAATGGTGTCAGTGAACTATTCTGCGAGAGCCATGTGCAACAATATGATGTGAGATAAGGATACGCATAGTATCTAATTCCAGCCGTCACCCACATAGACGCAAGTCTTAACTCCGCCGGTGTCATCTGAGCCAATCGTCTCATTTGATTATGTCTTTCATCTTCGGGTATGAGGGTGAGGAGGTTATGAAGCGGAGGGCGACAAATACAGTCGATATTCCGAAATGTTGCTGGCTCATGGCTATTGTGTTGTCGATTGCAGACAGAATGGTTGTCGGGAGTGGGGTTGTGATGGCACCTACCGTATCCACAGGGGGCGGTGGGGTGTGTGGGATATATGGGGCCAGGATAGTTTGGGATCAGGATAGTGGAATATCGATGGAGGCTGCGTTTTGGCAGGCCAGTCCAACCAGACTGTAGGGCAGTAATGGTTGGGTATGGGATATCGATGGAGGCTGCATTTTGGCAGGCCAGTCCAACCAGACTGCAGGAGATGCAATCTAGATCTGGTTGGGTGTGAGATATCGAGGGAGGCTGCGTTTTTTTTAAGGAATCATTAATCGTATTCAGCCTGTTTGGGCTATGGCGATGGACGGTAGCTAGTGTAGGCTGGTCCATCGGTACTTCCGTAGCTTCTGGGACTCTCCCCTTGATCTTCTTTTTCAAGTTCTTGTTGCGTGCCTGTGAGAGCTTTCGAAGGCCAGACTTGATGCCCTTCAAGAAACGTGCCATATTAGCGATAAGATGATGCCCTACGGAGCTCGAGACAGGAGGATGGGGCAAAGTGAAGAACTTGGGGAGTGTTTGAGATGTACGTACGCCTGGGTTGCCGAATACTACGGTGTACCACCCCGCCGAGTGACTACCCCGCTCTCCTCATGACTATCTCCCGGCCATTTTTGCAGGTCCTTTGTCTGTGCTGTCGATAGTTCCGGCCACAGACGGCCATCCGGTAGAATGCCAATAGCCTCAACCCAAACCTCGAGCTGCAGTCCCTGCCCTTGCTTGCCCCAGTTGCATTTCGACCCACAACGAGATATATCGAAAAATCTGACAAGCCGCCCTGGGGGCATGTAGCCCAGGCCAGGTCAATAACTTCGAATACCCCCAACAGGACTCGAAGGCAAGCGTAACAGTTCGTGGCTATGGCGAGTGAGTAGTCTGACGAGTAGCTACCTGCTTCGTATATTTTCGGAGCACATGCATTCGATATCGTACCCTTTGCACCTTAAGCCCCTCGCTAGACACTTCTCATTGTCGCTGGACAGGCGCCGGCTTTAGAACCGTCCTGTCGAGCCCAACAGACCCCTACAGTCTGCTGACTGCCACTCGGAGCCTTTTAATCCCTTCCCGGCTGCCTCAGATATTGGTATCTCCCTCACAGCTAGCTTGTGAGGCTCCACTGGAGGAATGCCGAACCTGCGCTTTGGCAGGCCAGTCAAGGCTCTGCAGGACAGTAAGATAGATTATGTATGGGGATATCGATGGAGGCTGTGGGTTGGCAGTAGTCTGGTGTCTTTATACTGCGGCGACTTGTTTGCTGACATAACGCCCGGGCACGAGGTTGGTCAATTATACTAAGTACTTAGGTAAGTTGAAGTTTGTTTCTGTATCACATCTTAGCTTCTTGGTGACAGTGATCAGAGTTTTTGCACCTCAATGGCAATAGGAAAAAACATGTAACGTTACAGGAGCCCACAATGCCTCGCAGTCCGCACCAGAATGATATAAGAAATGCACTATTAGGGTAACGTCGCTCAGAATATATTGAGCGATAGTAGTAGTCTCCGAATCGAACGATAGTAGGTTCTATAGAGGCAATAACCCCCAGCATAGCCAGTACTAAGTAAGTCCTCCATATCTTCATATGATGCAAAATTGTATGGCGGAGAGTATATGGTAGGGTGAAATCTGACTTGTCTAACTCTACAGCTATGTTCACTATTTCACAAGGAGTCTTCATCGGTACGAATTCCTCTCTTCCATTCCCCGTCTCCTGCTCTTCCCGTATGCCTCACATAGACTATTACATGCTGGGCTCGGTGTCATAGTAGTCTGGCTGCACGACCCCCCGTCGTGTCATAGGGGATCTTGCTTGGAGCAGAGTGTTAAGGCTCAATATTATCACTCTTTCGCACCCGTACGTGCACCCATACCATCCATCACGTGGTAGTGCATCTTGCATCAGCCCCCACGCTATACCTATCTCGGCCTTGTCAGCCAGCATGCAGCGTAAGTATCAACTGGATCTCTACCAGCGTTATTAATTTTAGGTCAAATACAACCCAGAGAATCCCATAGAACCAACGGTATATAGGTAAATTCTGACCGGATGCGCCCGAGTTTAATGCTAATAAAGCACTAGTAGGAACAATGGGCAACGGGGACTTCATGTGGCCAAAGAGGAGGCCGATCGAGAGAAAGCAATTAAGAACGCATGCGACGGAGTACAACAGGGGCGGTTTGCATCAATTCGAAAGGCAGCGGAAGCTTATGAGGTTCATTATTCTACTGTGCGCAGGCGCTTAA
>Ga0307514_10002320_pt1 | contig 20048 bp, 11 predicted proteins | sample 16_EM_MG_FD_203088 | JGI IMG/M metagenome (GOLD analysis project Ga0307514, IMG submission 203088) | Populus trichocarpa ectomycorrhiza microbial communities from riparian zone in the Pacific Northwest, United States - 16_EM | ecosystem: Host-associated > Plants > Roots > Unclassified | place... | reverse complement strand
TATCAACAAGGAGAAGGAGAAGGAGAAAGAAAATGAGAAGGAGAAGGACAATGACAAAGACAAAGACAAAGACAAAGAGACCAACTCTCTCATAGTTTCCATCTTTCAGAGTATAAAGTGCTCAGAAGATGTAGTTGATCGAGAGAAGTCAAAGGTTGGGGAAAAATGTCTCTGAGTTTGTATTTATTGTTATCTTTTATAATCATGGGAAGGTTAAACAAAAAAACACTATCCATCAAGAACTTATAAAAATCAACTTGAAGTTCAATGAAAGCAAAATGCTAATCTTATGCATGTTGATTTTAACATTTACAGAATTCACATGCTATCTCTGAACTTGGGCTGTCAATCATCAAGCGCTTAGCTCCCAAGGAGGATGATTTACAAACCTTGCCTTCACCAGTTTCTTTGCCTCCACTGCTGTACAAAATATATGAATATAAAGAATGCGAAGATGCTGTGGTATGCTCTTCCAAAATATCATTTACCTTGTTGTAGTAAATGTATAACTGATATTGGTAAACATGGGTGGTGCCTCATCTTAGTATAACCTTATCCACTTCACTTGGATATTATTTATTTTAGTATCTGTCTCAATAGTCAATTATCAGCTCCATTAATGACGCTGTGTGCCTTTTCATAGGCAAATGAAGGGAAAACATGGTTGGCTGAAGAAAGTGTCTTGACCCACTTTGACTCGCTTAAGTTTGAAACTAATGGAACTGTAAGTTCTATTGCTTACAAGCATCTTCAGAGATGCAGTAAATATTTAGTGATAGTCTTTTGTGGCATATGTGACTTTTAGCATCTTATGGCAGTCCTTTTTGTCACATCAGGCTAGTTCAGATATTGCTGGGGATGAGGTTCTAAATGACAGTGAAAGAGAAGCTAATGAAGTGACTCTTGGGAAAATGATAAAGCAATTAAAATCTCAGGGAAATAAAGGTGGAAAAACAAAAAAGAACAAGTCTTCAGCAGCTAAAGTGAAAGATGCTGAAAACGATGTTGATATCTTGAAGATGGTCCGGGAGATCAATTTGGATAATATGGGGCTATCTAATATGTTTGAGTCAAGCAATGGGCACAAAGATCTAAGTGGGAAGATAAAGTCAGAATCAGAGCATCAAAAAGTGAAAAAAGGAAATGTTAGTGATATGACACCTGTGCCGGTACCTAAACGTCGAAGATCATCATCTGCTCATAATGCTTCTAGATTTCCCCGAAGTCTTTTAAAGGATCCTTCGAGAGCTTCAGAGGATGATTCAAGCCCTGATTTGAAAGGAAAAAAGTCCAAGTCCAAGAGCGCTGGATCTGAATTGTTGGTATCAGGCATTCAAAAGAAGAAAAATGTCTCATCCAAACTTAAAGGCAAAAGCTCTGAGTTGGGTGACAATGGCAAGGAAAATGAAGTTGGAGAATCTGACAAAGATAACCTGATGGTAAGCTTTTCTCCTTGTCAGTAAACTTTTAAAGGCACACGATAATTACTTTCTTGTAGTCATTAATTCTGTGAATATACTTCTGATACTTAAGCCTGGTGTGCTAATGGAGACTGATAAGGTCAATACAACTAATAGCCCCCAGTCTTTGACTGGTTCTATGAAGAAGCGGAGAAGAAGTGTAGCAGGGTTGGCCAAGGTTAGCGTCTTTACCTCCTTTCCATTTATACCATCTTGATTTACCATTAAACATGATCGTGTTATCATGAAACTGATTTATGTTTTACAGCTACTGGATAACATGGTGATGCTAATCTAGATTCTAGACTTTGAATGGGATATTGGATGTAATCCTAAATTTACTAGCATCCTCTAAAAGCCATTCATTACCGAATGTAATCACCTCCTTTCTCTCTACTTTCTTTACTATACCCACCCTTTCCCAATCATGTAGTTTTGACCTCACTTTTTATCAAACATTCCTCTAGCTTCCTTAAAACTTTACCCACGAATGTGCTGAAAGTTTTCTTGTGTATTTGCAAGAGTTGGCGCTTTTTTTTTTTTCTTAATACAGTTACCTTATAATTTATTTTTCTCGGGTTCTTTTTCACTCATTATTAAACTGGACAATTTCTCTGCTAGCAAATTATTGTATGCCCTCCCTCAACTTTTATTACCTTTCAGTGCACAACGAAGAAAAGTGGCATTAATATTGAGGAGATTATGGGTTACAGAATAAAAGTTTGGTGGCCCATGGATAAGAAGTGAGTATTCTACATTTCTCTTATTGTTGCGTCATTTCAAAATACTCCATTCTGCTATGTTTTTTCTTGGTGGCGTTGTTCATTGTGCAGATGCACCATTATGTATAATGTATATAGTGTTAGAATACACAAGATGTTGTCGAAGGAATTTTACAATAGCAAGAGGCTGTTGCATAACAACACTTTCTTTACTACCAATTAAGGCAGCTCCATCTAATACTTGTTTACCGTGTTTTCTCTACCTTCTGCTCTCTCTAAACCTCTCTATTATAGCTAAAAATGGGGAACATGCTTCCCTATTTTCAAGTACAGTTTCTGCCAAGAATCTGCCATAATATCAGAGCTAGATCTTTAATTTTAATATGATATCAGAGTCTTGATGATCAAATGATCACGAGTTTGAATCTCTCCACTCTCATTCTCTCTTCTAATTAAAATATAATTAAGAGTACTAGATAATGGGTGTCTGTGCAAGTTTTAAGCCCAAAGGGCTTTAACTTGAGAGGGTGTGTTAGAGAGTAATATAAATCCATATTTTGGGGCCTCACGTAACAACTTAAGCTTTTAGATGAGATTGTTCTTTTACATATAGTAAGGGGAGGATTAGGGTTTGGCTAGATATTAAAGCTCAAAACTTTTCATGATGTAATACAACAGCTTTTCTTCTCTTCAAATTAAATTTAGAAAACTTGAAGATACATTTTTGATGCATTATACTTGCTAAATTGACAGGTTTTATGAAGGCACCATCAAATCTTATGATCCTTTGAAAAGGAAACATGTGGTATGTTGTATCACTTCTCCTTTCACATATTTTGGGACTGACTGAATTAATTTATTTCTCATTTTGTGCATCATTTTGGTGATTATAGATATTATATGATGATGGAGATATAGAAGTACTCCGTTTAGAAAAAGAGCGGTGGGAGCTCGTTGACAATGGGCCCAAGCGCACAAAGGTCTTACTCTATTCAATCTCCAACATTGTTTTTGAAGCTAAACCAACTGCACTTTTATTTCAAGAAAATCTACCAGCAGTGACTTACCTTTTCCTCTGTACCATTTTCAGAAGTCAAATTCATTTAAGCGCACCCCTTCAAAGGACGTGTAAGTATCAATGTCTCATCTTCCATTGAAAAATTAGAATATTCTTCTCATATTTAAAGGTCTCATGAAAAAAAACCTAGTGGTGCTTCATAAGTTTGCTGCAATGTTCTGTTCTCTGGGACTTTTTTTTATGGCATTATGCAATGCCTGTATGTTTCTTACATGTTTGAATTACAAAAAAACTTGTCCCTTTGGAATATCCATGCCCCTCATTTGCCTAATATGTTTATTTTAACTGTCTTGCAGTTCACCTGCTCAGAAAAATAGAACATCCAGTAGTTTAAGTCAGAATAAGAAGTCAGTGACAATGTGAGTTGGAAATTTTTAATCATTGATGTAGTCGCTTACTTATGTTTCATTTTCATTCAAGCACTGTAAAATGGATTGAACTTTGTTTTCTAGTGTTAAAAAGAAAAGAACGCCATCAAAAAACTTAAAGCGTGTGCATAAAGAGCCAAAGAACAAAGTTGATTCTGATGTATCAAGCCCTGAACATACCATGGCATCTGGAGGAGATAAGCTGAAATCAGGTGAAGCTTTTTTCACGCTTTTCAAATTGATTTTGTTTGTTATATATGCTGTTGATGTACAATCTTGCATGGGCAGTATGTAGAGAGTTCATTTGTTTTCTTACTGATTCTCCATATTCATTTCATCCTCTTTCAGATGATTCTGAAGGGGATCATGCTGAAAGGTTGTCCCAGGGCATGATGGATGTCGATGAATCTGACAAGGAAGTGGTGTCAATTTCCAAAGGTAAACACTTGGAAGACACAGAGGAAAGATCAAATCATTCTGAGGAATCTGATGGAGAAGTGAAATCCAATTATGAAGCAGAAGTTTCTGAAGATATGGAAAGCATACCAGAAGATGATAAAAAAGGTGATCCCAGAGAGGAATCCCATTCAGAAGAGAAAGACGTAGATGAATCAAGTGAAGCCTTGGGAGTGGAAGTCAATGAAGACAAATCAGATTCTGAAGGGAATCGAGATGTAGATGTCAGGAAACCTAGTAGAAAATCAAAGAAGCTCCGTAAGAAATCATCAAATCCTGTCAATGAAGAGGATGCTGAAATCTCTGACGATGAAACTCTTGTACTAGCCTCTAAACCCCTGATTATTTATGCATTACAAAATTGTGTGTTATCAAGATTCTAAGTTCACTCTTGTCAAATGCAGAGCAATTGGAAGCATAAAGTAGGGAAATCAGCATCAAGACGAGCAAGGTGAGCCATTTAGGCTGTAGATCAATCTCCAGGAAATTTGCAAAGCTTTAGTTTTCATGCCCTCCGTTTAGTTGGTGTAGCTGGTGCAGAATCAAAGAAGTTGAAAGCCATTCATCGATGTAAACACACACTAATAAAGTCTCAAGCGGTTGCCTTTGCACAGATGATTGTAAAGTAACCTAAGGCCTTCCCAATGCTAAGGTAGGAATGTTAGTGTTAGTTTCCAGGACGGTGGTAGATGATAGGTTGGTGTCTTTTGTTCACGGGTTGTAGTCCTAGTGCATGTTTTCTAACCTCCTGGATTGGTAAATTGATAGGTCACTTGTATAGTTACAGTTGGGGATACTGTTGTATGTCAGAAGGATATTTATTTTGATTCTGGGAACCCATGGAATTATAAATTGACTGCATATCTTGTTACTTGGTTTTGTATGAATCTATTCTTCTCTCCTCCCTCTTCTCCTTCGGTGATATGCTAGTTCTTGTGGTGACAACACTCAGCTGCATTGCATTAGCTTTCCTCGAAAACTTCTTGTGATGACTAATGTTAGGAAGGAGCACAGCTGATGCGAGTTGGAGTTTTACTAAAAATAGAAATGTTGAAATGGCAAGGACTATTTGTGGGCACCTTAGTTGGACATTAAGCTTAGCTTGTGTCTTGAATTTCATCTACATAAGGAGGTGGTTTTATCACTCCATTGGCATCCGCTTCTTAGATTTCGTCATTTGTGGGGCATTAGTTGTATGGACAATAGTCTGTGACATACAGGCCTGAAATATTAGTGTGATCTGGCTTATGCTTCTCTCTGGGTCATTCAAAGCATGTTAGCGGCCGACTTAGCTTTGCTTTCTGCTTTGAAGCTTCGATATCTGGTGGAGTCTCACTTTCCAATTTCATGATTGGTTATCAGTGAGCCCATTAAGATTCAATCATTACAAGCTTTAATTACAACAGCCATGTGAAACTCGTTTTACATAATAATTTGCACCGACCTTGTAATATATGTATAACCATCTCTGTACCAATTCTTTATGAAAGCTTCAATTAAGTTATTTCCTCCAGATTTCGATTTTAAGAATGTAATGTTGTATTCTGTATCTCATATGGGTCATTTATCGGGATACGCTTTTTTCATGCCAGAAAAAAAGTAGTTTGATGCAATAAAAAATATATATGTTGACTCCATTGTTTAAATTTGGAAAATCAAAGAAGAGATTCATAACTTTTTAGCTATCAGGCCAGACCCTACTCTAACATTATCAATCATCAATCTCTCCAAGCTCTACCAACAAGAAATATAACCAAAAAAGAAAAGAAAGAAACTTGCTACTGTAAATAACAAAAATGAAAATGCATGTAGGCCAATGATGGTCAAAGAAATAAAGGAGGAAAAATTGAGGAAAAAGCAAGAGAAGACTGGTCAAAAGGCTCACGCTGCATGCTCACTAAAAAGGTACATAGAAGACAAGACATGATGGTCACAGTAAATGAATCCAAAAGACCAAAATCCTCAAACTTGACCATAAATTAAAGCAACAAATAATATAAAAAAAAGGGGAAAAACATTTGTTTGACCTGGTTATAAATTCTGTTCTTAAGGTTGTTTTTGATACGCTTGAAAATGAAACAGAAACCCAGCACACATGAAGAAGCATGAGCTTTCAGTTTGCTTGCATTCACTGTAGTTTCCATAAATAGAGTTGTAGCACTTCACTTTCAGTTATTGCATGGAGGAATAGGATTATCTTTGCTTAACTTTATAAGTTGTTGCTTTGTAGGATTTTGTTAGTCTGTTTAAAGTTTAAACTAGTTTAATAACCCACCAAACCACACTAAACGCTGCTGCTGCTTTTATCTTATTTACCTTTTGTATCTCTCCTTCTTTGAGATCTCAGGCTAAGCTGTTTCTGCTTCTCTTTACCCTTCTTCAACAGAGGCAAGAGGTCCCTTTTCTCTCTGGACTTTGTTCCCGTGTTCAGGGCTTAAGCAATTATCTTCTTTTTTTTTGAACTTTTCTGCCATTGGAAGCTGTCTTAAAATCGTTATTTGATTTCTATTTGGGTTTTCTTTCTATGAGAGGGTTAAACTTAAAAAAATGCTTTCTTTCTGGAATCTAGATAAGAAAGATGCGTTTTTCCAGAAACTGGGTTTTGGCCCTAATTTATTGTTGTTTCATGGGTTCTTTTTTCAGTTGTTTTCTCTCCTTTTGACTCTTGTAAATGCAAGAGTTTGTTTGGATTTTAATCCTTCATTTATAACTACTTTGAGGTTTTAGAGATTGTCTTCTCATTGAATTAATTTGGATTCCTTTTGTTTTGTGCTTTGCAGTGTTGTATCTTTTTGAAATTTTTGTATCTTCTTACATCTAAGCAATGAGGGAGCAGTTAGGATTGCTAAAAGTTACTGTTGTGCAAGGGAAAAAATTGGTTATCAGGGATTTCAGGACCAGTGATCCTTATGTAGTCGTCAAGCTGGGCAATCAGGTGATTCTAGGCTCTATAATTCTTGTTTCTATGCAGTAAGTGGTTGTTCTATGTTTGATGATCATAAATGCACTGATATTGGTTGCTTTATGGGACACTAATTCGCTGATGTGATAAACTTCTGAAACCTCATAGACAGAAAGTTCATGGCTTTGCCTTCTGGGTCAACTGAATTTAATATCCTATCGAGTAGATGGATATAGTCATAGTATCCCCTGTCATTAAAATGCTGTTGATCTAGTCCCATTTTGTCTCTCCTCTCTGGTCTTTGATTGGAGTTTTATCAGCCCGATTTTTCTTTACTGAACTTATTTCTCCTCTTCAGTTTTTGTTTTTCGTTTTATCAAATTTGTAGACTCAACTATGCTACCTTACTGACTATTTCCTTCCTGCATCAGACAGCAAAGACCAAGTTTATCAATAGTTGTCTTAATCCAGTATGGAACGAAGAGCTAAGTTTCTCACTCAAAGAACCCGTTGGAGTTCTAAGTTTGGTGAGGTTTTGAATTCTTAGATATTTATGCTGCTAATACCTTCATTGTGTTCAACTTGCAAGAGTTATCTCAATCGAATAGGTTGTTTCAAGCTATAATACAATTCGGCTGTTTCTTCCTTGTCTTTGTCAAACCTCGAAATGGTTTCATGTGATGAAGGAATATTGATCACTAAGTATTAACTTCAAGCGGCAACAAACATAAGTCATTTTAATCATTTGGTGTTGTAAATAGGCTTCCTTGATTTTCATTTACTCTTGTCATTGAGGGGGGGAAACGTGGAGTAGGGCAAACGATAATCGATGAGTTTTCTTCTTGTCAAGCCAAACCAATAGATGGAACTATTAGAAGTCGGTGAAAGTGATGGACTCATTCTGAGGGCAACCTTTTCTCTGGGATTTAATCGCTGATTTATAACCGGTGAAGCAGCTTAAGATGCTAATTGGTAACATTGTGAATAAAAATCTCGATTTCTATAGCATATGATTAGTTACTTTCTTGCTCTTGTTGCAGGAAGTATTTGATAAAGACCGTTTCAAGTCAGATGACAAGATGGGACATGCTCACCTCAACCTTCAACCAATTGCATCTTCTGCTAGATTGAAGCAGTTTGCCAAGGTTTCTTCTGCCGAGACAATTTTAAGGAAGATTGTTCCTGATACTGACAATTGTCTTGCACGTGAAAGCTCAATTAGTTGCATAAATGGTGAAGTGGTGCAGAGTGTTTGGTTGAGGCTCTGTGCAGTCAAGTCGGGGGAGATAGAACTAAAGATTAAGTTAATTGATCCTTCTGTTGCTTGATTTAATTGCAAACCACGTAAAATCTTGTGAAGCCATAGTGATTGATTTACTGCTGTTGAGGCTGCAATGAAGCCTGTCTTTGTAGTAGATTGTGCTACAATATCTTGTTTCATGGATGACCATGAAAATATTACTAATACTAGATTGAAACAGAATCCAAAAGTGTTTTTCATATCATTAATAAATCCACCCCAATTACTATAAGAGAAACCATGCAATTTTAACTCTTGATATTTCAAAAAATTAACACTAAAATTGTATTAAAAATCCAATTAAGTCCCTGAATTTAATTTTCACGTAGATTCGTTCAATAATCATTTAAATTGACCTTGAATCTGCGTTGTTTTTTTAGTTTTGAGTATAATGGGATCTGGCTCATAATTTTGTCCAAAACTTCATTTTAATTCTTCTATATATTTGAAACCCTTTTCAGTCTATTTTTACTAAGTTGCTAATTTTTTTTTAATTATTTTAATTATTTTGTTTTTATTTTTTGATTTTTTTATTATTAAAAAAAAGGGGAAAGTTTTTAGGGAAAAATTGAAAAATGAGTTATGACAATGTGGATGATTTATTTTTTATATAGTAAGGGTATGGTGGAAGACTTGAGAGTTGTTGCTTTTACTATTTTTTAAGTTAATTGTAGAACCTCTAAGCTCGTTGAAGTTTTGCTTTGTTTTCTTGTTTTTACCTCCATTGTTGTTCTATGATTTGGCTCTAAAAACACCCTTTACACATCCTTCTTGCCTCATAAACCTCCTTTGTTCAATTCTGCTAAGGTATTGCTTGACTTATCTTTTAAGTTTTTCAAAGATGAAATTATAGCCTCAAACATTTCAGGAATTGTGACCAGGATCTTTCGAACAACTCTAGAATAAAAAAAACAGTACCAATGAGTCTTACGTTGTTGACAATACCAAGAAGTCTTTCATTATATTTCTTGGTTGTTTTCATCTTTTGCATATCAAATTCTTTGATCAAATTTAGCACTTGCATCTCTTCGATCCTCTTATTTTCTTCGCAGTCTTGCTTTAAAAAATCCTAAATTTTCTTAGCTGTTTTTAGTGTCATTATTCTAGTCAGAATGATGGGTGAGACTGCTGCAAACAAAGTTGCTCTTGCTTTTGATCTTCTTTGCTTCCTCTCTTGTGATTTTTTATCTATACAACAGCTCGATTGTTTGGCAGGGATGGAATTTTATATGCTTATTCAACAGCTTCTCACAGATCATTAGCGTCAAGATAGACTTCCATTCTAATAGCCTAGACTTGATAATTTGTTCGATCAAACACTGGAGGAGGTGCAATTGCAGTGAATGAACCTTCTGAATCCATCCTGAATAGGTTTTTGTTTTTTTTGTTTCAGAGATAGCTGATAAGTGTTTAGGAATTCTGCTTGGGCTCACTCAATCTAGTGAACATATAAAATTACCCACAGGGGAATCAATTTTTTCTCTTATCCCCCAAGCTTTAAGGCCATGCATGTAGCATCGTCCAATTGAACTTAAGGCCATGGAAGAGTTGCCCTCGCAACTTCTGAAAACACCTAGATTCAGTGTAATCTCCTGATCCCACCTACCTACAACCACAACCTCACGTCTGCTAGAATATTTGAGTGCTTGCAAGATGGTAAGTACTAGACCTTGTAGAAAGTCAAAATCAAGACAGCTTGTAGCAACTAGCATAGCATTTAAAGGCTCTTCTTCTTCCTTTTTTCTGATCCATACCATGTTTGAATCACCTTAGTTATCGAAATTATGGATAATTTCTTGAAGCATTTAGGGTTAATTTATAGATGTCCTATGTAGACTCAGGACCTTGTGAAAATGAAATAATTAATTATACTTGTGAAAATGAAAATTATTTTATAATTTTCTCAGATTTATTATACTTATATTGATCTATATATACGTGCGTAAAAATAATTAATTCATGATTTTTTTTTATTGAATATTGTTTGTATGATCAAAATAAATATGAGATTTATTATACTTATATTTATCCATACTTATATTTTATCTTTGGAATTTTAATTATTAATTTTTTTTATGAATATCTATTTTAATCTTTATGTAATTAAAAACAAATAGATTTTAAGAAATACTCCATGACAGCGTATATGCATTGTAATAATGCTAATTATTTTATCAATAATTATTTACAGAGCACAGAGATATCTGAGCTTATTGGGACACGTTCCATGAATCATTTGATTCTTCAATTCCTTAAGCTTTTTTGCTAATGGTCCACCACATCATTTGGGCTAAAACCCACATAGTGGCATCACATTATTGGGTCCAAAGCCCACACGATGATGCCAATACTTTTTGGGCCATGGCCCAAAAAGCTACACCAAGTCTGACCCAACTAGGTTCTCTCCTCCTCACACATCTTTCAACATACTTTCTAATATGCACAAGCTTCAACATTTCCCAGGTTACAAGTAGCCACAACGCACCATCCATGCAAATAAGTTTTTTTTTTTTTTCCTTATGTTTTTTAATCAATGATTATTTCTAGTTAATATATCACTAATAATCATAAACCTCTCCATCAATAATAATGCAAGGTTCTACAACAATAAGCACCAATACTTCCATCAATCAATTGCTGTGAATTTGAAACCCTTGTGTTTAATGGTATAACTTGTCCGTGTACGTGCGTGTGCATGAGAGAGAGAGAGAGAGAGAGAGAGAGAGAGAGAGCTCCTTTCCCCGTTGAGTGCTCCCTTGATCATATGTGCATCTTGCAAGGACTTTGCCTTCTTCTTTTAGAGCTCGTTTTCCTTCGATCTTTACATGTCAGACAATCTCTTCCGGTCTACCTTGTGTTCATTGCTATTCTTCCTCTCACAAAGGTTCACTCTCAGAAACACCAGGTACCTGCTATATATACATAGGCCCTCCGTTTGCATGTATTAATCCTGGAAACTCATCTTGATCTATATATAGCCATAGCAGATATCAGCACAGAGTCCATTATAATCTCTTCCTGTTAGTAGCTATATATTTCTTACTCAAGTGCTAATTAAACTTGTCAGGATTCAGGAGTGATGCGGGATAATGCATATACCTCAAATTAATATTAATTACATTCAAGTAATGTCCATGAAGGTCATTTTATGTAATGCTGTCCATTGCCTGCAGATACTGAATATAACCGATCTCATCTCCCTTCTCCTCATATATCCATGAAAAAACACAGAGCATATCTTAAGGAATTTGAATTGCTCAGGTACATGTCACAGTCGACATTCATGATAACATGACCATTGCTTATCCTCGACGACACCCTTACCTAGTCAACCAGATATTGTGAAAGACTGTTCTGACCAAGGACTGCAAATTAACAGAAACAAGCACAACAAAATCACACGCTTCATGGAAAACATCATCAATTTACCAGTGCAATATTCATGGCTCCTGCTTTGAAGTTGTGATCGTATTGAGGTCCCTTTTCTCGTGACAAGTATTACCAAGGTTGGCAAACGTTGTCCCACATTATCCATGGCCCGTGGGTCTCTCCCGTCGATTAGTATATACAAAACCAGTCAATTCTATGAACAAACTGTTTTCAGTATATATGTAAACTCATTCTCTGGAATTAGAAATGATGAAGATAAAGAAATCTTGAACAATAATTTCAAAGAGAGGAAGATAGTACATTAATTGTTTCCCATCTCTCACAGTAAAACAAGCAAATTAAAATCACATTTGGAGGGAAGGATGGCAATTTGATGTACCGGGCTGGTAGACATAAACGGTTCCGAGTGTCCGGTGAGGAAATGATATTACTAGATGGGCATCTAATATAAATAGAAATAGAATACGTAGATGGTCTAAAAAATACTTTTATTAATTGGTAGGATAGATTGAGGTACAAAATTTTTTTTTAAACAATTAGATTTAGTTAGCTTTTTAAAATTATGATAATGAGAAATTTAATTGTTAGATCAAGTTTAATATTTTATCAATAATTCTACAAGTAATTTTTCTTAGATTAACCAATGGATCACTGAATGGATCATTGAATATTTCATAATTGTATTTTGAGCATTAATGCTGTAGTTTGGGTTGATTTTATTATTTTTTCTGTGTTTTTTTGGATTTTATATTTTAATTTAATTTTTTGTGTTTATTTCTTTTATATTCTTAATTGTTTTTTAGTAGATGTAGGGTTTTATGAGCTATTTAAAGGTTTGTACACCTCTTAAAAGGATAATCACCATATATTTTATTTTTATTAAAATAGAATTATAAATAGGTTTTCTGGCCTATTTAACTTTCTTTGCTTATTAAATGTTATGTGTGTTTTTTTTATATATATATTTTGTATTATTGTAGTCCTACTTGGTTTACACTTGCATCACAATTTCACCCCACCTCGCAACACAGATTTCATTAAATCAGATTGGATCCAATTTTTATTTGGATTGATTGAAGTGGAGGCAGATAAAATCCGACATTAAAACATTAAAATTAAATGTTTTTAAGAATATAAAAGAAATATACACATACTTGAGCTACAACTTTGACCAGCTTACTCTTTATTTTTCATGCTTAATTAACACACAAATGTAATTAATTAAGACAGCCTCCAAATAGCATACTTGAGCTACAACTTTGACCTACTAAAAATATATCCTAACCCTTCAATTTCCTTTTTTTTCTTCCAATTTCTTATCTTTCTAAATATGCCCTCTTCTTAGGGGATCAGGTAAGGTTTACACAGGTGAAAGTTGGGCTAAAATTGTCTATCTGAAATAAAATTCTATTTTTGTTAGGCTGTCAACTTTGACCATTAAATCCCACACAGAATTTGTTGTCTTTCCCACCAAAATAGTAGATGAGTCTACAATGCAAATTGCAAAATACATGTTTTTCGCCTTTATGTTTTTTTTTTCCCTTTCAAAAAAAAGAAAGAGAAGCCTGAAATTTCTTTGGGGAGGGGGGTGTTTTCTTCTTCAAGATACAACATTTTTAAGGTACCTCTTGTTTTGTTATGTGCTCATTTTAGTCCTTCTCATGTAGCATTATTGTTTTTAGCTTGGAATATTGAACATTGTTCTATGTCCTTCGATTGACATGCTGGGGTTGGATTAGTTTCCTAAAGGGTGTTAATTATGTCATTAAAGTCTTGATTTGCAAATGATATGATGAGCTTTGGTTGATCATGCAGATAAGTTTTGAAGGACAAATTTTGAAGCAAAAAGATGGTAAACATCAGGGGAGCAGATCAACAAAAAGGTTCAGCATCACCAAGGGCAGAGGTGGGAGAGATTGACACCAAGAAGCCATTTCAATCTGTCAAAGCTGCGGTTAGTTTATTTGGAGAAGTAGCTCTCAAAGGGAAACCTGCTGTCAGGAGATCAAGGCTTTCTTCAGAGGTAAAATCCAATGCCAAGTTTTGCAATGCAATTGAAGATGATTCCTTGTTGATATCTTGATGGATAAAATTTTCATATTTTCTTTGTACAAGTTTTAGGGTATGTTTTGATCAATGGAGAACATATAATGTCATGGTATAATATTGGGATGTTTTTGAAAATCTCCAAGCTTTAGGGTGTGTGTGTGTGGTGTATGAGTTTGGTAAAGGTGGTGAAGAAAAGGTTCAAATTTGTGATTGAATGTAAAATTAAACCTTTGGTTTTCTAGAATGTGATTGACAAGGAGACACAACTTCTACTGGCTCAAAGAGAAGTAAACAGGTTCAAGAGGGTGCTGCAGAGTGCCGAAACTACAAAAGCTCGAGCGAATTCTGAACTTCAAAAGGCGAAGAGAACATTGAATGATTTAACCACCAAGCTCAAAGCTGTAGATGAGTCCAAGAAATCAGCAATAGAAACTGCAGAAGCGGTAAAAGAAAAGGCTAGGCGACTTGAAGAAGCAAAATCCCAACAACTCGTGGGGAATGCAGCTCGAAAACGGGAATTGGATGAGGCAAGACAACAGTACAAGATGGCTGCTCGTGAACTTAATGCTGCAAAGCAACAAATCAACAAGATCCGACAGGATTTTGATGCAGCATTGGAGTCAAAATCATCTTCGTTCCAGCAGGCAGCAGAAACTCAGCGTTCGGCAAATATGAACAAAGAAAGGGTTAGTGAGCTTTCGAAGGAAATTGGAGCTATGCGGGAATCAGCTCAACAACTGAAGATTGCTTCTGCACAAATTCAAGAACAGCAGGAAAATTTAGTGGAAGAAAAAGATGCTCGCATACATTTTTGTAAGGCTGCCACGGCAGAAGCAGAAAAGAACTTGGAGATTTTGAAGAAAGAATATGATCCTGAGCTCACAAAGAATCTTGAGGCGAAGCTCGCAGAAACATCAGCAGAGATTGAACTTTTACAAGAAGAGATGAAAAAGGCCCATGCCTTCGAAATGGAAAAGGTAAAGGTTTTAACCATCGAGTTCAATGAAGCAACGAAGGCACTGCAAGAAATTGCCACCGAAGAGAGTTCTCTTCGACATATGTTGACATCCCTTACAGCAGAATTGGAAAACGTGAAGACAGAGAAAATTGAATTGCTGGAGAAAGAAATAGAGAAAGAATATGCTGCAATGGAAAAGGAAACTGAAAGTGCTAGAAGAGAAGCCGAAGAGTTGAAGAAGAAAGCCGAGGAGATGAGGAAGAATGCTGAAGAGCTGAAGGAAGAAACAAAAAATGCCAGATTACTGGCTCAAGATGTGGAGGGAAAGCTAGAACTTGCTCTTAAAGAGGCTAAAGAAGCCAAGGAAGCAGAAAAGAAAGCTCACGAAGATATGAAGACATTATCTGAAAGAGAGAGCATTCAAGATCAAGATTTCGGCAACAAGATCAAACTTGCACCGGAAGAGTTCGGGAGTTTGAAAAAGAAAGAGGAGGAATCAGGAAATATTGCAGATACAAAAGTGGCTGATGCCATGGCTCAGATAGAAGTAGTGAAGGCAAGAAATAAAGAGGCAGAAAAGAAATTGGAGGCAAATTTAAAAGCAATTGAAGAAATTAAAGAAGCAACTGACATGGCTTTGAGGTCAGCAGATATGTCAGAGGCTGCAGAAAAGACCCTCGAGACTCAACTCCAGAGGTGGCGTGAGGAATCGCAAACGATGGTGGTAGCTTAAAGTGCCTTCAAGATGGTAGAACATTCAAATGAGTCATCGGGATCGCTTCCATTAACTCTGCAACTGAAAATCAGATCTAGCAGATTATTCAGATTAGTCATTGGGATTCAAAAGTACATGTTTGGTAAATCCTCGGTATGATTTCCCCAAGCTGATGTGTTTACCAACCAGAAAACCTTGTCTACATGAGTTGTTGTCATGATGTATTCTCTATCATATGAAACCAATTCTGGGAGGGAAATAAATAACTAAAGATTCATTCTTGGGCAACCATATACCTGTCATCATATGCAATTTGAGCATTTCTGGGGGAAGAAAGGTATTTAGATTCAACATGTTTCTCTCTATGACTATTATCAATGTAAGACTTACAAGCTAAAAATTACAATTCTCCACTGCATTCCTACACCATGTCAGGCTGGGGCCGAGCTTTATACCGATCACCCAGCCAGAATATCAGATTACATGCATAGCTTTAAGTTTTCCCCTGCCATGTAAAGGTAACATGGTCGACTACTATTACATGCATTTCTATTGTATACTTGTAACAAAGTCCTCAGGCATCAAGAGTTAAGATCCTCTGCTTAAATCACGGGCAATGCGTAGTTCTGTGGTCAGAGTCGTCATTGATTTTGAGGCCATTCAGGGGCCCAGAAACCCCATTCCTTTTCTCAAAATTATGCATCTGGGATTCAATTGTTTTAGCTATCTCCATTCCTTCGACAGCTGGTTCAGGCAGATCCACGTGGAAAGACCCTTGTTTGATTGGTTGAGAAGGTTCACTCTCTAAAGATTTCTGCTTGACGTAGTTGTATAGCTGTTGATGAAAGGGATGATCCAAGGAAAAGCAGTTGTCATTTGCATACCCTGAATGTCGAGATGATCCAGACCCTTCTCTTTTACAGAAATGTGGAAGAGATGCATAATCCATTATCTACATTAAACATGCTCATCCAGCTTAGTCCATAAGATATGGTGTGTAATGATCATCGAAAAGCGTGGCCATAAAGTTGTTGAAATTTACTAAATCAACTGTAGTGAATTAAGAACAACCAGCAGTCAAGTTTCCAATATTTCAAGAATCACGGTTCACAGAGAAGCCATCGTTACCTTCAACAGCTCATCTCTCCCGTTTCCAGACAACACCTGAATTTTTTTTCTTGTCCTCTCCTGCAGCAGAGGCTTGACAACCTAGCAAAAATTCAAATGTTGAAATGGTGCTTATAACAAGGTCCTTTCAATATTTTCACAGATAAAACATTCTTCTACTCAATCTTATCCGAGATGATAATTTGCACCAGCACATGAATACTTATTGGAAAAGGTTAAAAAGCAAGGATATTCAACTGCAATGAGAGAAAAAGGAGGCTTACCTTCCAACAAGCTGAAAATACATATGGGGCATTTACAATGTAATATGTATGTGTTTTCTCTGGGTAGTTCAAGTCATCAATAGTTGAAATGAGGGTCACCATCTGCAGTAACATTAAAAACAGACTCGGTCAACGTGACGTGATGCATAAGTATTTTTGCACTATATCCACCCTTTCAGAAATGTGATAGTGATAAAGATTCACCACAATATACTGGTTAGAGGTTTAAAGTAAGAAAAAGTATCAGTGAGTTGGCTGAAATTCCTGGTTCAAGCAACCCACCTAGCATAATAGCTGAAGTTGAATCATCCTCTGAATAAGAAAACTACATAAAATAATATAGACTGGACTGATGAAACGGGTCCTATGAACAAAACAAACTAGCCCAGAAAGTTATACCTTTATTTGGTTCAGTGCTGAAAGCTTTAGGCCAGACATATCCAAAACCTTTACGCCGGTTGTTATTGGTCGCCCATACTTTTTTGATGCGGTAGGCTACAAAAAAAAATATGCAAGTGAGAAAAATCACCTTAAGAACTCAGAAGTAGGAAGTTGCCAAACTCAAATACTCACCAAAACAATGCGGTCCCGATATTCATTGATTTGAATGTGAGACTGCATATAGTAGTGGACCTGTAATGAAATAAGACAAGTAAAATACTGAACTCTTGAACACTCACAGAATTAAGATTTAATGTCAAAAGGTTACTAATCCAAACATTAAGATTTATACAGTGAGGCATAGCTAAAGGATTTTATAGCAATACTTACAGATGCTTTGTCATATGTGCTGAGCCCAACACCATGAGCAAATACAGGAAGCCCCTGAATAAGATGACAAAGGTTGCAAGAACATTTGAGATAAATTCTTTTGTGTGATATAAACAATATTGTTTTCTCCATTGCGCAAGATGCAGCAGGGTTTTTAAAAGGTTATAAACTAGGATTAAGAAACCATAAACAAGACAAATATAAGCATAGAATAAGCACCTCTCGGGAGTAACCTGACATTCCTATGAGATGGGAATCACGCACTGCTCTGTACAAATCAGTTGGAACTATGGGTTTCTGCATTTGGGAGCGGCATCCAGATTAGAAGTGTAATACGTAAAAGTCTTAGACACATTATGAAGAAGCCTCTAACTAATACACAAACATCAAACTTCTATTCCATCTTGAGAAAGCTAGGAAGACATAAACATAAATGTGGGACTTGATCTTAACAAAAGCTTACCATTAATATATTGTCGATCTCATTGTGTACCCTCCAGTTCAAACAATCCAGTAACTGCAGCATCATACACATATCATCTCAGGTGAGTGAGATTAAACTATTTTTATCACATTTAAAGAACTTAACATTGAGATCCACAGGTCACTTCGACCAGAGTTGCTGCTAACCATTTTATGGGCTTTGGTAACATTCCATTCTCTAGCTTTTAGAAAACGCGCCAGCGTTTCAGCTTGATATCCTTGATGGACAGTCTGCCAGATCAAGAAACAATAATTTAGATAGTAAGAAACTGTAATTTACAGAGATTTGATAATGAAAGTGCATAACAATCCAAAGAAACCAAAACATAAACAAATCTATGATGACACAACATAATGGCAACAGAGAATTTTCACATTCATAACATATGCCATTTATAGACTTAGTTAGGTAAAAGAAAGGAATTATAAACAAACCCAGTAAATGAGTTTAAGCCAATTAGTTGTCAGTCAAGAAAGATTGTTTCTACCAACCCCAGATAACGGCTCGAATCAGAGCTTCTCATCAATCCAAGAAGACATCAAGCAATGAAATGCCAAATTCAACACACCCAGAAGCCCAATAAGCATCCTTTTTTCCTAGATCAAACCTTACTAGGACTGCTCACCACATTTTTTTCCTTAATTTCTTTTGAAGCTATCACCTTAATAACAACATCCAAGATTAAACATCATAGTGGCATTAAAAAAACATGAAAGATGAACATCTATGAAAGAAGAGTAAATCAAGGCTGGAAAAGGGAATAGTGGATCAGAATCACATTCTGCAGCTGATAACAACAGAATTACATGATTCACTGTTATTTACATAATTCATCTAATTTCAACATCGAAAAGACTTGAAAAATCTTGACTCCAAGTTGAAGAGACGGATCCCATAAAGAAGAAACAAAGATAAAGAGCAGAAACAATTGCAAACCTGATAAGTTCTCTTCAATGGCTCCTCAACTGCCATCACATTTTGAAATGAATAAGCACAATTGAAAACAGTAAAGTTAAGCAATGTTTTCAAAAAAGTGAACAAGTAAAAGGAGATCAGAACTGAACCTTGATCCATCAATGCCTTAAACTGGTTGATTGCATCCTGTGAAACAGTCCCCATTCTTTCTTTCTTCTTCTCCTGACAGAATTACCAGGACAAGAAGAAAAGCACTAGCAAATAACCAAGGTTAGACAAGCACTGGCAAATAACCGTATTGTTTATCACTTCGCAAAATAAATCCTAACACTTGATTTGGAAGATTATTAACACTTGAACAAAGGTTTTTAAGGTACCGTATTGTTTCAAGTAGTATTAAAGAACAGGACTTTAGAGGTCAAGAAAGGAGGGTTTACGAGTAAAAGTCCATATCCCACCTAGAAAATGAAGCTCTGAAGGTATCTATCTCTATGGCTTCACATGGCACCACACACAAGTATGACCCAACATTTTTGTCCTTTTGTGACATTAATGACGGAAGAAAGTGAAGGGAAAGCTCCTTAAAATTCTCCTCTTTAACTCATTTTTTGGCTTTTGATTTTTCATTTCCTCTCGAGTTACTGCTTTAATTTCACCACCCATTGATTTGGACAGGTTTCCTAGTGTGACCATGAACACACTTCCATCTATTTTGAACCAAGTGATTTAGCTACCTAACACCTGGTCTTAAAGAAAAATTATCGGTACAAGATCACCAAGTCCTCCAACCTTTACACTAATTTTCATTAAGGTCTCTTAAGAATTATTTTCCAACTAGGTCCCCCGTCATAGCAGGTTAACCATGTCTTCCGTCTAGAGCATTGTTATAAAACCTGACTCAACCTAACAGATCATCTGGGTATCTGCTATTCTAGGATCTAATTTAGAATGATGCAGTTATTTATTAACCGGGGTTAATCCATGATATGGATCTCGAGATGAGTTACGAGTTGGGATGAATTTTATAACTTTGATGGATAGAAAGCTCGTGTGTTTATGAAAATTCACTAGAGGAGAGGACTTGATGAT
>Ga0307514_10002319_pt1 | contig 20049 bp, 16 predicted proteins | sample 16_EM_MG_FD_203088 | JGI IMG/M metagenome (GOLD analysis project Ga0307514, IMG submission 203088) | Populus trichocarpa ectomycorrhiza microbial communities from riparian zone in the Pacific Northwest, United States - 16_EM | ecosystem: Host-associated > Plants > Roots > Unclassified | place... | reverse complement strand
CCGCTGCCTACTCTTCTTCGTCCACGTCCGCCATCTCCTCTTCATCTCCATCTCCCCCTCCTTCCGCCACCCCCTGGGGCCTAGGGCCAAGCGCCACTCTGTTCGCGCCCGTTGCCATTGCCATGTCCCGAGCTGCACTCATGGACGCTCGTCCTGCTAGTCCTATTTTTCTGCTCTGCCGCGCCGCTTCGGTGGCTTCGGTCTTCTTCACCCACCTGCTGCTGAACGCGATATAGTTTCCTTTGCAATTAGGGCACTTCTCCAGTGTGTGGCCGCAGAGTGATCCCTGCTTTGCAGTGCATCCCACCACATTGCATTTGTGGTCGCTCGTCCGGTGATGGCCTGAGCAGTAGCCACATTTGGGCTTGCTGCCGCACTTGTTCTCAATGTGGCCCCACCCGCAGCAGAGCTCACACCTGTTGTCAGGTCCTTCGTTCGTGTACGTTTCGACTCGGTACCACACCCCCGCCGCCTTGATGCCTTTCTTGACTAAGCTCTGTGCCACCCTGCTCACCTTCATGACGAAACCTACCGATGACGCGGCAATCTCTCCGTTCTGCCTCCTCTCCCTGATGGTATGGGGGTTCGCCAGCCACCTCACTTGGGTGGGGATCACTATGCCCTCATTCTCCGCTTCGAATTCTTCTCGCATCTTCTGCAGGCCTTCCGTGCCTTTCCCCATGTACCGTACGAGAGGGACGGCGTGGATCTTTAGCCTTTCCCAGGACTCATTCTCTTCGACGTCCACGACTCCTTTGTCGACCGTCCTCGCTGCAGTGATGATGATGTCGCGGTACTCCAGAGCCATCTCTGCTGTCGCATTCGGGTGCGTGATTGCAGTAATCGCGCCCTTGGCATTCCTTTTGGCGTTCATGATCTTAATGTGGGCCGGTGCCTTCTGGTGGAAGAGCGCTCTGTTGATTGCCGACGCTATTTCCTAGTCCATTTTATTGGAGAGCGGTACGCTGTCGTCTCTTCTTAATATCAGGCGTCTCTCCGCCATGCTCGATCCCACCGTCGGCGCGGGGCCTGGGCCGACGGGTGCCCTCTGACTCTCAGCTCGGGGTGGGACGGTCTCCCACCGTCTAGCTGGTGTGGGCGCTGACTTTGGCTTCGGCGCGGGCTGTGGTTTAGGCTGCAGTTTGAGCTGCAGTTTAGGCTTCGGTTGCTGCTGCAGCTGCTGGCGCTTCTCTGGTTCCTCTTCTCGCGTCGTATCTGCATGTTGCGAGGCCTGTAGCCCTCCGCCATCCGTCCCCGCGGTCTCGTCTCTTTCTTTCTCTCTCACTTCCTGGCCTGATGCTACTCCTTTCATGATCTTCGCGATCATATTTGTGATGCCCGCCCCCCACAGCTTGTCGTCCTCGTGGCGGGCATCCCACTTCTGCTCTCTCTCTTGCATCCACGTCCTCATTCCCAACCACTGTGCTTCTTCGCGGGCTGCCTGCGCTTGCACCAAGTTTGTTAGGTGTCCAACAGTTCGGTGCAGCTGCGTTAGCTCCTGCGCTTGCTGTCGCATTTTTCTCTCCATGCGGCTCCTCCAATCGCTGGGGGTCGCTGGGGCCTCGCTCCTCCTTCTCCGCTTCCCGTTCTCGTTTCTCTCCATCAGCTCAAAGATGGTTGCGCCCGCAGTCTCCGCAGTCGTCATCTCCATCGCCACGTCCACAGGCGCGTCGCTCCTCCTGTCTCCTGCTTCTCCCGTGTCCAGGTCGCTCCTCTCGCTTCCTCTGGCTTCGGTCATCACTCCTGTGAGGCAGACCTCTCTTTCTAGGGTAGTCCTCGTCGTCGGTTGCTGGTTGGCCGACGCGTTGCGCAATCGCGTTTTCTGCCAAGACTCTACGCGACTCCACTCAATTGTGTGGGTTCGTGTGCGCGCCCTCCTCCTGCGGTCTCGCCGGTGCTGGGACACTCGCTCCGGGGTCAACTCGACGTCCAGAATCGATTGCCGCTGTCCGTTTTGTAGTTGCTATCGCTGTTGTCGACTTATCGCGTTGTTTTGAGATTAATCTCTGACCTTCACCGTTCGATGTTCGGTAGGCTCGAACTGTACGAGATCGAGTGACACTTTAGTTTTCGACTTCTAGCCTTTGCCGTCAGGATGTACAGTTGAAGACATTGAGTTTTCGTTCATTATAGGGAGACTTCTGGAAAATCCGATGGCGAATGGAATTAATTGTTACAATAAGCGGATATTTTTATCTGACATACGTATGCTGTTTGTAGGTGAGATGCAGCTATTTCTATAATGTGGTTCTAGTTTCATAAGCATCATACGGTAGGGAATTTGAATTAAATAGTATTAGTGTTCCTAAGCGGTCAGATCGACCGCCCAGTCATCTATAGATCCGTAGTCCGGCCAGGCCCGGTCGCCTCTAAATATATAGCATTGCCCCTATCTCGTGACGAAACTCATCAATCATCACTCGGCTTCATCGCTTATGAAACTGTTGCATGTGTACCTGCATCGTGAGCCTCACAGCTCAGGACCGTTTGATATGCAGTTGGTGTATGAAGATATGCCTCAGGAGTGCGGCTCGTATCAGTGCAGAGCGGCTCATATCAGTGCAAACGGATGAGCAAACGGAGATAGATATGGAGACGAATATGGCTGTGAATATGGGAGACAACTCTGTATATATACGGGCCTTCTGGCCTCGAGAAGATCAATCAATCAAGTCAAAGAAGTATCCAAAGTAACAGAAACTCTTGCACATCCGGTAGTGGAAAAAAGTTGGCATTGGCATATCTAAAGATATAACCGAGGATCTCTGAATTTACGCCGAGTCTTTCTTCTTCTATCTTTTCTTTGTATCGTAGTCTATGCACACAGTTCTCTCCCTCTCGCCACAGAAACGCCATGTTGTCAATTTCGAATTCACAAGACCACCACAGATGCAACCGTCTCTTAAAACTCGCATGAGATTCAGAGAACATCTTTCCACCACTGGCGAGTATAGCGATGTCTTTTCTGGAGTTGTACTGATAACTGTGCGATGCGCATACACCGGTGGAGATGTCATGAAACTTTCCAAAGCTTCCACGTCTACATTTATGTTTTAAGATCATGCAAGGACTTTTATGGCGACTCAAAACACAAGGTAATACCGTGGGAACAATACGAACCTTCGATGATCTCGATCATTAATAACCCCAGGCTTTCTCGAATTTCGACCAGTGATATTTCATGAGCCATCCAATCGGAACGATTTCAAGCCCACCACCAGGGCCACAGCGAGTTTTAAGGACCCCATCCCGCAGGTTTTAAGGCAGACAGTTACTAGCGTAAAGGCCCACCTGTGAGAATATGGCTAACTTTATGCTCACCGGCAGAAATATGGCTACTTTCGGGCCTACTACTAGCACCACCACCGGATACCTGTCTTCCTAAGCGGCTATGCCCGGGCGGCCTGCATGAAGCCGGACCTGACCGCCGCTGTAGCTAGCCTCTAAAGTTGAGGCCGGGCCGGCGTGATCTGTGGGCAACCGTATGGCCCGGCAGGCCGCCAGGCTATTGGCGGTGCAGGCTTTTGAAATGGAGGCCAGGCTCCAAGAGACTATAATCCGCCCCGGACCGTTTGGATCCCTGCTGTCTCCTGCATCTGAAATTTGTTTTCCCGGTGTTCCCAAATGGCTCGGCCGGCCGGTTCGCAGGCTTTTGAAGCCCGTGGGCTTGCCTGTGGGCCTGCCTGCATACACAACTTCATGCAAGCCCAACAGTAGTAAGCCACTACCATGGTTGCAGATACTAGCTAGAGCTTTCCCGCGATCGGGACATTTTTTTCCTGTCATTCTTCATTACCTGACCTCAATCCTTCATCGCCTTCAGGATTGCTTCATCATAGTTAGTAATGATATCATAGCTGTAGCTTTTTGCGCTTAAAATGCAGAAATGCTCGTGTCACCTAAAATCACTCGGCCACGCAGCGCACGCGGGCTGGCCGGTCTTTTTCAAAAATGCCCGCGCTACCGAGAGCCGGCCGAGCCTACTCTAAAAGCCCGACTGCCGGCTGTAAACATGTGAAACACGGCCTGCCCGGCCCGCTGAGAACACTGAAAATACCCAGATATCTTCAGAAAATCCTGGGTTTTGTAAATTTTCGATAAGGAACTGCTGCTATACTATACCAAGGGCAATCTTAAACTCGTTATCTTATCTAACCGGTCTACAAATCTACAGATGACTAGCCGGTCGATCTGATCGTTTGAAAACACTGGATTAAACCAATATCGAATCAGATTAAGTGATTAATTAAACAAAACACAACACGTGATTATAAGTCCACTTCAACCGTTATACCCATTATGATTCCTCATCGAGGTGGGGTTTGAGTTCGCCGTTAAATGTTGCGTAAAGCTGGGCATGATGTAGCAAAACTCCTATCAATAGCTCCATTCAAACAATTGAGTCCGCATTATCCTTCCAAGCTGATGTACGATCACTTACACAAATGCCCAGCACTTCTTGTTATCATGCGTTCTTGTAGTGCAAATAACCTCATTACCACCTAGCAACTCCACATCCGTCTCTTCAAGCAACAATCTACTCTTATGCGCAACCCTCCAGTTTCCATCCGCATCCACCTCAAAGCTCCATAACTCAGGGTCATTGCCGTAGCACTTCGGATCCCAGGCGTTAATACTTCCCACTGCTTCTCTATGGAATTCTTTTGATTTTTCGCATCGAAGAATGGTCCCTGTGAGTCGGTTCTTGATCACGTAGCTTCTGTTTCCCGCACTACTATCGCCGAAGGTTGATGCTTGCACGAATACCCATTGCGTTGCCCAGGACTCATTGGGAGTGGGTGATGTCGGTGGAGGTACTGTTATTGGCGGTAGTGACGAACAGGTTTGACTCAGTACCTGGCTTGAGGCAACGTTCTGGATTCGGAGCCACCCCGCAGGGACTGACACGACGGGCTTCTGGAGCTCCCAGAATTGTGACAGGTAGCCAAGTAGTAGATTGCGTGTGCACAATGTGTTCCAGGTGTCAAGCGCAAGGCCGGAGTTTACGTTGAAGATGCGGTAGTATTCTCTATCGAGAAGGTTGTAGAAAGTTAGAACTCTGCCGCCCATAACGAAAAGATTCAATAGTGAGAAACAATACGCTACAGAAACATCGCTCTAACTTCAACAGACGCTGACATGCGCTTATTCCAAAGACTGGGTATCTGCGATATATGAACTGCCCCTAACTTACCCTTCAGCAATATCGAGTTGCCTCTCGAACCTCCACATTTGCCATGGTGCACCGTGAGTTGAGTGAACGGTGACTTCTGATTTGTCTTCGCAGCTACCGCCGCTAACCGCAAGTGATATATCCTTTGCTATGTTTGTTATTCGATAGATAGCCTTCGTTTCGTCGCCTTCAAGGCCTGGGATAGCTTCAATCCACCAGATCTGGCGCTCACGTTGGTGCTCTTCGTCGCGTGAGGATGATGTTACGGTCACACCGTCGTCGGTGTGGATCACGGTGGATGTATGTCGGTTGCGGATTATATACGCTCCTAGGGGTAGGGTCGCTGTCATGTTTGTGGAGGGTGGAGAGTGCGGGGTGGATATTGTCGGTTTGTGCGATGGTACCCCGCACTTGCATGCCAACGACACCAAAATTGCGGAAGTACAAGAAATACGCGGTACATTGATTTTGTACGACAAGGGGAAATCAGATTTAATAATGGAAATTCGGGTTAGATAGTGCTGACGCAGACGCTATCTACACATAGATAGCAATCCGTTTGCGTATGTACTATACTAATCTGGCGAGTCGTCGTTGGCAAGGAAGGGGGACCTGTAGGCTGCATGTACTAGGTATATCCCTGGCACTACATGAGGCGACTTTCAGTTCAGGGTGGCATATGCGGCCAATCATTCAGCCACTCTGCACCTCGACCCTGTCAGCAGAACATACTTGTCGGATTCTCAAGTCTCTCGACCGAAAGCTTACTATAAGCGCCCTTGGCGACCCATCAAATTTCAATGACTATGCATCAACAATACAATAGTATACATAATATGACTACCACTAAAAGAAATTTAAGGAATTAAATGGGAGTATAGATCATCCACCGCTCGAATGAATGGCCGTCTGATTTTGCAATAAATTCAAGGCACAGATCTTATTGTAGTGCCTAACTGCACATCACAGTGGCAGCCTTATCTAGCAGGCAAACTGTAAGGCCGTTGTGTCGCTCTTAACTCCTTCGGCAACACCTTCTACAATAATTGTTGCATATATACATTGATCATCAGCTACGGTGTTGTATGAGGATACTGTACCAAGCACGATTGTTTGGATGTCACGCGTCACAGATGCTCTGCCCAAAGAGATTTTAATTAAGTTTCTGCCATTAGTGGGCATTCGGTATTGAACAAATCCTCCAGAACCAAAACTCGTCCAAACCATCAAGCTCGCTATAGTATGATTGTATACAAATATGGACTTAGATCAGGATAAGGGATAATACGTCTCAAATAGGTATGCATTAGTTTATTTATTGGCTGATATAAAAATTGAGAAGTAGCTTTATGAAGCATAAAACCTCTTGAATGGGAACAAGTTTATCTTGGCGGAAAATTTGCTCTAGGATGAAATGTTTCAGAGCCGGATATACTATATCAGACCCGTCCAAGATTACGGTCATCTGTACCAGGCCCCGGTCCTGGAGTTTCTGCCCGACACGGACCAGTCCATCATACTCATACTCGTAATGGGGCGACGATGTCAGGCCCCGACACACTGTTGACGGGGCGGTCGGTTGGGAACCCTGATTAGGCGCAGCGCGCGTACACTTATGGCTCGAAATACTTACGCTTTAGCACGTATCCCGAAATGGTTTTGCGATTGATAAAACTATCTTCAGGAGCAGGGATTAAACATTGTTGAGTAACTTCTCCAAAACTGGTTCAAAGGCACGGATTTAACATGGGAGAAACTCACAAGTAAGTGTCAGGCTTCAGACGTGGACACTCAACACTAGCTACAATTTGGGACACCATGAACTAATTGCGCTATTGAGATTAAACCAGTAGTAATTCACCACCACATTGCTCTTTCACATCTTGCAGAAGCTAGATGCGCCGCGTTTTCTACGGTCAATCAGCTTCAGGGTTGCAAAAGTCGGTCCCGCCTAGGCAAGATCTTACCTTGCCCCGGACTATAATTTTCCATTCTGGAAGTTTTTCGACTACATGACTGTAGGTGCCAGCAGTCTTCCGAATGTTGGACACATGATACGCAGTGATGCAGTGGTGACCGAGTGATTATATCCAATATGCCTTCCAACCACGTCTATGGTACATAATTCACATTATAGCCTACCCAGTCGATCATCTACAGATTAAAGAGCCCACATCACTGAGTCTTGATCGAAATAGCTGCGTCAGTATAGTAACTCTAGCCTTAGGCATCACACCTGGTCGCCCTGACCGGGCGCTGGTGTTGCAATATCTTGTTCGAAACCAGGCAACGACGTGGGGGCCAATAAGACTGACGCGGTGGACGGACTATTGCGACCCCTGATCAACTTTGGACAAAGTACTATGAAGCAAGATCTGCGCAAAATCTGCGCAAAATCTAATCGCCTGCACCCCTGTAATCGAACAGTTTGCTCCCGGAGTGCCAGATCATGGCTTGCAGTAGTGTTGCAGCATGCATCTATATCTTACCACATTTGATATGCTGCATGTTCTAGTCCATTCGCGAAGTACCCTGTTAGTTGACAATGGCCCACCTTACGTGAACTGACTAGTTCGTTCGTGGAGTCTGTACTCACCTCCGTGAACTGACCAGTTCGTTCACGTAGTCAATCAAAATTGTAAATGCAGTGTACATCATTGTGATCTCACGATCGGCTGCGTCTTGGACATCCTGACGCAGCTACAATTACACTGTGCTCCATCTCATCGTTTGGAATCGTCTCATCTTCCTCATTTCCTTCCTCATTTCCCTCCGTCTCTTTGCCCTCTTCCTCTTGCTCTTCTTCCCCAGTGGCCTCTTCCTCTTCGAGATCTTCCCCATCCTCAGTATCAAGTTGTCAAATCACTGTCTCATCGGCAGTATCCTCCACGGATGTGGGATCAGTACGCTCGCCATCATCGCCTTGTGTAGTTGTTCGACGACGTTTTTCATTGTGACTTCGCTCGTGTGGAGCTCTTGTGTTTCGTTCGAGATTGAATGTACCAGATGGCGCTACAGATGCTCCAGTATTTGCGCACTGTGCACCCCCATCTCGGCCATGGCAATGAAATGTGCACCCGATTTTCTCTTTGAAACAGTTGCGCTACGCTAAACGTCCGCAGTTGCACTGATTGAATTCAGCTGGATAGAGCCAGCTGGGTGTACGCAAATACCAGTGCGTGCGCATATATACGTGCTGAGCAGAGCATTTGTAATATTTTTTGACCCCGCGAACAAACCTGTCCGTTCACGGAAGGTGGGCCTCCGTGAACTGACTGGGTACTACGTGGTGGAATCGCCTCCGTGAATGTATATAGCGACAATATAATAAACTCTAAATGATATTCTAGAAGATATTATTGGTATAAGTAAGATACCTAGGGCAGCATGTTTATTATGTTGAAGTCTGTATGGATCTGGCAGCAGCCGACCATGCTCTGTGCAGTAATGCCGTATAGTCAATTGACCCTATATACACATTTTCCGAGCGCCCGCAATACAGACCACGAATCGGCAGATTGTCTCGGTCCGGTGTGCTGATGCAATTTCATGTATAGAACACTGTAAACGGGGAAAAATTCGTGGACGTATTTTTCTGGCAAAGGGCATTTAGCGTATTATCCTTGAGTTGGATGGTCTGGTTGTCAACTGCCATATTCTTAGCACATTGTAACCACAGCTAATGAGACTGCTTGTTAGATTGTTAGTACTATACAGTCGTGTAAGTACGGATTGGACTATGCTTCTATCAGACGACAGGGATGTCGCTGGAAGACGTCCGGGCTTTGTCCCATCACTGGCCCCAGCCTCGACGCTCCCACTCATCAGCCTTCTTCTACAGGAGAAAACAGTCAGTCCCAACCGCAAAACAAGGCTTGACAAAGTATTATTATGTCACATCGTACCATGCGCATTAGCTTGCACTACATTTGCAAGTCTAGCATTGGCCATGCCGGAACTACTGCAAACGACAAGATAGAACGACGAAGAATCTCAAAGCCTAGCGCCGAAGCAGGGTACGGAGGGCTCTAAAGGTAACGAAGTGTCAACCGGGGATATAATCTGATCGCGCTTCACCGAACTCCGCATTAGGCAGCACACCCGTTTCCTCTCCCTGCGCTAACATATCCGAAAATCCAGCATTTCCCGCATATATTCCTGACTTTGAAGAGTGTGCTTCACCTTCTACCGACCGAACCATTTAGTCGAATTCCGATGGACCCGCTCAGTTTCACCGCAAGCGTTATTGCTGTGATTCGAATATCTAAGGAAATACTGACCCTTTGTAGAAGGTATGTGTTGGATGTCAATTGCGCTAAGAAGGATATCGAATGCCTCAGCGGCGAGGTTATGGCTCTTCAAGATATCTTGAACAGAGTCAAAGATTTGGCTGAGGGCCCAGATGCGGCAATGCTACCCACACTCAACGCTCTTAACGTGGCTATTGATCAATGTTCTTCTGAGCTCGAGGGCCTTAAAACTCGTCTGGACCCAGGCAAAGTTCGACTAGCTATGAACCAGCTGCGAGTCCGCTTAAAGTGGCCTTTCAAGAGCGAAGATGTAAAGAAGTGCATTGCTGCGCTTGAAAGAAGTAAGATGACAATCACCTTAGCATTAAGCGCCGGCCAAAGGTTAGAAACCAGTCATTCACAAGCTAATTTAGATCGAGTTAATCTGATGCTTACAGTCAATTGATGTTTCGTGTCGATGGAGGCGTTGAACGGCTTCAGAAAGACGTCTCTACTGGTTTTGAGGTACAGTGTCTTTCAAGTATTTAGTGTACTTACTCTACTTACTGTTTCTGCAGGACTTAAAGCAGCACCAAGACCTTTCCCAGCTACCTTGTGCCGATGGTGCGGCTTTTAATTCCCGACTGTGGCAGCACGAGCCCGAATGCTTACCTGATACTCGAGTCGACCTCCTCCAGCAGATCATCGCATGGAGCGACGACCGTAGCGGAGCGTGCATCTTTTGGTTAAATGGTATCGCTGGCACTGGAAAGTCTACTATTGCTCGTACGGTTGCCCGTAAGTGGTATAAACAGAACAGACTTGGCGCAAGTTTCTTCTTTTCCAAAGGTCGCGGCGATCTAGGGCATGCAACCAAGTTATTCACTACTATTGCCGCACATCTAACAATCGCACTGCCAGCTGTTGTACCGTACATCTGCAAAGCCATCAGAGAGAATCCTGATATTATCCAAAGAGGTCTAGCCGACCAGTGGAAATATCTCATTTTTCAACCGCTCGCAAATCTGCAGGAGGTATCGAGTTATCCGCACGGATACATTCTTGTGATCGATGCCGTGGACGAATGCGAGGGCGATGCTGATACCCGATTGATGATTCGACTTCTTGCCGAAGCGAAAACTCTAAAAGCTGTTCCGTTACGGATTTTCCTAACCAGCAGACCGGAAACCCCAATTCGGCTTGGCTTCAGCCATGACATTCCCGAGGAGACGCACCGAGACTATGTACTCCATAATATTTCCCCGTCAATTATCGAGCACGACATATCAGTTTTTCTCCGTCATAAGATGCAAATTATCCGGAGGGAAACTTCTTTGTCTGAGGGATGGCCTGGTGACGATACGATTGAGCTTCTCTGCCAGAAGTCTCATGGGCTGTTTATTTATGCTGCTACAGCATGTCGTTTCATTTGTGATCCATTATGGAATCCAGCTGAAAGTCTTTCATTAATTCTTAAGGATGCTTATGTTGGCCAATCCGCCACGCATGAACTAGATCAGATATACACCAGAATTTTAGAGCACTCAATTATTTATGGAGATCTCCAAAAACGAAACCAAGAGAAGCTCAGTAGCGAGTTCAGGCTGATTGCTGGATCTATTATAATATTGTTTGACGCTCTCTCTGTTTCTATGTTGGCAAGGTTACTAGAGCTGCCAGTTGAAACAATAAATGTGAGGCTCCGATTTCTACATTCCGTTCTGGATGTCCCAATCAGCCTAGAGTGTCCGGTTCGATTGCTCCATCCCTCTTTCCGCGACTATCTATTGGATCAACAACGATGCCAGCAATCGCGGTTATCAATCGACGAGAAAGTGGCACACGATAATCTATTTGTGAGATGTATCAAGCTCATGTCGAAACACCTAGAGAGGGATATATGCAAACTCCGACTACCAGGTGCCCTGAATAGTGATGTCGAAGATTACGTAGTAATGAATTGTCTTCCACTAGATGTTCAATATGCATGCTGCTATTGGGTGAACCATTTACAGCGGAGTAAGATCGAACTCTGCGACAATGACCGAGTCCATACATTTCTCCGGAAACACTTTCTGCACTGGCTTGAGGCACTCAGCCTCATCGGGAAGATATCTGATAGCATTCTAATGTTGAAAACATTGGAGTCGATTCTTATAGTAAGCTGCTCTAATCGTGTTCTAGTCTAAGGAGCTGATTTAGTAAAGCCCAAGTCAGATGCAAATCGTCATTTACTCCTGATGGTGACTGATGCGGTGCGCTTCATTCTCAATAGCAGGTCGATAATTGAAATCGCTCCTCTACAAATATATTCTTCCGCTCTAGTATTCAGCCCAACGACAAGTGTAATTAGATGTCAATTTTGGGATCAGATCCGATGGATAAAAAATATACCGGTAGTTCCGGAGGACTGGAGTCCAGCTTTGCAGTCGCTTGAAGGTCATTCTGACTTTGTGAAAGATGTGGCATTTTCCCCGGATGGTCAGCTCCTTGCTTCTGCATCTTGGGACAATACAATTAGGCTCTGGGATTCATCGACAGCAGCCTTGCGCATCACTCTTCGGGGACATTCTGGCGATGTCAGGGCAGTGATATTTTCACCGGATAGTCAGCTCCTTGCTTCTTCGTCTAGGGACAATACAGTCAGGCTCTGGGATCCATCAACAGGAGCCTCGCGCGGCACTGTCGAGGGACATTCGTCTGGAAAACGCACAATGGCGTTTTCACCGGATGGTCAGCTCTTTGCCTCTGCATCTTTGGACTATACAGTCAGGCTCTGGGATCCATCGACAGGTGCATCGCGCAGGACCCTTAGGGGTCATTCTGATGTGGTTTGCGCAATGGCATTTTCACCGGATGGCCAGGTCCTTGCCTCTTCATCTAGGGACAAAACAATTAGGCTCTGGGATCCATCGACAGGAACCTTACGCAGCATCCTAGAGGGTCATTCGTCTTCGGTTTGTATTGTATCATTTTCACCAGATGGCCAACTCCTCGCATCTGGATCGGGTGATCATACAATCAAGATCTGGAATCCATCCATAGGAGCCTTGCAGATTACCCTTAAGGGCCATTCTACTACGGTTGATATACTAGCATTTTCACCAGATGGCCAACTCCTTGTCTCTGCTTGTTCCAGCATCTACTTAGTCACTGACAACGCAGTTAGACTCTGGGATCCATTGACAGGAGCTTCGCGTGGCATCCTTGGGGGTCATTCGAATTGGTTACATGCCGTGGCATTTTCACCTGACTGTCAACTCCTTGCGACTGCATGTAATAGTCATACAGTTAGGCTCTGGGATCCATCAACAGGAGCTTCATGTGGCAGCCTTGAGGGACATTCTACTGTAGTCTGCGGAATGGCATTTTCACCGGACGGCCAGCTCCTTGCTTCTGCATCATGGGATAATACAATCAGGCTCTGGGATCCATCTACAGGAGGCTCGCGCAGCACCATAGAGGGTCATTCTGAAAAGGTCGACGGTATCACATTTTCACCGGATAGCCAGCTCCTTGCTTGTGTAACTAGGGACCGTACAGTCAGACTCTGGGATCCATCGACAGGAGCCTCGTGCAGGACCCTTGGGGGTCATTCTGATGCGGTTTGTGCAGTGGCATTTTCACCGGATTGCCAGCTCCTTGCCTCTGCATCGTTAGACCATACAGTCAGGCTCTGGGATCCATCGACTGGAGCTTCACGCAGGACCCTTCGGGAACATTCTGATGCGGTTTACGCAGTGGTATTTTCAACTGATGGCCAGGTCCTTGCCTCTGCCTCTAGAGATAATACTATCAAGCTCTGGAACCCATTGATAGGAGCCTCATACAGAACCCTTGAGGGTCATTCTGATGCGGTCCTGGCAGTGGCATTTTCACCGGATGGTCAGATCCTTGCATCCGGATCAGCCGATCATACTGTGAGGCTCTGGAATCCATCCACTGGAGCATCGCGCGGTACCCTGGAGGGTCATCCCAGGAAGAGGGTTTTGGTTTTATCGTTTGAGGTCGCATTTTCTCCGGATGGCCGACTCCTTGCCACATCATCTGAAGGCCCGATATATTTGTGGGATATCAAAAGCAGAGGAATAATTCATACAATTCATACTGAAGGGTCAATTAGACATCTATCTTTCAGCAGCAACAGTTCATATCTCGAGACAAATCATGGGATAGTAGAAATTACATCCCTTACTCAGGTCGAGAGTCGATCCCAGTCCAATTCAATCGTATGCCCACTACGTGTTAGCGGAAATTGGGTGAAATGGGGGACAGAAAACATACTTTGGCTTCCACCTGATTACCGTCCTATAAGGGGATGCGGGACAGCAGTTCGATATAATGTTCTTGCAATCACTTATGAGCCAGGTAGAGTGTTATTCATTGAAATAGACCCAGAAACTATCCCTCTTGGTGAGTCCTTTGGATATGATGGTCAACAACAGTCTAACGCAGATGCAGCTTCAGTTCGGTGAATATCGGTTAATTTGGAAGTGACGGTTGACGATTCTGTTTTGCTTTTGTGTTTTTGGTGATGGGTGGATAGTTGGGCTATCGGTAATTGTAAGGTAGCGGACATGATCGTTCGGGCTGTAGTCAGCAGTGAGGGGTGTCGGTGCCTATTTTAGTTGTATATCTGCATGGTTGTTAGGTATGGGCAAAGGGAATTTGTCAGAACCGCTTTATATGTTCGCCCAAAAAGTCTATCGTCATACCATGTGATACAATAATGATGGCACGGTGGGGCAGGGATGCTACCGTGCTCTACCGATTCTTTATTTATGTTGGTGGTTGCAACGCGGAAAACAGCGCGCTAAATGCTTGGCGGTATCCGTAGTGCTTAAAACTGTGGGTTAATGACGTAATGATGGCGTGGATAATAAAAGAACAATGCGGCATGCACCCTTGTAACCTGTCTACGGAAGTCGATCCCAATGGGGATAATTGAAAAATAATCAAGGACACTCGGCTATCAAAGTCTGGTCAGAGAAGAACTAATTCAGTGAGCTCATTCTTAATTGGCTATCAGCTTTATTCACAACTGAACACTAAATTTGATCATAGGCTGAGATTTTTCGTGCTAGGGCGACAGAATTATTATGGTGGTCACTGAACCCTGTCGAAGACCCCTCCATTGAACAAGCCCTGAGCCTTAAACTCCCTGATTAACACTATCTTACGCCATGCAGGTTTCTCGCTTGGGCAATAAGATGATTATATGCGCTATCTAGAGCGTTATTGCCACATTAATGGCTAGTATCGGCAGATTTTCAAACCCTTTCACGGCACGGCAAGCAATTGTAATCCCAGTTATGTGAGAACAATAGATACGTCCTAGTGCTCGAATAAAATAATTGTCATCCGAGTAATACTCTCAACTAAGTTTATATCCATGCTTGACGATTCCATACTTACCGCTAGCCATGCTGGCTCTGCAGTGAGCCTTGTATAGCAGAGGTAGTTTCCAAACCAGACGGAGAATCTCGACTCTCGAAGTTTCCTGGGAAGGAGTCAATAATTAACATGGTATTCTCAGAATGCGATGTTACTATACTGCAATGTTTCTAGAGAGATCTCAATTTGGTCGGTTCTGTTCTATCCATTGTTAGATTTTATTTAGTTAGAATCTAGTAACCTAGTAACCTTGAGCTGAGCTGGCTCAAGCTTTACTTCCTAAGATCCAAATTGACTCAGCTCTTGCTCCAGGCCCGACTCGAGCCGACTCACGGCCATCCCGATGGGTTTCTTTGCTTTTTTACCGTATCCATTGCAAACTGATACCTCATACCAGACGAGATTATTCCAACCCATTTGGCTGCTAAGTAGAAGATGTACTCGACATCTGAGTTTCTCAGTTATATATGGTAACTTCACTAATCGCATTCCCAACCTAATCACGTCACCAAATATGACTATCTCCCAGTGGTCACAACGGCGCGGGGCGACTTGTCATTCGGGGCCCGACATCGCCGTCCCGTCCTGTCCCAGTCCCAGTCCTGATCTCGGTGACTGGTCCATCCGGGGCAGGTATCATTTGCCCTTGAACCGAATACGGGTACCGGCAGCAACCGGGAGTAAGCATTCGGTGGTGGTGCCAGAGTTTATGGCAAATGTGGGCCTTGAAATTAGCTGCTGGGGTGCAGTGATGTTACCAAACTAATGACAGTGGGCCTTAAAGTGAGCGGTTTTAGGTATTAATGCCAGCGGAGAACCAGAGCACGAAAACTGTAAAATAGCATAATTTCCATTCCAAGATTGATTTTGTATGCCTAGACGTCATAGAAACTACAGTGCTGTGTAGGTATTTAGTGTGAAAACAGTACTTTAGAACCATACTATTATTTGCGTTGGCTTGTTTCCGGTATAAACGTTGTGTAAATTTGGTTGCAAGAGTGGAGTTTCCATTGAGAAAGCGATATTGTTTACCTACTGCTCGGCAGATATGTGCTAGAAGATGTGAACGCGCAAATCCTTTGAAAATCTACATTGCGACAGGATGGCCAAGATCATCAAAAGTTTTGCAAAACCGTAAAACAGATTTTTCCTCATGCACAGAAAGAAGTTGTTGGTGTCGATGAGATTCAGCTCACGATTGGGACCCCCGAAGGCGGTTGCGCATTGTGGTAAATAGAATTCCGTATGTGACAACTGTAGAAAGAATAGAAGGCTCAATGCCTTCGAGAAAATCCTTTTGCATTGCGAATAGTTAGCTTCTGCTCGCCCAGAATCTTGCTTGCGGGACTTCACTCCTCCCTTGGTTACTGTGTGGAGATTAGAGAATAAATTGCGAATGCTGGAAAGGCAATTAAACAAGGGACTAGATCTCGGCCCGAATGCAAGTACTGGGTGGGCGGGTAACTCGTTTTGGGCGGTTACCCCGCAAAAAACTGCTAAATCGCTTGCGGCTTTCTATGGAAGTACAAAGAGTATGATACGCAATCCCCTGCCTGCCAAGCCAAAATCGTACTATACCACACGAAATCCTATGACAATATTTTATTCGTAATCGAAGATAATTCATGACGTGCAGTTCAGAGATGTCTATTCCCTCTCGGAGCCCCTCAAGTCTGCAAAAGCAGTTATTAGCGAGGATTAATTATTATGTCTCGGCAAGGCAACCATCTTCCCTTATCTTTCTCATGACATTTTGACTATCTCATCTTCGGCGAACATCCTCACAGATAAGGTCATATGACAACTACTTTGAATGGGTTATTAATTGTAGTGTTTCTAACCAACTAATACGTTTATCTAGTCCCTGGCCCATCATGTGAACAGGTTGTGTGGCGGTTGACGTGGCAAGCGGCTACACTTTACACGTGCTGCGCCTCAATACAACCGACCATAAGTAGACGCTACCCTGCGGATCTCCCAGTTCATCCGTTTTACTTTTCAACAAGCCTACCATGAATACCAACAACTCATTATTCGAAAGCTATATCCGATCTGTTGCCGCGAGCCATGCGCTTGGCACCAGCGGGCAATTCGTGGGACGCAAGCAACTGCATAACTTATGCAGCACTTCCCTTCCGGACCAGATACAGCTTGGAGGGAGTGAATACTCCAAAACACAGTTTTTGCAAAGACTCAGCGAACTTCTACAAAGTGGGTTAGCAGCCGAGCTGCATAGGCGCACGACTGCGGGGGATCTGCTTCCTCTAATTCTCTGGACCTCTCATCGCGAGGCGTTTTCGGCGGCGCAGATAGCGGCAAACAACAACAAATGGAACTGGAAGAATATAGTTGCAAGTGCGCCGCCTGCAGCCTGGGCATTCACCGAGACAGCAGCTACGGAAGAATCATTTGCTTCATTGCCGTCTGCAACGCCGGCGCCAGCTATTACAACCCCGCATGCGCTTCAACATGTCATCCTCCCCCCGCTTCAGTGCCTCCTTGAAGAAGCTTGCTTTAACTATATTGCCAGAAAGCTTCCACACATTCTGCAACGGACATCGTGGGCTTTGCCCCATGACGCAGAATTGAATGCGTACACACGCGAGATCTTGGTGACGCAGTCAGCTTCCTTCCCCGACCCGACACCTATCAGAAACCTCAACGACATCCGCCATGTTGCTGTGCACAGGATTCCGATATCGGAGGAGAAACTTTTCGAGTTGATGGAGGTTGGTTTGCGCGGAACAAGTTTGTTGGGGGAGTGGCCTACGCTTGTCAAAATCCAGACATTGAAGACGAGAGTCGAGAAGTGGAATGAGGAGATGAGCTGTGCGGAAATTGAGCACGAAAAGGCGTGGAGAAGGCTGGAGCATTTGAGGAAAATGAAACGGGAAATAGAGGAAGAGATGTCACAGTTGGAAATCCAGATTGACAAAAACGGTATCAAAGAAGCGAAGCGTAAGATCATTCTACGTGTGAAGGCCGAGGTGGAAGACCATTTTGCCTCGTCGGGTAAGAATGATGTTAATTGGTTTTGAGAGAAGTAGTATTTGGGGCAAGCGGGAGCCGGCCAGGTTGGGGTCGAGAAATATTATATGCCTATTTCCTGGAGGAATCGTTTTCTGAAGATTTGCTGCAAGGGAGGGTGTTTTCTAGTGGAATTGTAGAGGTTGTTGTGGAAAGTCTAAAAGCTATACATTATCTTATCTACTGTTCTCGCTATGTGCATAGTGACTGTTGCATAAGGATTTAGCCCGAAACCCATTGGAGCTAAAGCGGGCACCAAATTAGGAGCTTTGTACGGTTCTTATTTCCCTGCGAGCCTCGGGCTTGCTGCGGTGCCTATCTCCCCGTGAGCTTCGGGAATGAGCGGTGCTTCGCTCCAGCTATGCTTTGTTTTCTTATTTATATCTGTCTTATTGTCTCTTTGTACGATAAACAATCATCATCTTTCATTCTCTTTTTTAATTGTACTCAACGGTGACAAGGCTAATGTTCCCTGCTACCAGCAATATCTAGCGATAATGAGCAGGTTTCCAATAATAGCATCCCATCTATGGCTTTTAGTACCGTACTTCTTGAAGCCTAAAACGGAGATCGATATGTGGCAGTGTCCAGATACCATTTTCAATCACAAAAACGGGCACTGTACATGAACGGCCGCTTCTAACCAAGATCAAACACTCGGAGATGATGAAGCGCTTGGAGTAGATTATTTGACGTCAACAAGCGTCGATTTCGGATAAATATTCGTTGAGTTGGCATGGGTGGGTGATGGGAGCAGATAGAATTTTCCCCCTGCTAACCCCAGCATCCACCCATGCCGAGTCCACGAATATTTGTCCGATAAGGGTAGTTGTTTGACTTTAAATAATTTACTCCATGTGTTCTATTAGCCCCTCGTGTGCGATTTTGATTTGAAGCTACCGTTCTTACTTGGCGGTCGTTTTAAATGACACGGCATCCCGTTCAATACCGCCCGGGATTTCGCAATTTCGGCATCGCAAATACCGTTTACGGACAGGATGATGGACCATGAATCCCGTCCCGTTACCATCCCGTGGTTCTCACTAGGCACTTTGTAGGGTTAGGGGTCGTTTTCCATCGCTCAATGGCATCACACCAGCTCACCAATCGGCTTCTCGTTAGTCCGGGCAACACCCTACCCCACCCCGGAGTATAATTCCAGGGCAATAAATATCCCAGACAAGACGGACTAAGGCATGGAATCTTGCCTCTGAATACCTGCAGTGCTTTATAGCCTTGCCCAGTCAGGGTATCCCCTATGGTACACGTTTTTGGTGAGGCGCAGTGTAAAGTAACTACCGTGGTGTGAGATATAATGTACAATAGATGCGGTGGTGAAAATGTAGTTTACATTTTGTTTGATTCGCACTACAATCCCACAACACTAATTATATTGGCATATCATTGTCAGTTTGGGCAATGCCACCAGAGCTTTGCCACTATATATAGTGTAAATCACACTCTTCTGTGAGTGGGAATTCATGCAGGCAGCGTGTAAGTCACACTCTGGGTGCGAGCGATACTTCATATAGAGTTTATATTACACGATTATAGTGTAAATTGCACTACATAGCAAGCGACACCTCATGTAGGTCTCTGTGCAAGTATCGTGATGTTTCAATTTGGTGTTGAGGTTTTCAAAGCAGCAGGACAGCTTGGTTTTTAGACATACAGTTTCCGGACATTTACTTTACCTCTTACAATTTTGCTTGCAATGTTTTAATGTAGTTTCTTGAATTTCGTGTACATGCGGTGTGCAGGCGCATAATAATGATGATGGTGGTGGTAGTGGTAGTGGTGGTGGTGACGATGGCGGTGGTGGTGCCAGTGGTGACGGCGAATCGGTGATGTTGGTGATTGCGGTAAGGATCACAGAATCATCCAAGTCCTGCCAACATGCCATGACCAGACCCCAAATCTTATCCCCCTGAAAACCAGTTAGAATGGCAGGATAAGTAGCAGGTTATGAGCCCGGCGGTCGCAACCATCATCACTTTTATCTAATTCCATGTCACTACCTCTTCTCAACTGTAGTAAGAAGCTTATCTCTTACACTTACCCAGGCTTCCCAATTGCCTAGTTCGGGTAGCCGCTAGTACCCTATCCCCTGGATCGTAACTTTGGCATTCCCGGCCCGTTTGGGCATGGCAACCGACTCCCCACCTGCAAATATTTAGCGATGCAACCACAACTCTGTGGGGGTGGCCTGGGAGCATTATAAACTTA
>Ga0307514_10002318_pt1 | contig 20049 bp, 30 predicted proteins | sample 16_EM_MG_FD_203088 | JGI IMG/M metagenome (GOLD analysis project Ga0307514, IMG submission 203088) | Populus trichocarpa ectomycorrhiza microbial communities from riparian zone in the Pacific Northwest, United States - 16_EM | ecosystem: Host-associated > Plants > Roots > Unclassified | place... | reverse complement strand
GAAATCCTCGCCATTTAATTTGGGGCATGGATGGAAGGAGAATATCTCAGGTCGCAACATCAATGCAGGACTGTTAACCCCTGGATATCTTGGTCAGCCCGTTCGATCACGTTCACAGAAATCTGTCCAACAAGGTGCCAAATTACCACCCCCATTACCCGCGAAACCGCCGCAGCAAAAGTCAGCGCACGAATCACGTCCTTTGCCTCCTCTTCCTATTATGGAACCGCCGTCCATAAAATCTGACTCTCATCCACTTCCCCCACTTCCTTCTGCACCGCTACCGCCTATCCCTCGTCATTCTGGCGCCAAGGAATCTGAGCATCGGTGTTCCTTTTCGATCTCAGAAGGATCCACGAACGCACTGCGCCGTCCGCAGGAAAAACCCATTCAGCATCAATTTCCTTCCCCTCCTCTTCCCCTTCTTCCACTGTCAGCTGTTCCTCGTTCGGTAGCACCAACTCCCTTCCCCCTTCCTACTACTGCTGCCGTTGAGGCCGCCAGGCGTCCTCGTTCTTTGTCAAGCCCGAATATTCCCCCATCTATACTTATCCGTACATCGCAGGCTGACTCACTTTCGGACTCGGAGAGGCATGACGGTCCGAGGGTAATCTCTGGTCTCAACGAAAACAAGGGTAATCCCAAGCTTAATCGTTCTCTCACAACAAGAACCGCGACGTTGAGATCATACCAACGGGAAGCTGGAAACGTCAGGAAAGAGGGACTTTTAGACTTCCCTCAGAACCATCTACCTCTCTTTCAGCCTGTCGTCCGTCAGAACTCCAAGTCGCCGCAATCGCGCCAGGGGAATGGTAATACAACCTGGACACAACCTCAGTCATTTCGCTCGCGTCGGACGTCGGGACAGTCGAAGTGGACCAGTCGGACCACAAGACCTTTCTTTCCCTCCCTCAACCAAATGGGGTCTGCTGTTTTCCGAAAGTTCAAAAATCAGGAGTCCTCCCGCAGCCCGACAGACACAACCGAGAGATTGGAAAAACTGAGAAGCATCATGGCAACCGAGAAACTGGACTATTAGTATGCATCTCTTTTGCTCTTCGTGGAGGAAAAACCACCGTGCTGATTGTGTTGTTACAGCATTGTCCCGACTGAAAACGCTCGTGGATCAGAATTTGTCGCTGCGAGTGATAAACGCCTAGAGTTTATTTCTGGGTAAGCTGCTTTTCTGCTGCCACAATAACCGATTTGATATATTCATGTCTCTCTTCAAGATTTACCTGCTCAGCTGGACAGGCCATAATTACGATGGATTCGGCTTACTTATTTACCGATTCCCGGTATTGGGTTCAGGCAGACGAAGAAGTTGGCAAGAATTGGACTATTGTTCGGGCTAATGGATCTGGTGCACAGGATGATTGGGTCGAATGGATTGTGGTGAGTTTACCTCAATCTCGGGTATTTGTTTCGACCAAGTTTTCAAATACAGGATAATGCGAGAAATGCAAGAATCGGAATTGACGCCCGCACGATCTCTTATGAGACGGCTCGTTTCATCGAATCCAGAGCTGCCAACAAGAACTCGACGCTAGTTTTTCCGCCACAGAATCTTGTTGAGCTTATCTGGAAGGATAAACCCACTAAGCCACTCGACAGAGTTTCTACTCAGGGCCGCGATTCCAAGTCCAGAAAATCTCATAATCGACCGGAAGACAGATCGAGGATGCCGAATACTGTGCGGATTCAAGACACTCCATTGGTTCTGCAGACAAGCCAGAAAAACAGAACGTTCACGCAATCCAATGTTTCGTTTCAAAGCAGTAGCTGTCCTTTGATTAGAGACTCGACGTTGACACTCGTCGGTAAACGTGGGCGTACCATGAACACAAACGACTCCACTTCTAGCCTCGCGGATGCCCCACATCGGTTGGAGGAAATCCGGCGTTGGATGGTCCACTATGAGCTGGATTACTAGTATGTACTCTAATGCATTTCCTGATTCTGAAACGATGTCATGTTTATTGAACCCTGTAGCGTTGTTCCAAGCGAAGACGCCCATGGATCTCAGTATGTTGCCGCTAGTGATAGGCGTCTGGGTTTTATCTCTGGGTATGCCACTATTCGTTTGTACGTGATAAATTATTAGACCCCGTATCGTTTTCCAGGTATACTGGCCCGGCAGGACAGGCCATGATCATGAGGGATCTGGCGTTTCTACTCACCGATTCGCGTTACTGGTCGCAAGCTGCCGAAGAAGCTGACGAGAATTGGACCTTAGTTCGAATTGGCGCTCCCGATATGCCGAATGATTGGATCGAATGGCTTGAGGTGCTTTCCTTCAACCTTTTGTGTTTTTAATAAGCTGAGCCGTTAACTTGAAAGGACCATGTCCAAAATTCAAAAGTCGGAATAGATAATCAGCTGATTTCGCATGAGAAAGCTCTCCTCGTACATTCCAAAATGCTGAGCAAAAACTCGATGCTCGTTTCGCCACCGCAAAACCTTGTTGACCTTGTATGGAAGACTAAACCTCCCAGACCGGTGGACAAAGTCTATAGACAAAGACTTGAGTTTACGGGAGTTGATGCCGCATACAAGCTGGCAAAGTTGAGGGACTGGATCAAGAATCGGGTTGGCAACTCCAAGGACATTCCTGCCGCTACATTAATTTCCTCTTTGGCATGCATTGGTATGTGGGCATCTTCGTCATTCCTACCGAGCGATTCCATTTAACGAACTTCAGCATACCTCTTAAACCTTAGAGGCTCTGACATTCCTTTCAACCCGTTTTTCCACGCCTATCTTTTTGTTGATCTTAACCGTGCCATTCTTTTTGTCCAACCGCAGAAACTCATCCCTGAAGTCACCGGCTATCTCTACACTATTGGAGTCGAGTGTCGAGATTACGCAACGCTTTGGTCTTTCCTTTCTTCCAAGGAATGGGGAAACGGTCGTGTTGTCATTGCACCTCAAACATCGTTTGCCATCTCATCCATGATAACCACCATCCTCGCACCGTGTTACGCTGCATATATGATGTGCATCAAAAACCAGACGGAGATTGACTGTCTGACGAGAGCATACCTTCGTGATGGAGTCTCGTTTGTGAGATTTCTCGCTTGGCTCGAAAGCAAGCTTTCTCAAGAACATGATGTTACGGAGTATATGGCGGCACGGACGCTTATGGAGTATCGAAGGAAAAACAAACATTTTATCGGCTTGGCGTGCAAGAATATATCTGCAAGTGGCCAAAATACGGCATCTCCTCGTCAGTCGACTGAGTCGAGTATCTCAAGAGATCACCTATACCTCAAGTGAGTTTGTCAGACAAAAGCTCGGCAGATAGTAATTTTGTTTGCGATTGTAGTGATTCAGGGGCACAGTACTACGACGGAACGTGCTACACTGCTCGTACCCTGCATTTTGGAAAACCTACAGACGAAATCTGCGAAGCGTATACTCGTGTGCTACAAGGACATGTGCGTTTTTTTCATTCATACTCCGAATACACCTATCTAATTTTTTTTACCAAACAGATAGCCATTGATAGTGCGGTCTTCCGTGAAGGCACATCCATCAGGCATCTAGATGTCTTGGCAAGGAAGACTTTGTGGAAGGACGAACCAAATTACAGGGTGAGTTATCTTTGGAGATGTACGCCCAATGATTCGACTGTACAATACTAGGATGACCGTCCGTTTTTGACTCTGCAATATGACCCGCAAGGAGCCGCGAACAATATCATGCTTGAGCCAGGACATGTTGTCACTAACGAGCCCGGATTGTGTAAGTTTTTCGCATTATTCAGATTGCGACTGTTCACATTTGATCACACCTTTAGATTTGGAAGGAAAATGGGGAATACGAATCAAAAGTGTGTTGGCTGTGCAAAGAGTGAAGGTATGAACCCTATCCTTACTTGACTAAACAGTGAGGTGATGTGGAGCCAGCCCTTTCAGATGGATGCCGATTCTCAAAGTTGTCTCAGCTTTGTGAGATTGACTTGCGTTCCGATACAAACGCGGATGGTTGTAGAAAGCATGCTCACGAAAGAAGAGAAAACGTGGATCAAAGAGCACAACCAACAATGCTACAACAAGGTTGAGCCGTTCCTTGACGATGACAAAAGAGCACTTGAATGGCTTGATAGACAACGAAAGAGGGGTAAATTTGTTTTTTCTTATAAATAAATAGTTGTTAGTTTTCCCTAGTATTAGCTTCTTAGAAATCATCCAGATTTCGAGTTGTCTTCTCTCATCACTGATCAGAGGTATTCAAATTCAAAAGCTGAAAAGTAACGAAGTACTGTAATCCTTGCCTTTTCACCTTTTGTATGTTCCACAAGGTCAATACTGTCTGCGCAGCAACAAAGCAAATCAATAACCCTCTCCATATCGTTTAGACAGTTTATGAGATCCTGTGATGGTCCTGCACGCTCAAGTAATCTTATGACCACCTCGGTGAAGAACTGAGTTAGAAGAAATCCGAGAGATCCAATTTCCAGCCATGACCAGTCTTGTGGCCCTTTAGTGTGCAATGTTTCTCCTGTAAGACGCAGAAAAGCCGAAAAATCCAATTGAAGGTGTGATATGGCAATGAAGTTTGTCGTAGAAAAGTTTGGTTGGCTGGTACCTCCCTCGAGCCCACTCCAATTTCAATGTGTCAACAGTAGTGCCTATAATCACAACGCGACCCTCACCTCCTTAATTCAACAAAGCATCTCAGTGCGTTAATGCATGTTGTCGCATACACATCGTTGTTGACAACATGACCCGTGTCTTGAATGAATTTGCGCAGAGGATCATAACGATCACGGTCTCCCATCAACAGAACACCAAGATTCAGGGATTCCCTATCGACTTTCTGGGTCTGCTCGTCTTGAAGCCGAAACCTTGGCCAGACAAACGACACAAAGAGCTCGTTGGCACAGATCGAAGCTTTTGACAGTGGTGGACTAGAAAGGAGATCCTTGGAGAGATTGCGAGGAAAACGTGCACCACACATCAACAGTGCAACTAGTTGATTTAGAGGTTCCTTGGAGTATTTCGTCAATTCTGCCGTAAGGTAGTTGTTGACGACTTGAAGGAATCCCTCTTGCAGTGTGGACGTATCTTCAAACTCCTACGATATTCCATAATCAAGGATAAGTCTCCCGGATATTGACAGTACTGACCAATTGTCCAATAGTGGTGGACAACAACTGAAGCTCTCTCCAAACAACAACCCGAAATGACGCGTCTCGCTGGTCAGGTCTGTTGCACTGTTTGATAACCTTCATCGCTGTTGAGGGCTTGCAGAGTGATTTTAGACGATCGTACAAGGCAGCTGATGGTATTCCAGCACGCAGGTGATGAACAAGGGAATAGATGGCCATCACGGATAGCTCTTCTTTGCCTGTAAATGTGTTGATGAACAACTTGAAATCAGAATTGCGAAAAAAAATCGTAGCCTGTTGACGCACCGCTGACAGAATTTTCTATGTGGCGATCGATGAGGTAAATGGCAATATTTTGATGTGCTTTGGGAAGACTTATATGATATAGATCTGAGCGACGTTCATCTAGAATGAAATCGCTGAACGATGCATGCAAAAATCTGAAGTGGATAAAGTTCTTGTGATCTCGTGACAGTTCGACAAGGATTCCCTGGAGACTGTCCAACCCGATTCTGAGTTCGGAATCGTCCAATAGCAGGTAGCCAGTGAAGTATAACTTTTCCCGTGGATTGGGCAGGTGCGGCACCAACGCAAAACTGAAAACATTGGCGACGGTTGGGAAATGAAGAGGTAGAATCGAATTCAGTATGTGGGCATATAGGGCATCTAATTGGGCAAATGGATTTTCATCGTTGGGCCTTTCTGCCAATCCGCACACAATTTTAAGACGTTGAACTGGGTTACCACTTGAAGCACCAACGTATTTTGCGACAACCGAAGGATAAATGAAGTGGCCGGATGATTTCCGTATCAGCCTGTCAATAGTCTCCTTTCCAGGCCAGTCCGGCGGGAAAGAGACATTGTTGCGATGTACAATGCGAATATCGTTGAACTTCGACTCCAGGTATAGACGAATATCGTCTTTTGAGTGGTACTTCTCTGTAAGACTAGTTTTGAGGGACAATCGATTGAGAGGCTCCTTCGCAAACGTAGCCCGGATATCAACTTCTGGACGGCATGAGAGGAAGATGCAAAAGGGGAAAGGCCGATTATTTGCAAGCTCTGAGAGAACTTCCAGTATGTTGATTTGCGTCTTCTTCTCGTGACATTCATCCAGGCCGTCTATCACCAATAATCTGGGCCAACTAGGTCGCTTTTCCTGCTGATCGGCCTCAAGCCAAGCCTTTCTCAAAGGGTCGAGAACGAGGGTGCGCATCTGTGCCCGGAGATCCCGATGTACGATAGCTGGATCGCGAGCAATGGCTTCGATGATAAAACGTGCAGTACAAGGCAGGTTGATAGCTACCTGGTAAGCGATCGTAGGAATGAGACGCTCTGCATTATTTCGATGAAGATATGTCCTTGCGAAAAAGAAGCTGGCGAGAATGCGTGTCTTTGGGGGACCTTCGATATCGCCGAACTTATCTACCAGTGTCTTCGCGATGGCTGTCTTTCCTGAACCCGCTGGGGCATAGAGGTAGTATATCGGCTGTGTCTTGGCGTCATCGTCGACCCACTGGATGAGATCTCTCATAACGGCTTCTCTTGTTCCTGGGTGACATATGGGCAGATCGCTACTCAATGTCGAGTCGTGAAAAGCGTCTGTAGCAATATAGGTGGCCAATTTCTCCAGACTTGGGTCTGAAAATAAAAGGCATACTTGATCAATCACAATAGCGACACAAACGACCTCAAATTTGATTCACCGGCGTTCTGTATAACGATGAAAGATGAATTACTGGCGTTGAGGGTTGTTATGTCCTTGAACATCATGACAGCCATTTACAAGGCCACTATAGTGGCCTCTACTGGTGACAGGAGTTTAAATTCTGACGTACCATCCCTATTGAGCAGTTCACAACCGCCAAGTTGACCATGGCAGTGAAGTACAAGGGTAACCAATACTTTTATCTTATCTTATCTTGACCGCAAGGGACTACGTATGTCAATGTCAACCATCATACATTTTAGCTATCCAAGACACTCTTTTTCAACCACCCTTCTGGTCTGTTGAGGTCGACTGGATCGTTCTGTTTTTGAAGCCCAATCTACAATTTACTTCCAAACTACTTCAAGTATACGAGTCTTAACCACGCGACATCGACGACACGGACTGTCTTTACAACGACTAAGCAACCTTTTTCGTACTCGAAAACAAATGAAAGACATAATATTTTACGTACTTGTCCTTCTCGGATCCTTACAAATTGTACTGTGTGATGCCCAGGTTCGTGTTTGTGGACTCAATAAGCAATGGCTTCCTGAACGTCCTTTTTTTTGTAGGAAGGCAGACTTGACCTCGTAACTTGTTTCCAGTCTCGCATTTTGTATGCATGGCCCTGACACAATTTACAGTTGAAAGGAAAGAAAGGGGAAAGTGCTTGCGCGTTGAAAGAAAACATCTATAAAGCTTGCCTACTCTCACCTCCCAGTACATACAGTGGGTATTTCTTATTCAAACCGTCACTCTCCTGATTCATTTCTAGACGCTACGTACGAGACGCCAGCAAGTTGTACTTGGTACGCAAAGTCTTTTAACCAAATTTCGTCGCGGGGATTGAGTTTTTTCTATAGTAACATCGTTTTCTTCAATATCTGGTCCGCATGTTCGTATTCAACCGGAGAGAATCTCTTTCCCAGACTGGAAGATTGGCATACAATATGCAGAAGTAGTGGCATCAATCTTCCACAGTCCCAACACTTGGCTGATCAAAACAGTTGGGGTGTTGATGCTCCAAGCTGGGCAAAGATTGGTGTGCCGGGCAATGATACTATGGACCTGCAAGAAGCTGTCCTTGGTAAGGGAGTATGACTTCTTTATACCAGATATCGGTCTGAATTACTCTTGTTTCCATGCAGTTGTCGCTTCATCGTGGAACCTCATCCAGATTTTGCTGCCCATCATAACGGCGGTAACCGCAGTCATTCTCACTGTCATCGTCATGCAACTGTATCAAAAACGCCTTCGGAAAACGCAGTGGCGAGGGAAAATTACTCGCCTCGTCCGTCCTGTACAGAGAGTCAAGACCGTGGATAAGGAGGACTCATGGGCAATTGAATCTCCCGTTGATGACGCACGTCGCTATGAGCTTGTGACACCTTCCCCTGAAATGAATGCTTCCATGTACCCTTTCGGACCAACGGTACATAGGCAGAGGCAAGCGCAGAGTGAACCGCTCGTCCGGAATATGCATGGCAAGGGGGAGTCTTTTGACGCTTTTGATTCGAAGACATCGCTTGCTGGATCATGGCGCATGCCTCCCTCTTTGAAGAATATACGGGCACCATGGAAGAAAGGACCTACGAGGGTGCAAGATGTTGTTGCAACAACAGAATTCGATATTGACAATTATCCATTAACCCCGGCCTCGACTTCAAGTTTTGGATTTCCCAGTGCGGCTGATGGAGAAAGTAAATTTTCAAGAGGGTCTGGATTTGAAGTGGGTGAGGAGATGGATTTGATGACAAATAATGAGACCAGACAGGTGAGTTAGTTCTCTGATGTTGTTGTCATACTGTCTCAAGTCGACTGTTTTGAAGGGCGCACCTGCCACAACACCATTAAGTGGCCATGCTGTCCATCCCGAGTCATTGAATGAGCAGGACAACACTCATGGTTACAGCGATCCTTTTGGTGAACTTCCAGGATCGCGTCGATAATGATTTTCAGATTTATGTGGACTACTTTTTGTTTCGTTTCGTGTGTACATACTATCGTGGATACTTTGATTTTCATTACAATTATTATTGGTTCGAATGTTGTGGAACAATCTCGAAAAAGCTGTATAAGGCAATTTGACGCGTCGAATTTGACATAAAGATGGAAGGTTTTTTTTGGCTGCACAAAAGATCAGCTCGTTGCTCGCTTTCTGCTTTTAATCCTTTACCAAAGCTGTCTAGTATTATGGCTGTCGTCGGTATTGATTTTGGTACACTGCATTCAAAGGTTTGCATAACTGTGTTGTATTTTCTTTATTATACTGAGGAACACTAGATTGGAGTCGCCAGACATCGAGGTATCGATATCATCGTCAACGAAGTATCCAATCGCGCTACACCGTACGTACTACTTGGCAAAGTTATATTTGTATCTTACAACAGAGTGTGTGCAGATCGTTAGTTGCATTCGGTCCGAAGCAACGTTTTATTGGCGAAGCAGCTAAGACCCAGGAGACCTCCAACTTCAAAAACACAGTCGGCTCCTTGAAACGCCTTATCGGTCGGACATTGGACGATGTACAAATACGAGATAAAGAGAAGAAATTCATCAATGCCAAATTGGTAGACGTGAATGGTACTGTAGGGGCGGAGGTAAGTTTGCTTGTGATCAGAAATTTTTTATTCAGATTGATCGCCACGATCTTTAGGTGACTTATCGAGGCGAACCAGCAAGATTTTCCTGGACGCAACTCACCGCTACTTACCTTGGGAAGCTACGCGATATTGCGTCTAATGAACTCAAAACCACTGTGAATGATGTGGTGATCTCTGTGCCTGGATGGTTCACTGAGATCCAACGTCGCGCCCTTATCGATGCCGCTGCTGTTGCAAACCTGAATGTCCTTCGTCTAATTAATGATACGACCGCCACTGCTCTTGGATATGGTATCACCAAAGCCGATCTTCCCGAGCCCGAAAATCCTCGTCATGTCGTATTTGTAGATATAGGACATGCTGGCATGTCTGTGGCGATTGTCGCCTACTCCAAAGGTCAGCTTGTGGTCAAGAGCACCGCGTATGAACAGAATCTCGGTGGACGTGACATTGATTACGCGCTGGTCGAGCACTTCTCCCATGAGTTTAAGACGAAATACAAGATCGACGTCTTGAGCAGCCCTAAAGCTACTTTCAGGCTCGTCGCGGGCTGCGAAAAGCTAAAGAAGATTCTTTCTGCAAATACCGAAGCTCCTCTCAATGTCGAATCAATTATGACTGATATCGACGCATCATCCAAACTTTCCCGAGAAGATCTGGAACAATTCATCACACCGGTCCTAGATGCCATTCCAGGTCCATTAGAGCGTGCTCTGAAGGACTCCGGACTCACTCTAGAGCAAATTGATGCGATTGAGCTTATCGGTGGCACGACCCGTGTTCCAGCTGTCCGTCAACGCATCCAAACGGTCTTCCCTGGCAAGGTGCTCTCTTTCACCCTCAACCAAGACGAAGCTATCGCCCGTGGAGCTACCTTTGCTTGTGCCATGCTATCGCCTGTCTTCCGCGTGCGCGATTTCCACATCACGGATGTCAATCACTTCCCCATCAAAGTACACTGGGTTGCATCACCTACTGACCCAGATGACGATACCGAGTTGCTCGTGTTTCCTCAAGGAAATGTCGTACCTTCAACCAAAATTCTTTCGTTCTACCGCAAGGAACCTTTCACGATCGAGGCGTCTTATGCCGACCCTGCGCTACTTCCGGGAAGTATCAACCCTTGGATCGGAAAGTTCACGTCTAAGGAGATACCCCTACCTGCAAACGGTGACCCTGCGTACGTGAAAGTAAAGACCAAACTTAATATCCATGGTGTTGTTTCCTTCGAAGGCGCATACATTGAAGAGGTTGAAGAGAAGGAGGAGCAGGCTCCAATGGACGTTGACCAACCCGCTGACGGTGCTGCTCCTCCTGTGTCGAAGAAGAAGCGGATAGTGAAGAAAGAAATTCAGTTTGTTACCGCCAACACAGCGCTTGACAAGTCGATTGTGGAAATCTTCCGAGAGCAGGAAAGTGCAATGTTCGCTGCCGATAAGCTCGTGATGGACACTGAAGTGAGTCATTATCAATATGCTAAGAAGGCTATATGTATTTATGGTTGGTTATAACAGGATCGCAAGAATGCCTTGGAAGAGTATGTATACGACATGCGTGGCAAACTTGAGGACCGTTATGCGCCTTTTGTGCAGCCAACAGAAAAGCAAAGTTTGTTGAAAGGTCTCCAAGAGGCTGAGGATTGGTTGTATTCGGAGGAAGGCGAGGAAGCCTTGAAATCGGCCTATGTTTCTCGACTTGATGCTCTCAAAAAAATCGGGGATCCCATTTCTTTCCGATACAAGGAGATTGAGGAGCGCAGGAAAGCTATCACCAATCTCCGCGAGACTCTGAACAACTATATGTCTCAAGCTACCTCGACAGAAGAAAAATACGCCCACATCGACGAGAAGGACAAGCAATCGGTTGTTGAGAAGGTGGCGACGATCCAGAAGTGGCTTGAAGATCAGAACGTGAGACAGAGCGAGCGACCTAAGAATGTGGATCCTATTCTTACGAGCGCAGACATCGAGAAGAAGAGGGATGAGTTGATCTACTTCGCGATCCCGATTTTGACGAAGCCAAAGCCAAAGCCTGTCACTCCTGGAAGTGGAACTCAGACACCGAAAGAGGGACCGAAGCAGGACGGTAGTGAAGCACCACCACCGAAGGGCGAAGACAAAGGGCCCTCTGAAATGGATGTGGATTAGATGTCATTATTATCTTGTCGTTCTCATTGAAGCGCTGGCCCGAGCATGAATTTTTTGCATGATTTGGTAGATGGCATAGGCATATACAATAAAACAAATGTAGTAGATTAGAAAATGTTGTTTTTCCCCGTCAAACCGATACACCACAGCTGCGACAAACATGGACATTGAGTGATTATGATTCCTTCAATTGTTCCTTTTCACCAGAAAGTTAAATCCACATATAACGACAAGACGGCTACTCAAAACCGTTATAAGCAGACAGGAGGTCGAGGTGAGTCTAATCGGCCATTCACGGCACATAAACCGATCAGGGTTCGCGATTATGATGCAGGCCCGCCAATGTCAGCAAGGCAAAACAAAAAACAGCGGAAAAACCGCAACAATGCCAACAACCGCGAGCGCACGGTCACTACCCTCACACAAGATCCTAGTACTCCTTATCTAGTCCCCACACCCAGTGAAGAACCTGCTGGAGGTCATTTAGCTGCTCATTTTTCTCCTACAGCTGCCAATAAAATAATCAACGTGTCTATGGGCCCACAACCTTACCAAATGACCCAAAAATTTGGTAGTGTCGTATACGGTGGCGGCTTCGTTTCTCCTGTATCCAATCTCCATCCACAACAACACCAGACGTTCTATCAGCCTACACAGTCTCAGGTTCAGCCCAACTTGCAACAGCAACAGCAAGGTCAAGAGTCTCCGCCGATTCAACCAGGAAAAAATGATCTGGAGATTCTGCAGAATCTTAAGCAACTCATCATCGAGAACCAACATCCCTTCTTTCGTGCTGTCCCTCAGCCGGTTGCTCTCGCTAAACTCTACAGGGGGTCTTTGACTTCAATTGCACGTCAGGGGCAACGAAGTGGTGCAGAGTCCACAAATGAGCCTGGAGACACTGGCGCCCCTACTGTAGACCCTAAGCCACCAACTACAACTTCTGGGCAACAGCAAACCCTTTTGGAGAGTGTCATCGTTTCTTCACCTTCAACCACAAGCGTTGTAAGTTTCGAACATCATTTCTTCCATGTATTTTTTACGACATTTTCAATTTTTTCCAGAATCAAAATATTCGGTTTAACAATTCCTCTGCCAATCTGGCCCAGAAACTGGATATGAGGGAAGACGGATCTGTTCCTGAGTCACTTTCTGTGTCAAACGAAAAGTCTTCAGGAAAGTATGAATACCCGACTCGGTCTGTTGTCCAGAAGGCCAACTCTGCTGCTGATGGTGGTGGTTTCAATGGCGCTAAAGCTGAGCCCATGGACGAGGAAGGTGCTTTGTTGAGTATCAAGGACAGTGCCGAAGGCTGGATTCCTAATCCTAACCCGTCTGCTTTGTACTCCGATAATGGGCATTCAGACTCTGATCGTGCTGCAGCCTCTCGAGGCAATCTCCCGACTGGTTCTGATTCTCTTCCTTTTGACGAGTCTGCTGGTCTTCCTAGTGATGCTCCTGACCGAGATATGGATTCGCGCAGGTGGGCCCTGCAAGATCGCCATCGTCGACCCAGCGATGATCGCTGGCGGGATGTAATGCACAGCTACCCAGATACGAAGTCTTCTGTCTCAGATCAGCGTCAGATTGTGGACGCCGTTGTCCAGTCGGGACCTGACGAACTTTCCGTACCTGTAGATGCACGTCGATCTGCTGATATCATACCACCACCATCTGCTTCAGACCCTCTTCGTGTATCTGATGTTCCACCTGTTGATCCTCGTTCCCCTGTGGACTACCACATGAATACTGTTTCTCGAATGTCATTGCCATCCCGGCCTGAAAGTGACGACGTAATGACATCCAAATTGTCTCCAGCGTTAGGTTCTAGAGCACCAGCTCAAGTGGGTGCAGCTTCTCCAGAGTTATATGCTCAAGATCGTATGAATCCTGCGTCCCGCCAATCGACTCATGACAGTGTGACTGCTCCAGGAGAACACGGCCCTCGTTTTAATTCTCGTCCTTCCCCACACTTTATTCCCAAAAAGAAATTCTACAAGAATCAAATTGGCACTAATAATAGTGTACCTCACTCTGATCCATCTAGATCAGCTTATGCCAGACCCTCTTCTCCGACCTTCGGACTTCCTCCTCCCCCTGGTTCTGCTCGATCTTTCCGACAACGGTCACCCTCTATTGACGGGCACCGCGGTAGACAGCCTCCATCTGCCACTGGAGCGCGCGTTCGTGACTATCGCGGTCCTCCGAGCAGGGACATCTCCCGTGACCGACCCATTGGCTACAGAGCTGATTATGGTGGTCCAGAGGCGCCGATACGCTATGGGGATGGCCGACCTTATGGCAGAGAATACTCACCGCTGCCTCCTGGTGAACGCGGGCCACCTCCTGATGCATATCCTCCTCCGCCTTCTGGCGGGGGACCATCTGGACGTGACTGGGGTTACGGATCTTATCGTCGCGATTGGACGTCCGCTGAAGAGGACACTTATCTCAAGTCTAGAGGATGGGAAGGAAGGTCACCGGTTAGTGAAAGAGAACGTTATGAACGCGAATATATTCCTCCCCGAAGCGCCGGATGGGCAGAACGTGATTACCCAGGAAGAGGTAGGTTTCGAAATAAAACTTGAACATGAAGATTCTAAAATTGGATTTTTTTCTCCAGACTTATACCCGCCTGGCCCACCGCCCCCTTTAGATGACCGCTACTCTGACCGAGGGAGGCCTCCAGCTGTCTACCCTCCTTTCAGTCGTGTTCGCCCGCGCAGTCCAAGCCCACTCGACGATCGACTACCTATGAAGCGTCCTAGGGAAGAATATCCCCCTGTTGATTATTATCCTCCAGCAAGTGGACGGAGAGGCCCTCCTGAATACCCCCCACCTCGGTCAGGTAGCCCCGGACCGCCTGGTTCATCATGGCCGCCACCGTCGTCGTCTGCTAGCACTGGTCTTCCTGGTGCCGGAATACCAGACCGCGATTTTCGGATGGGCCCTCCTCCTTCAGGAGGATACGATCGGCCTAGATCCCCTGGTCCTCCGGGACGGGCCCCTTATACTCGAGGTGGTGCTTACGGTCGTGATGGTCGCAGCGGCTATCCTCCTCGACCTTGAAATGATCTTGATATCTGACTTTTTCAATTTCGTATTATGATATCTGATTCTCATAGCTCCATCTTCAATTTATTTAGGCGCGTTGTCGCATTTATCTAAGGTTCCTATATCTTTTGATGAATGGTACAAAGTATCGGATACACAAATCTACACAATTTTTATCGATCTTTTTGCAAAGCCGCTTTCAATGATGAGCCTCTAGTTCTTTATGCGCCAAAGTCGGTGATGGCATCCCTTGCCACCAAGTTTGGTAACGGCTTTTTGTCAGGAAGTACCGTCTTTGCCTTTGCCTCCTGGCTCATCAAGACGTCTTTAGAATAAAAGTCTGACCAAAGATTACCATCTACAACGTGTGGGTTTACGAGCAGGAAGCGAGCAAACTCATTGAGAGATGCTTGATTAGAAGCTGATTCCGAAGATGCACTGAGAGGTGTATTAAGAATGCCCAGGTGGATAATGTGAATCCAGAAGTATGTCATCGTCAGATGGAACGCTTTCCCTTTCGCCTGCTGGTTATTGTCAATGTAGGCGGCAAACCCCCTAAATATAATTTCTTTACCTACAGTGAGGCCAAAATTAGGAAATAGAGAGACGGTAAATTAGCTACATACCTTCCTGGCGTCCGTATTTCGTCAAAATCAAATATGCCAGTCGAATATGTGTATAGTGGTCCCAATCAGGCAAATTGTAGGACGTAAACCTCTCCAGGAACTCATCGGCAGAAATATCGTTTTCACTGCGAGTCAACCAGGATTCGAGCTGGTTGGCGAGAATATTCGGTGCGCGTTGGTTGAATTGTGGGTTGGAGCTTTCAGACAAAAGAGTTTTGCCTTGGTTGATAGACTTTGAGATGTCTAAAGCGAAGTGCAGCCAATCGAAAGCTTCGGGTATTCCACAGGACCTGGAATGCCATGCCTCTTCTGTTAAAGCTACTTTAAATGCAGAGGCTAGGCGACCAGATGTTGCTTTGGAAAATGCAATTCGGATCTCGTCGACAGATAGTGAATTGGGTTTGTCAGACTTGCTGGCTAGTCTGGTAAAACCCCGGGCGTTGAGAACAGGGTTCAAAAAAAGGCGGCCGAAGAAATTACATATATACTCACATGAGGATGGGAACATTTGCCGGCGTCGAACTCGACTTTGCAACTTCGGCCTCTTCAGCAACAAGACCAAGGAGTTCTACACTTTCGTGCAATCTCTCTCTGTCACTTGCATCCACGACCCAAATAATTGCCTCGGAGTTCTTGAGATGAAGTCTTATAAGTCCCAGCATATGTCTAGGAGTTGCGCAACCTGATCCAATGTCCCATGCAGTCATTTTAAGTGTTCGACCAGAGGCCGTACGGACATCAACGGTCTCAACATGGAAACCAATGTTCGAATTGGTTTGCACGATTTCTCCAAGTTTGAGGAGGTATAGAAGAGTAGTTTTGCCGCTCCAATCGAGACCTAAAATCAAGGTTTGGGGAATTTGAGGACCAGGAAAGAGGCGACCGATTAAGCTTCTGGTTATAGAGGTCATGATTATACGAGGTTCAAGGAGGACGAGCGGATACGAGTCAAAATTCGCCTCATTATGTAACTGTGAAGAGAAAGTCTCATTCAGTTTTATGCAAGGAAAAAGAAAGCTGAAGATCTTTTGGGATGCCAGGCTAGTTCATTAAGTTTTGAGATGAACGGAAAACCGTAATCTCTACGAACAATTGTATCGCACGCCATTTGCCTTTGACTTCTCTTTAGCATGTCCATAATCCCCTGACCTGACGCAGTCGTTGCAATCTCAAGCACTGGGTATTCCCAACCCTTTCAAAACCTCACTTCGTATAAACAATCGCTAATCTTCCCTCAGTTGACATTTTTTTCCAACAGCTGTGCGCGAATCTAGAATGTTTAGTGAGGTTTAGTGGCCGGAGGGTTGGCTGGACAAGAATTTATTTTATGTGAAATGACCCTGCCCTGAACACCTCTCGTGCCGACCGGACCGCACAAGTCAGATAATTTTGCTCATCTCTGAGCAGAGATATTGGTTGATTTTGTCGACTTCATACACACATTATTTCACCATGTCGACAAGCGGCCTGAAGGCTATAGCGCCAGTGCCAACAGCCAATGACTTTTTGGACATTGTTCTCTCGAAAACCCAGAGGAAGACTCCTACAGTTCGTACAATGACTTGAGTTCTAAAATTGAAATGTTAATCTACCAGCCTAGGTCATCCATAAAAATTTCAAAATAAGTCGCATAAGGAATTTTTACATGCGCAAAGTAAAATTTACTCAAGATAGCTTTGACGACAAGCTGGGTGCCATCTTGACAGAATTCCCAGTCCTTGACGTTCGTTTCTAATTTATGTCTGCAATCTTACATGTGGTTTGACGTTGTGATTTATGCACATAGGACCTTCACCCTTTTTTGTCTTCATTAATGAATGTACTTTACGACAAGAATCACTACAAGCTAGCCTTGGGCCAACTTCGTACTGCCCGACATTTAATCGATCAAGTAGCAAAAGATTATGTCCGATTATTGAAGTTTGGGGACAGCTTATATCGGTGTAAGCAATTGAAGAGAGCTGCCCTTGGTCGGTATGTTGTAATCAAAGGACTCCCGTAAAATCATTTCGCTCACCAGGTTGTACAAAAGAATGGCAACAATTATGAAACGTCAAAAAGACCCACTTGCATACCTCGAGCAAGTTAGACAGCACATCTCTCGTCTCCCGGCAATAGACCCCAACACTCGGACTCTACTGATTTGTGGCTATCCAAATGTCGGGAAATCGTCCTTTATAAACAAAGTCACTCGTGCCGATGTCGATGTCCAACCCTATGCCTTCACCACAAAATCACTTTTCGTAGGCCATCTGGATTACAAGTATCTCCGATGGCAAGTCATCGACACTCCAGGTATCTTAGACCACCCCCTTGAGGAAATGAACACGATTGAGATGCAGAGCATCACTGCATTGGCGCATCTCAAAAGTTGTGTGTTGTATTTTATGGATTTGAGCGAGCAATGTGGGTACTCGATAGAAGCCCAGGTGACTCCGCACGTCTAAATTCTCTCTCTCTCTCTCTCTGATTTCCTCATCTTCCACTAGTGTAAGCTCTTTCATTCCATCAAACCTCTCTTTGCTGGCAAGCCTACTCTCCTCGTCATCAATAAGATTGATGTGATGCGGCTAGAAGACGTCCACCCTGATTCGCGTACCCTGATTCAAGAGGTACTTGATCAGGAAGGCGTTCAATGCATCCAGGTCTCCTGCCATTCTGAGGAGGGCGTCATGGACTTGAAGAACAAAGCTTGCGACGCTCTCCTTGCACATCGAGTGGATAATAAAATGAAAGGCACAAAAGTCAATTCCATCATCAACAGGATACATGTCGCGCAACCGAAACCGAGAGACGACATTGCCAGACCGCCTTGCATTCCAGATGCGGTCAAACAGAAGAAATACGATAAAGAAGACTCTGGGAAGAGGAGGTTATTAAAAGATAGGGAATTGGAGGAAGGCGGACCTGGTGTTTATAATGTCAACCTCAGAGGTGGGTCCAATTCTTGCATGATCTTAACGTTCGCCTGCAATCTCAAATAAATACACACAGAAAACTACATTCTTGCCGATCCCAGTTGGAAGATGGATATTATACCTGAGATTGTGAATGGCAAGAACATTGCCGACTTTGTCGATCCCGACATTGCGGAAAAGCTTGAGGCACTAGAACGCGAAGAAGAGAAGCTAGAAGCAGAGGGGTACTACCAAAGCGATTCCGACGAGGTGAGCTTGCTTTCCTTCATGTCGTCTTCCCATGTGATTTTAACTTCATAACTAACCTGTCTAGTTCGTCTCCGAAGACGAGCGCGAAGCCCAAGAGGCCAAGGTCGCCCTTCTGCACAAGATCAAATCCCAAAGCATCAAGAAATCTAAAAAGAATCAAGCACGCCTTCCTCGGACGGCTGGATTACGCGGTCTGTCTGAGCTAACGACAGAACTGACAAAGGCGGGTTATGACACAAGCAGGATTCAGCAAAGAGCGGAGATTATCGCAAAGGTTCAGGGTGCGAAGAGGAAGCGAGATCAGCTGGATGATGGGGATGTGGAAATGGGCAGCGCAGAGGACGATGACGGAGCGGAAGGGAGGGATGAGGGATGGATGGACGAGGATGAAGACGGGGACGCAGACGAAAGTTCCCCCAAAAAGAGAGTGAAGACGAACTCTGGTGGTGTCATCAATAGAAGAGAACCAAAATCAGATCGGCAGATGGGCGGTCTGCGAGACCAAGAGGTGAGTCAATTATTCTGAGAACTATCGCAGATGATTTACTATCATGTTAGCAATACCACAAAGCTATCAAGCTGCGGAACCTTGGGCAACGTCCAAGGAATATGCATGCCAAGGCAGGCGAGTCTGATCGTGCTATCAGAGTAAAGATGGTGAGCTGCTGATTTTTTTGCAAAAGTACTCGCTAATTGCAATTTCATTCCAGCCCAAGCACTTATTTGCAGGGAAGCGCAAAGGTGGAAAGACTCAGCGAAGATGAAACGAGGAGTTCTTATTAAAATTCCTCGTCTTCCTTCTCTGTAAAATTTGCTTGTGTACTTCGATCGAAGGTCAATTCTATGATACCAAAATTCTACGATTACAATCCATGACGACCTCGCGAGGTTTGTATTTCTACTAGAAATGCATCCATCGACAGAAAGTGTCTGACGAAAGTAAATATAATTAAAGAAAGCAAGAAAATAATCAAGATATTCTTGATCGCAAAACACACTGATATAAAAGATAGATATATACGAAAACACACTAGGGAGCCTATTAACGGTACGCCCTGAAATACAAAAAGTAGGTAAAAACATAAGAACTTGTCGGAATGAAGTCGAGGTGAGGGTTTCGCAAGGAAAGTGCGTAAAGACGCGCTAGTGAAAACGAGTGAGTGACTGCAACCAAAGTAATGGAAAGCAGATCAATCCCAATCTATGTGGATACCAGCAGCTGGTGCGGCTAGTCCAATGCCCCTCTCAGCCTCTCTCTTGAGCCACTTCAGTGCTCTCTTGTCGTCTTTGAGGAACGGCACGATCTTATCGTAGCACCGCTGGTTGTGTTCCTTAACCCATGCTTTCTCTTCTTTTGTCAGCATACTGTCCTTCACCATACGTGTTTGGATAGGTACACATGTGAAACGCTCAAAGCCAAGCCATATATCGCCGTTGAATTCGCCTCTCGTCTGAATAGGGGTAAATTAGCATAATCTCTTCTGCCAAGGGTGAACACGCAAACTTACCCTAACTTTCCTCACTACCAACGCACTCTCAATACGCATTCCCCATTTGCCATCCAAATCTGGAACAAAATTAAGTTAGGGGACGATGATCATAACGAAACTGAACGTGGTGTGCAGCAC
>Ga0307514_10002317_pt1 | contig 20052 bp, 25 predicted proteins | sample 16_EM_MG_FD_203088 | JGI IMG/M metagenome (GOLD analysis project Ga0307514, IMG submission 203088) | Populus trichocarpa ectomycorrhiza microbial communities from riparian zone in the Pacific Northwest, United States - 16_EM | ecosystem: Host-associated > Plants > Roots > Unclassified | place... | reverse complement strand
GCGGTCAATTGAAAACCTGAAGTAGTGCTGTTTTTTCTTGTGCCAAGGCGTTGCATAACTGCAGTTACTATTACGCAGTTTAAGAATTGACCACCCCTACTGTATATGGTGTTGCTGGAATACTTACCCCTAGACTTATCCAAACAGGTTCCTCCTTTCCACAACTGAACTGGTCTGTGTTATAATGCCGGCGTATTACATTCTCCAGCACATTTTTCAGTTTCCTGACCCACAGCTCCATATTACGGCAAAGTTATGTTCCCTTGTATGATAACTATCAATTACCCGAGGAATGCTGTCAACGTGATTACTTCGACGGTAGGCGTCCCTCTATGGCTTGTGTAATGCCTCACGTACTGTTGAATACTGTGGCAAACTCCCGTATTGAGTGCATAATGTGATAACAAGTGCAGTTTAGGGAAGTTAAAATGAGAATCCTCTTCCAATACCTGATTGATCCTATAGGCCCTCTCCTCTTGGTCATCTTCAACCAGGCCTGCATGTTGTGCCACTGGAAGTCCTATATCCGCCGCTCGCCACCGCTCAATCTCCCCCATGAATTGTTTCGAAATGTCCTCGGCTCGCCTCCGAGCTTTCTTATTGGTCCGATATCTCAAAAAACATGTCCTTTGACTCATGGAGTTTTTGGAGATAGGTACACATATATTTTACGGTGTTGTCTGTATGGCTGTGATATCGCACAATGAGGCTGAAGTCTGTAATATATTTAAACTCCTGTTGCTACCCACCCGTGACTCGTGGTACATTAGTTTTCCGATGTAGGGCAGCTGTAAATACACCAAGTAAGACCCACAATATCGCTCTCATCTCTTTCCCTAAGACTTGGCTCAAACTGCGATACAGCTTCTGTGGTACATGGTTCTCAGGGTATGCTGGCATCTGGGCCGATATGTCATTGGTTGTGTACCATCAGGAAGCCCTCAATCCAGTCCATCAAATAACAATTCCAAGGAATATGTTGTGTAGAAGATCGGGCTGGATCAAATTGGCAGGCAATACGTCCATAAGGCGTCCATAAGGCGTTCGATACCAACTTCACCCAGCGGTTTTAAGCTGTTCTGCATCCTCCTCCTGTCGTCGGCGATTGCTGTGACCATAATTACCTAGCTCATCTGTGGGGCACTCGCAAATCCCACATTGTGTGTTATAAATTGCAATTTTCCATATGATCACCTAACCAAGCAGCAACCCTGATGTAACATTTCCTCACAACCCCATCCCCACAGCGAGCAGTTGTGCCATCCTCCGCAGAGTCACCCAGGATAAATGTCAGCAGCACATGTGTGATTTTCAGGCTCTCTCTCTCCTGTTTCACCACTGACCAACCAGCTTTCTTGTAAACTCGTTTCGGTCCAACCAGGAGAAGCACAATTGGGATCCAGGCGTGTGTCGATGAGATGTTTCCGATACTCATATACACAGGGCAGAGTTTGCCATCACTGGAGAAATTTGTGAGATGAGTCGCATCTGACGCTATCACCGGGATCAGTTAAAAAAAAAAAAAAACCGTCATCAGGAAAACGGGTGTGGCGGGATGACAAGTGTACGTGTCTCTCCAGATCCTAGACACATCGCTTCAGTGTCCACATATCGTAATTAACCCTCTCACGAATTCTACCCGCGCTCCCTATATACTTCTATTCGTCCATCATTATGAACATCCTCACTGAATCCCTCCATGGTCTCTCACTCTCCTCGCCCACCGCTGGCACTACTACCGTACGTATCACGTCTTTCCCGCACACACTGCTCTTCCATATCTCATTGCAAATTAGGGGTTTGTTGCCGACTTCTTTGAGGAGTACGAATTTCCTGGCTTCACGTATGACCCTCGCCAACCCCCAGAGACAGAATTCGACCGGCTATGCATCGCACGGCAATGGGGGCCACGCAGAATAGCTACGAAGCGAATCTCATTTGATGAAGCTCTCCGCCGGGATCAACCACCAGCCTATAACGCTCAACCTCTCTCTCCCCTGCACCAATTCTTTATGGTACATGCTGTCAATGGGTATACGTACCATGGGCACTCCCCCATGGTTGAATGGCGGAGATTGTTGCAAGCGAAGTCCAGGACATTCAAAAAGCGCAGGGCCAACGGTAGTCCACAGCAAGCCCTGTATCGTGAGTTTCTTAAAGCAGTTGAGGATGAAGTGGATCATCTGATTAGGCAGAATGAGGGGGTTAGAGACGGGGGACTTGAGCCATGGGAATATTTATGTCAATTGTTTAGAGTCGGGGCAGCGCCGCTTACCAAAACAACAGCAAAAAAGGTAGATATCTCACTATTTCAAATTACCTAGCCTTGGGACTCTAACATATTACCTAGTTGTTGGCTCCAGTCCATGTCAACATCTACGATTTTATCGACTATCAGCGTGCAGTGCAGGCTGGCCGACCGGTTGGTAAACATCCTCGGACCTTTCCAACGGTGGGAAGTCTTGCAGATTATAGTTTTTCTACAGACCAAATATATCCACTACGGAGCGCTAAGAAGGATGGTACTTTAAGATTCCTATTGAGATCCATTGGGAGGGCATTGCGGTAAGGGCAGCAGATGTTGACAAGATAATGGGCCTCATGGGTTAGAAAGCTACATGTACTGTATCTGTATAGACTCGGGGTAGATGGTGCATAACAAATGAATTATTTGTGATAAAAGTATATACATACATATAAGTCTGGGTATATTATTCTCGGCTAGACCCGAGTTGAAGTCAGGCACAAATGTCAACGCCAAGAGAGGGTCGGGCTGGGTATGAGATCTGATTATAATATTACCCTGATAACAACGGCCACCCAGAACGCTCTCTACGAGCCGCCATAGTCTAGATATGTAGAATACTTACCTTGTATATAGCCTTATCCAAACAGGTTCCTCCTTTCCACAACTGAACTGGTCTGTGTTATAATGCCCACGTATTACATCCTCTAGCACATTTTTCAGTTTAGGATCCTTCCTGATCCACAGCTCCATATTCATTTCTCGCACGGCAAAGTTATGTTCCCTTGTATGATAACTATCAATTATCTGAGGAATGCTGTCAACGTGATTACTTCGACGGTAGGCGTCCCTCTATGGTTTGTGTAATGCCTCACGTATCTCTGTTGAATACTGTAGCAAACTCCCGTATTGAGTGCATAATGTGATAACAAGTGCAGTTTAGGGAAGTTAAAATGAGAATCCTCTTCCAATACCTGATTGGTTCTATAGGCTCTCTCCTCTTGGTTGTCCTATATTCGCCGCTCGCCATCGCTCAATCTCCTCCATGAATTGTTTCGAAATGTCCTCAGCTCGTCTCCGAGCTTTCTTACTGGCCCGATATCTCAAAAACATGTCCTTTGACTCATGGAATTTTTGGAGATAGGTACGCATATATTTCACGGTGTTGTCTGTATGGCTGTGATACCGCGCAATGAGGCTGAAGTCTGTAATATATCGCACACATAGTATTGCCTTTTTAAACTCCTGTTGCTACCCACCCGTGACTCGTGGTACATTAGTTTCCCGATGTAGGGCGCTGTAAATACACCAAGTAAGACCCACAATATCGCTCTCATCTCTTTCCCTAGGACTTGGCTCAAACTGCGATACAGCTTCTGTGGTACATGGTTCTCAGGGTATGCTGGCATCTGGGCCCATATGTCATCAAACGCATTGAGTCGGTTGTGTACCGTCAGGAAGCCTGTTCTCGTCAGGAAGCCCTCAATCCAGTCCATCGAATATTCAACAATTCCAAGGAACATGTGTAGAAGATCGGGCCGGATCAAATTGGCAGGAGATACGTCCATAAGGCGTTCATAAAGCGTTCGATACCAACTTCACTCCAGCTGTTTTAAGCTGCTCTGCATCCTCCTCCTGTACCCATTGTTTGTAAACCTCATGATCTCGTCGGCGATTGCTGTGACCATGATTACCTAGCTCATCTGCGGAGCACTTGCAAATCCCACATCGTGTGTTATAAATTACATGGATTGTGCAATTTTCCACAACCCCATCCCCACAGCGAGCAGTTATGCCATCCTCCGCAGAGTTAGACATGGGACCCAGGGTCTCTCTCTCCTGTTTCGCCACTGAACAACCAGCTTTTTTGTGAACTCGTTTCGGTCCGACCGGGGGAAGCACAATTGGTATCCAGGCGTGTGTCGATGAGATGTTCCCGATATACACAGGGCAGAGTTTGCCATCACTGGAGAAATTTGTGAGATGAGTCGCATCTGACGCGAATATCACCGGGACCAGTAAAAAAAAACAAAAAAAAAAAAAAAAAAAACGTCATCAGGAAAACGGGCGTGGCGGGATGACAAGTGTACGTGGTTTTCGTCTCCCTTCTGTCTTTCCAGCCTTCTTTACTTCCCACGCCCATGGTCCTTCCAGATCCTAGACACATAGTCTCAGTATCCACATATCATAATTAACCCTCTCACGAATTCTATATACCCGCGCGCTCCCTACTTCTACTCGTCCATCATTATGAACAACCTCACTGAATTCCTCCATGGTCTCTCACTCTCCTCGCCCACCGCTCGCACTACTACCGTACGTATCACGTCTTTCCCGCACACACTGCTCTTCCATATCTCATTGCAAGTTAGGGGTTTGTTGCCGACTTCTTTGAGGAGTACGAATTTCCTGGCTTCACGTATGACCCTCGCCAATCCCCAGAGACAGAATTCGACCGGCTATGCATCGCACGGCAATGGGGCCCGCGCAGAATAGCTATGATGCGAGTCTCATTTGATGAAGCTCTCCACCGGGAAGGCAGTCCAACCCAAGGAGGACAAACACCGGATCCACCACCAGCCTATACCGCTCAACCTCTCTCCCCCCTGCACCAATTCTTTATGGGACATGCTGTCAATGGGTATACGTATCATGGGCGCTCCCCCATGGTTGAATGGCGGAGATTGTTGCAAGCGATGTCCTGGACATTCAGACAGTGCAGGGTCAGGGGTAGTCCACAGCAAGCCCTGTATCATGAGTATCTTAATGCAGTTGAGGATGAAGTGGATTATCTGGTTAGGCAGAATGAGGAGGTTAGAGACGGGGGACTTGAGCCATGGGAATATTTATGTCAATTGTTTGAAGTCGGGGCAGCGCCGCTTACCAAAACAAAAGCAAAAAAGGTAGATATCTTATTATCTCAAATTACCTAGCCTTGGGACTCTAACATATTACCTAGCTGTTGACTCCAGTCCATGTCAACATCTACGATTTTATCGATTATCAGCATGCAGTGCAGGCTGGCCGACCGGCTGGTAAGCCTCGGACCTTCCCAACGGTGCGAAGTCTTGCAGCATATAGTTTTTCTACAAAGCGAATATATCCACTACGGAGCGCTAAAGAAGATGGTACTTTAAGATTCCTATTGAGATCCATTGGGAGAGCATTGCGGTAAGGGCAGCAGATGTTGACAAGATAATGGGCCTCATGGGTTAGAAAGCTACATGTATCTGTATAGACTCGGGGTCGATAGTGCATAATAAATGAATTATTTGTGATAGAAGTGTATACATACAGCTGTACATATAAGTCTGGGTATATTATTCTCGGCTAGACACGAGTTGAAGTCAGGCACAAATGTTGGACGCCAAGAGAGGGTCTGGGTATGAGATCTGATTATATTACCCTGATAACAACAGCCACCCAGAACGCCAGGGCAAGTCTCTACGAGCCGCCATAGTCTAGATAGGCTCATGCAATTAATGACTTTTTTTAAAAAAAGTCTCTACGAGCGGTTATGCAACCAGACTAGGAGCGAAGTTGGCTCCCCGAAAGAAATCGGGTTTTTTGATGACAAATTGCTTTCACATCCAGATCGGCCCGACGAGTTCGGTTTAACGTTTGTTCTATTGCTGGTACTTACATAGTACCGTAGTCTCTACGAGAGGCCGGTGCCCGCCAGACTAGTCACAGTACACCGCAAGCTCAGCCCTCCACATAGTCTCGTGCCTCCACAATCGATAACGCTGATGCCAGACCGTACTTAGTCACTAGGCTCCTAGGAAATCGGTATCCTTAGTCTGGTTGGAGTACCCTAGAGATAGCCTGCTCGTGTTCTCTCAGAGTTGATACCTAGTCTAGGTTAGTGCTAGTCTCACTGGGTGGGCCCGGTCTTGCCCATGACTTAGTACTTATTAAGTGATAGTGAGCACGATTGTACCTAGGTACCCGCATCTACCGTAGTAACTCGAGTTATTCGGTAGCGTCCTTTCTAAGCCACACCCGTGAACTTGACCAAATGTCGCTTGGTTGAGGCTTTAAGGGTGTGGGCCAGGCTTGAGGTCACAGACATATATATGCATATTGTCCTCCCACAGTTTTTGGCTGAGATTCACTCCAGGTTAAGCTATGTCAGGGAAAAACCAATCGATATTTGGTCAAGTTCACAGTAGATCACACACCGAAAATCAGATGCTACCGAATAACGAGCTATAACGGTACACTGTCGGTTCTCTTGAATTTTATATGTGCACAACACGTTGAACTAGAGTAACTCAACAACAAAAATAGAGTACAGGGTAATAGTAAAAAGAAGAGACTCTATTTAATATACAATTGAAAAAAAAAAAGAGTTATTACTATATCTAATTGCAAATCCCTGGTTGTAGGTAGCTGTAGACCCGGTTGCAGTGAGACTTCTAGTTGCTGCTCTGGTTGTATATAGGCCTGGTGGCAAACCTTCCGGTTCAGCAAAATATTAACTCTTCATCTGACTCGAGTTCAATTTGCCATGGGCCTACTACAAGGTCTGGAATCCCACGTGCATGCAGTTTATGATCATCTTTACCTGATGGACACAAAGATATTCCGGTCTATGTAATATTTACTATAACTTACATCTAACTCCAGTTAGTACTTCAGTTCCGTTTGCATCGATGCGTGTACCATAAACCATAGTTATAGCACGGAGCTTGAACTCTCTAGTATATGACCTCCACAACTTTTTTCTTTTCCTAGGAACAGATTACTTAGTGATCTGGGCCCAAGACTACCAGCCAGGCGAAACAATTTGTTAGAAATCACAGGACTGGGCACGAGAACAAAATTATCCTTCAAAAGAAAGTACATAACGCATCCACCATATCACTATTCTGCGTGTAGGTATCCATCTGAATCGTGGACCTTGGTTCAATATCGGAGGACTCTAACACCATGTTCCTTTCATTGGTCATAGATGGGGAAGGAATGATGCCCATGAAGCAACCTCATAAATGTCCGCAGGAAGTTTCCGAAGGCTTATCAAGGACTCGATGAAAATGAACACCTTTGCCACAACCCATGGTAATCCCAGTATCCAAAAAATTATATTACCAATTCGAACTCCAGCTCTATACAAACCATGTGGGGGTTGTACGTATTTCGCCATCAAGTAATAAAGATGTCCCAAAAGTCCGCCGATTGTTACACTTATAATACATGCACAGACGAGTACTGCGCAAACCCTCCAGGCAATCTTCTCAAAATTGCTCGGAAAGTACCAATTCCACGCAAGGAGGTTGATTCCATTGTAAACTATGCATACGATAGCACATAGATACACTCTGAACAGCCACCACCCACTGTGGCAACTCAGGGTAAATGCAGCCGTTGCCTGAAGTGCAGTCTGGAATGGGCGTCTGAAAAACGGCCAACCCCCACCCGCTTGCTGGTATGCGTTTTTCCCGAGAGTTGCTTGTGACGTGACATAAGCCAGATTGCCAGGTTGAATTTGGTTCATGTCCCACAGCCACAGGCGCTTCCACCACATTTTCTTATCTACCGTAATCTGCTCTGTGCGACCATCCGTCATCCCCTTCTTCGGAATCTCCGTAATTCTCTCCACCTGATTTCCCGCCAGCGTATTACTCTCCAAATCAGGTATTTTCTCATCTACCGTAATCTGATCTGTCCGACCATCCGTCATCCCCTCCTTCGGAATCTCAGTAATTATCTCCGTCTGATTTCCCGCCAGCGTATTACTCTCCAAACCATTGAAACCACGGAAGGACTCGTCTCCCGTGATTTTCCTTATGAGGCTCTTCTCAAATTTAAAATGACCCGTTATTCCTTGGGTAGAACCCAGATCGTCCAGCATGGTCTTGTACTGAGCCTCGGTAAGAGATAATGGAGTCATCAATACAATATCAATAGGTTTGTTATACCAGACGCAGTACCTAACTGTTGCAATTCCGACATGGGCTGCTGTCTGTAGCTCTAGGAGGGTCAAGCTGAGGCTAGACCTCCACCGGACAAGAGATTGTGCAATCATCCAAACTGCCTGGAGCGCAAACAAAATTCGGGCAAGCGAATTTCCTTTGCTGAGATCCGCCAAAATCTGTGGTGAAATATCCGCAAACTGTGCCTGCAATCTTTCTCCGTCCTCAATGCATCTACATTGCGGTAATCCACAATATCTGCCGATACCACTTTCTGGATCTGTGTTGCATCCCTTCAACTTATCCATCAAATTTGCAATGTACACAACCCCTTCTGCAGTCAATACTCGTTTCGGTTTGTTTGTGTTTGGACCCCCAAACTTAACGCTGGGATCGCGTTGTCGAGCTTTCCGAACCTCCGCTAGGTACTCCATGCGCATACGATTGACCTCACAACATCGCTCAACCAAACCCTGAGGGACAGACTTGATGCCAGGTCTAAGCACCCCTTAGTATATGCCAACAAATATCAGGGCTAAAGAAACCAACTTACATATAATATCCCTCTAGAGCAGACTCAGGTTCAGGCCTATGCACCCTTCAGCATATGTCAACGAAATTGTGAGCTCAATAAACTTACACATAAAATCCCCCACTCACGGCATAAAACGCCACGGACATATCCCAGGTGCTGAAAACGTCAATGGATTTATCGGTATTTTCTTTTTTTTTGTTTTGCAGGAAACACAAGAGCCTGCTCGCGGTATCGTTTTCATCTAGTGCAATACCTAACGCCAGTTCAGGGAACATGAGGTTGAGTCCAGCCCAAAGAATCTTATGTTGCCACCGCACCCATGCTCTACTCTTGAATTGAGCTTTGGCACTGAGCAGCAGTTGCTTATAGTACCGAAAATGTAGAAATGGGAATCGCATTGGTTTGTATACATCAGTGCCCAGCTCGCCCTTGTAGGAGAGCAGCACGACGTGGTGGAGGGTATCCCCATGTGCCATCTGTATATTAAGTACGACCGAAGACCATAACGCAAGGACAATAGTTACAAAGCAGGAGCGCAAAAGCTCAGAGGTTCCTCGTGAGCTAGTGGGTTTCCAACCGACTTCGAAAGTGGCATTAGCCGGACCACTAGTTTGTGTAGGCCCAGCTCCAAGGGTGGCGGTTTGGGCGTGAACGACAATAATTTGACAAGCGAACAGAAGAAAGCTCAGGATGAAGGAGGAATTGTGGAAGGCCTGAAACAACTTCATGATGTTATCGAGCTTGAGTCTGATAAATAATGCTAACCCCAGCTTGGGCCAAAAGTGTTGCGCATGCAAGTAGTTGTGCTCCGGTATGGAAAATGGAGATCTACCTAGAGTACTAATGGCAACTATGGGCCAAGTTACTGTATACCAAGTATAGAGTAGGCCGACACTCTTAAGTAGCTTGTGTTTGCAGTTGCGGCGGAATATTTGATCCCATCATGTCCTACTTAGCTGTTGGACTGGAATGGAGCCGCATAAACTGATTACGAGTTCAGGCTGCACGAAAGAAAGTAAAAAAATCGACCTGTCGAGTAATGGCGTGATTGACGCAATGGAATACGTGCGACTACTCAAAAGCATGGGGTTTCTTTTTTTTTTGAATCATTAATCGTACATGGGTTGTTGTTGAAAGTTGAAAGTACGACATGACATTGCCCGACCTAAGGTTGCACGTGCATGGTAGGCTGCAACCCTGGAAGATACTGCACGATACTGCACCTCTAACGACAATGCATTCAAAGGGGACGTTAGGAAGCTTGTGGGGTCAGTTGCAGGATATGGGCATATCAGGAACTGGATCATTGGCGCCACCAGCACGGAGTCAAGCACAATTGACAACGAGCCCTGTTACGAATAGCCTAGTAGGTCAGTTACAAGCCATATCTAAGCTTAAAGAGCCCGTAGATATCATCGAGTGTGCCCCACCAAAGGGGCCAATAGCCACTTTCGATGCCACAGAGGAGGATAAACTAGCCGCCAAAATGGTGGCAATGGCAGCTGAAGGGTATATAACAAAGGGCCGGAACAAGGACCTGCGTCCAAATGGAGGGAGGTCGTTGCACCTGGCAGGAGGACGAACGGATTAATGAATCTCCCCCCCCCAAAAAGGTGATGGTAGTGATGAAGACTAGTTGCTGTTGAACTTTAAGCGATTTAGCTGCCTAGTCTGGTCGTGATGTTCTTGGTTAGCATTATGGAGCGTGTTGACTTTTTCTGGCGTACAATGGAGCGTTTGGTGCTTTTTCGAGGTAGTAACATGTGCCCTGCCCTTATGATCGAGTCTGCAGTATTTCTATGCAGTTGACGCCCGACTTCGTGAATCCAACAGAGTACCTTGAGCTCGTAACATTACAGTAGTCTGGCGGGCAATTGTGACATGTTTCCTATACCATCTCTATCTACTGTGTTGAATATATTAGGTGACGGTGAGAGTTCTACGCCGAGCAGTAATCCCCTGAACATAACAAGCCAGCCAGCAATGACCGACTCGCTACTAGTAGGTTGCTCAAAACATTGATCCAATCCTTATAGCTCAGCAATCCCTGAAAATCCATAGCAGCCCCCCTCACAGAGAATGCAGTGGCTATCTCCACCCAAGAACGAGCACCGCATATCGTTCAAGATCGGTCAGCCAAAACAGAGCTGGAAACAGAGCTGCATTAGGAAACTTCCTCTAACAAGTAAAATAATTATTTCCAACTACAGAAAGTAGAAGACGATCAGCTATGACTATGATATCCTTGTCCATATCAGAAAATGCCCTCCAATGGCGGAAGAAAATCCAAACAAGGCTAATTCACCTCATGGAGGCAAGCTCAAATCCTATTATGAGGGCTGTTATCAAGTGGATCACGGGATGCTGCGATTGAAACAATCAGGAGATGTGTAGGCACATCTGTCAGAAATTGACCGCCTGAATGCATGTCTGCTGCACAGTAGAACTTGAATTATCCTCATGTGCATGGGAATCAAGGATCAGCTTGCAGGTAAAATGACCCACTTCGAAGACCTCCGATCAGGCCCAGAGAGACGGAAGCAAAAGCTGGTTGATCAAGACACCTCCCGCGTGAGAAAAATAATAGCAACAAACGAGATGCTGAATAATCACAGGAAAAACTAGCCATAGTACTAATAGCAGCGCAAAATCAGCAAGACCCCATAGGACCAAACTTAAAGCGTATCTTATATATATGAAACAGTTACCAACAGAAAAGAAGAGGGCAGATACTGGAGAAAGGTCATCATAAAAAGGTTTGCGGATTTCAATATTACTGAGCATCACCACCCTCCCCAGAACAACCATCAGCGAATAAGGTCGGGAAGAAGGATGCAGAACTACTTGTGGAGAAGCTCGCACCGGAGATTTCAAGCCAATTAAACCAAGAAATGCGGTGCCCCTGCGGTGTTTACAATAGGACTCACAAGAGCCTTATACGTGGCACACAGCGCATCTGGTGCCAACACCCTATTGTATGGAAATAGGGTACCGCGAAATCTGAGAATATGAGCCGCAGTTGACAGTAAAGCTCTTTCCTATTTCTATACATAGTATAGAATAATTCAGATTATTCTGTGCTCCTAGAGCCCCGTTACCCTGATATCATACCTCTGTAGTTGTTTTTTCCTATTAGGGTTCTATTTATCAAGGCCTTAACAATGATATAGGTAGAAATACGAGAGATGTGGGTAAATAGGACAGAGAACATGGGAAAATAAGAAACTGCTGGTATGGGATAAGAGAGAAATGGGGCTTGACTATGAAAATAGGTGGCTGAGACGGCCTCTTCTGAAAGTGCCCAAGTTGATTTCCAAAAACAACGCTAATATATCCCCTAGCAAACGGAAATGAAAGATGAGCTTTACGAGATCACACAAAAATAAATCAGTCTGGTCACGAGAACACGAGAACAGAGAGATTCAACAGATGTGCAAGTGGATATCGAAGGGACACTTGGTACCCTAGAGATTGTGACAATGATGCAGAGTTAATTGGCGATAAGCTCTAGTTTTCAAAAGTGCTACTACATATAGTATCTTACCACGCATATTATTTTAATTGTAATTGCCCCCCACTATGAACATTTCTTTTTATGACGCAGCCACAGCTCCTGTAACGTTTACAGGCAGGCATGACTTCCTTGATCCTAGCTAGCCTTTACAATACTTCTTGAGGTTTGTTGGCTATATATGAGGGGAAATGGTGGCCATGGTTCAAAGATCGGTCAAAAGAGACAATGCATATGACTATACAACCATATAAATATCTAGTTTTTGTAGGTCCTGTTCCATAACCCCTGACCTGTCATACGGCCACTGGGGAGATTTAGAGGCTGCACAGTATCACAAGTCGTCAGCCAAATATACTTAGTATTATAATTAATTATAGGTATTGCAAGGCCTAGGGTTGATTAGAAACAGCTGCCTATATTTGTGCTGGCGTGGTGCCGAGACTACCACAATAAGACTAGTTCAACTACCCAAAAAGGTAGTGTATGATACCTACATCGGGACTCCCTTGCAACTATCATGCAAACTCGAGCTCTAAGACGTCGATCGACGTCGTAATTGCGGATCTGCAGTATCACCTGCTTGGTACCAACCTCGCTCTGGTTTTTGTGTTGTATAGGAAGAGCTTCCTCCGCAGTTAGCCGTGTAGCCATTGCGTTCTTCTAATTGGAGCTGCACATGGTAGTACCGGTGCTAGCGCTGTGCCAACCAGGGGTAGCTACGTATTTTTATGTATATATACATCAACTATGTAGTATATGTACCTACGAGTCCGTTGACCCTGATCGATCCCGAGTACTAAGTACCATATAGATTTTCCGTAGGGGGCCATGCCACCCTGTGGGAGCATTGCATCCCCATGGGGACTCAAATTCCACTCATGAGGGAAGTAGGATCGATATCAGTCTTTTGTGATGCTAAATATTATATACTGTATATAGGCACGACACATATTTAGGATATTGGAATATTTTCACCCTATATATAGCTATAGCTATATAGGGAGTATTTTGACTTATATGGGGGTAACTAACTGACTACGTCTCCTCGAAAGGATATGTGCTATCTTCAAAGGCTTAGAATTAGCAAAAAGTGTTGGGAGGACATTTTCAAGTGTTCTCGTGCCCAGAGATTTTCTACTAGTATGCCCCCGCGGGCGGGTGGCCCAGAACATATGCATCCCAGATGATACCTCAATCAAGACTTTTCTTTGCCATGCAAGTACCCCTCGGCACAAATCAAATACGCAAGCCGCATATCCAAGGGTAATCATAACAAATAGGTATAACCATTCTTGTAAATCATGACACCTGCGTCTTCTGGTAAACGACAGTTCGGTAGCTCTCGAGTAAGACAGCACTTTTTTCCTCTTCTTGGTCCCGCGACCGAGGGATTAATACACAATCCTATACCTCTTCACTCTCTTTTCTCAATACTATAATCCCCCAAATTTCAAAGGAGTCCATCGCATTTCCTCAGCCTCTAGATTCACAAACTGAACAACTTCCTCCTCAGACTGAAAGCTTATAGATATCTAGGTCATGACAATAACAACACAGTTAATATTTTGAATAATTCACAGCTTTTTGTTGGAAGGAAAAAAAAACCGATGGTGCCTGTGAAAGACGAAACACTTCACACCAGTAACACTTCATCCTGACATACAGTAGTGGTAGTCCATACCGACATCACCCATAAGAAAAGCATCAAAAAAAACAAAAAAAAAAACAGAGAGTAGTCAGTCCAGGACAAGAAATTACCTATTTGAGACCAAAGAAAAGTGATTATACCCCCTGCTCACCGCCCCCACAGCCCCCACAGCCCCGCACCCCTTTAACTCCACACAGAATGCTATTCCCCATATGCTGTTCTTCTCCCTCCAACAAACCTCGGTAACACCGGGGCCTGCGGTCCTACTAGAAGCCCGCTACTCCAAGGCCTCGCTGCTGGGGCTATACCTCCTGCATTCATTACAGGTATCAGACTTTCCCTATTGCCTCCCAACGGGCTCTGCTTGATTCGAAGGTTTGAACGGAGTATTATTTCGTACTTTCCTCCGCCATGCACAAGCTGCTCCCAATCTTCCTTGCATATGAAGCCATCGGCATTCATATCCCGTGCCCAGAAAGCTGTTTCTCTGGGGTAAGGAACAGGTTCAAGGTCTCGAATCAGACCGAGGCATGCGGATAGCTTGTCACATAGGAACTATTGGTTGGTTCAAGGGTTAGGTTTGGGGCTTTAGGAATGGTGGAGCATGCAAAATGATAGGGTAAGGATGAGGATTCAGAAAGAGAGGGAGTGACATACCCACCATGTCCTGCAGCAGTCCAATGGCAACACAAACTGCCTGCCTGGGTATCGTTAAGTTCAAATGGGGTCCAGATCCCCGTGCAAGACGACAATGAGTCTTCCCCAGAATTCCAACCATTTCCTCCGAAAGCGAGGTACCTTTTCCCTTGTGCCTTCCATGATGCAATCCATAAAGTAATAAAATAACAAATTCTAACTCCGAGCTCCTACAGAGATAATCCCTTTTTGTTGCCAAGTAGTATTGTATCATCACTCTACCTGTCCGCTCTACTGGAAGTTCCATGGATTCCCTAGACCTGAGGAATGCCCTCCTGGCGAATAGTCCGTAATATTTCTGATAATTGTCTCTTTTTACAAAGAATGAAGTGCAGTACTTGGAAGTATCAAGGTCATCTGTGATGTAGAAGATGCCGCCCTCGGGAGTGGCTTTTTAACTTCGTTCCACAAACTTGAAGAATTCAGATATTCCGTTTTTTTGCACTGGCCTGCTTCCAACACTTTGGCGCCTGAACCAGAAACCTTCAGCAGGTTGAAGATATCTCCGCCTCTGGTGTTGACACCATTGACCACCCAGTACGCAGTACTGGGAAGATGTGCTTCTATAGTCTCGGCTGTCAAGATTTCCAGCTTATTGCCTCTCCGCCAAAGTAAAAACATAACCGGAGGTTGACTTGCGATTATATTTATCTCCACCATAGTCGGAATCTGTGTAGCCAACGCAATAGGATTTTTGCTGTACAGAAGGCCATACGAGGCTTTGTCCTGGAGATACCCCATCACCCTCTTGCAAGTTAAAGTGGACTGTGTATGCAGGGACGTAGTCAGGCACTGCGGTTTGTAGGGCAGTAGAGATGTAGTTAGGTACAGCGGAAGCTGAGAGGGCTCATAACCTTAAAGTGGACTGTGTATGCATATTCCTCCTAGTCGCGATAGTTACAAAGTTTTCCTCCTCCATGGCTTTGTCACCCTTTTGTCACCCTAGCCTTAGTCATTCCACTCTTACCACTTTCAGCAAGCAGCAAAATGCTGATCTGTTGTGAATTTTGCAAGAGTTGCCTCTGCCGATATTCTGGATTGGTGGACGTTGCAAACTGGCATAACACTCGTATACTTTTTTACAATTTCTTGATTCGCCGCACTAGTCGTTTATCAATATGAGCCAGCCTCTCCGGCCTTTCTGCATCGAGTGCCACTCCCTGTATCATTTTTACATTAGCAGATGGATAGAAGTACTCTGGATATGATACTACATACAAGCCTGAAGGCAATGACGGAAAGATCTGCAAACAAATTTTGTGACCATTCATTGCCCTTTATATCTTTGGTTTTTGCGAATTCATCAAGTAGTGTGTGTTGGTCTACAGTATATCATCGATGTCTAGGCAAACCTGACACCCAGTGATCATGTTTTGTCCTAGCGGTTATACTCTCCAACAGGTTATGAGCCCGGTGCGCATGGAGCACAAGTTTGATTCCGCGGGGACAAAAGGAAGGGTATTAAATGATTACTTACAGTGATATGAGACTCAGCCACACTGCAGTTTGATGTTTAGTTTATTGGCCCTGAAGAATTTACCAGGAGCATAATTGTTGGTTGGATCCCTGTGTGCGGTTTGGGGGGAAGAGTTGGTGTACCCCACAATCCAGTTCCAAACTGGTTGTACTGTCATGGTCCAAGGACCACAAAGCCCATCTGGTGGCCGCTGATTCCCAGGACCATATTATCTGGCAACGGATCTATGAATGGTGATGGTGTCGGTGATGTGAGTGGACGCAGGTGATAGTTGTGGAACTGGTGCTGGGGAACTGGAGGGTCCGTCCACGATATTACTCGTTTGGGGAGGGCCCGATAGACGTCGTCGGCGAGGAACCTGAAATTTTATACTTCCCAACCAGGGAAATACTGAAGACATCTCCACCGTCTCATATACAACTTCGTAAACAGGTGATTGCGGCATTGGTAGAATTGAATGCCTATGGCAGTAGGATATTATGTGGTTGCAGTTTACATAGCAAGAAATCAACAGTAAAGGGGAACACATGGTGATTTTTATAGTCTGGTTGGCACAAGCCGGTCGATTTTGGAGACTTGGCCTTTGAACTGAAGCTTTCGGTTATTAACATTGACGGTTGAAAGTACTTCATGTGCCTGTGTATTTTCCTACACTTGTATCATCACGAAAGGGCAATGATATTAGGCTCTTCTCGTCTTGTGAACAAACCTTGACCTCAACCTTAACCCCTCAACCTTAACCCCTCAACCCCTCCCAAACTGCATAGATAGCACTGCGACTAACCTCCGAGGGGCTTGTGCCAACCAGACTAGGAGGAGATACAGGCATTGTTCAGCATGGTCAAGTGAGTGGTTTTCTTTGGTCAAGTTCAAATTACTACATAGTAATGTAGTGGAAGTACCACTGAGCACCTTCTAACCCACACTTGCTATATGTTTTTTTCTCAGGCTCTGTATATAGTGTGCTTACTGCAAGTAGTTTCATATGGCCACAACTAGCATGCGTTGGGACTTCTGGAATTGAGAGAATTATGTAGATTATGATGCCTTGTATTATTATATGCATAGTAACAATGAGGAAAAGACAGGAACGCCGGATACTTTTGTAGAGATCAAAAAGAAAGCGATAGCGGGAATTAGAAAAGGGTATCTTCCTGTGAGAGGAGTCAGTACTAGGAGTTGGTGGAGGAGATTTACTGGGGACACCTACGTCTCTGAGGTATTCGCCAACATCAGCCTGTCTGAATGCTGCTATCCCGGTAGGGTCCAGGCGGCGAGTTTCTGCCGTTGAGCGGGCAGTGACACCGAAGCCCTGTATGAAGAAGAATCTTTTAGTAACACATACCACATCATCTCACCCTAATTCCTCCACCCCACCAACACCTCCATCACAATCACAATCACAATCACCACCACTCATCCCTAGCCACTATCCCCATCTACCATCTCTTTCCAGGCACACTTACAATCGGCGTATCATTCATACTATATACCACGACCCCCTGATGTTCTGGTACATCCTCCCCCATCCTCCCTACATGTGCCTTCAATACATGATTTCCGTATAAGAATGGCATTTCCCCATTTGGCTTAACCCATACTTTATACTTCGCGTGCTGCGCAATATGATCTAGCGCTGTGATATGTAGCTTGAACTTTCCGGTCTTTGTGAATTTTCCAAAACAGGTGCCGAGGGAGCAGAGTGAGGAGCGGGAGATGCTGGTGGCGAGATTGGCAATGTGCGTTCGTACGTAGTAGACTCGGTCTTTTTGGATACGGAAACAGTGGGGGTCGTTGGGAGGGTCGATGAGGTGTGTGATGTTGCGGCCGATGCTGTTTGGCGGGGTGTTAGTGTGAATGGGCTGGGGGGAAATTTGGGGGACAAACTAGTTAGCAAGCTTTTCGAAGAGGCGCTCGGTTTCGGTGTCGGTTAGGGGGCGCATTGTGTGGGGAAGATGGTGATTGAGATGGTGATTGCGATGGGGAAATGCTGTACTGGCACAAAGCACGTTGTTATAAAAAAAAGCTATTGCCAAGATTTACAACAAGGGTTTACCTAATAATTAGAACGTCAATCCCTTACGAAAGGCAGGAAAAAAAAAGATGGATGCTGAAATGACAGACATTCCCACGACTCCCACTCTCCCTTCCACCACCACTACCCCCCCAGCAGACACACATGTCTCAATTGCAGTTTCTGCACAAGGTGGTTCTCATGTTGTGCCGGGGGAGACCACTTCTACGAAGATGGACCTGGACAGCGGCAGCAACCATCCCGCCAACGTCAGCCCGGGACCAACGCACGACAATCAAAATGGACATCTTGGAGGACCTGTGGAAAACAGAGAGAAAGGCAGCGGCTATGATCGCCGGGGGGGACATCAGAATACAAAGCAAGGCCGAAAAGCGGGGAAGAAAGGAAAGAAAGAAATGGGAAGAACCGCCTACAGGTAGAGTTGTTCTTCACCTCTATACCCCAACTACCTTGGGTGCTACGATCCAGGACTGACATTTCAATGGGCGCCGAAAGCCGCAATCTAGAAAGCCGCGAACCAGATCGCTCAGATGAGCTGTCGAATAAACGAGTCAAATTAGATGGACATGAAGCCACCGAGAAACTCGCAGGCGAAGGAGAAGAGGAGGTCCGTCGCCCAAAACGTAAAGTCGCGGTATTGATAGGTTACTCTGGCCATGGGTACAAGGGCATGCAACTCAACTACCCTAATAAAACTATCGAAGGTGACCTCTTCGGGGCCTTTGTCCGCGCAGGTGCAATCTCCCGAGCCAACTCCAACGACCCAAAGAAGTCGTCCCTTGTCCGCTGTGCACGGACAGATAAGGGGGTTCACGCTGCAGGAAACGTTATCAGCTTGAAACTGATCATTGAAGATGAGGATATCGTCGAGAAGATCAACAGCCATCTACCAGATCAGATTCGAGTTTGGGGAATTCTCAGAACGTTGAGTAGCTTCAATTGCTATCAGTTATGTGATTCGAGGGTCTACGAGTATTTGATCCCGAGTTATGTGTTCCTCCCTCCACACCCGGGAAGTTATCTGGGCAAGATGTTGAGGAAGCATGCGGCGGAGGAGAATTCTTTGGAGGAGTGGGAGGGAAGGCAAAAGGAGGTAGCGGGGTTTTGGAATGAGGTACAAGCAGAGGTAGATAAGCTGCTGGAGGCGGAGGGGTTTTCGAGAGCAGATTTGGAAGCAGTGGATGAGGCACTGTTTGAGGATGAGTTGAACGAGGAGATCAGCAAACGAGCGGCTGCTGCTGCTAGTGCTAAGCTCGCAGTGGCTGAAGTCACTCCCGAGGCTGAAGCGGCAATGAATGAGGCTACCACTACCATAGACGAGGCCAGAATAGCTCCGGAGGCTACCCCGTTGCCGGAAACCACTGCAAGCATGGATGCAAGCAATCGCCCTAGAAAAATCCCCGACGACCTCATCAAGCGAATCAAGTCCTTCCACCTTTCCCGCAAACGCCTCTTCCGCCTTCCCTCCGAGTGTCTCCAACGCATCCGCACCGTCCTCCAATCCTATTGTGGCACACACAACTTCCACAACTACACGATCCAAAAGTCCTTCCACGACCCCTCTGCAAAACGACATATCAAGACATTCATCGCACAGGACCCTATCCTCATCAACAATGTCGAATACCTCTCGCTCCGCGTCCACGGGCAATCCTTCATGATGCACCAAATCCGAAAGATGGTTGGGCTTGCGCTACTAGTAGTCCGCTGCGGCACTGATCCAGCTCTAATACCCACCACGTACACAGATGTCCCATTAGCGATTCCCAAAGCGCCGGGAGTGGGGCTGTTACTAGACCATCCAGTGTTTGAGTCATATAATAAGAAATGTCAACAGTTCCCTGATAGAGCCCCTGTGGAGTTTAGACCATATGAGAAAGAGATTGATAAATTTAAGGAGAAATTTGTGTATGGGAGGATGTTTGAGGAGGAGGAGAGGTTTGGGCTGTTTCATGCATTTGTGAGCTTTATCGATAGTTATAGGAGT
>Ga0307514_10002316_pt1 | contig 20059 bp, 21 predicted proteins | sample 16_EM_MG_FD_203088 | JGI IMG/M metagenome (GOLD analysis project Ga0307514, IMG submission 203088) | Populus trichocarpa ectomycorrhiza microbial communities from riparian zone in the Pacific Northwest, United States - 16_EM | ecosystem: Host-associated > Plants > Roots > Unclassified | place... | reverse complement strand
CCGACACCGTGCTCGACCTCGCCGCGACCACCCGGCTCGACGCGGCGAACAACCGCGTTTTCCTCGACCCGGTCTACCTGGGCGACTACTCGGCGAGCGTTCGCGAGGTGCTCGAGCCCCTCGGGCTCGCCGACGTGATCAAGGATGGCGACCTGGCGATCATCGCCGCCCCCACCGACTACGCCGGCATCAACCACTACCAGCGCCTGCTCGTCAGCCACGAGCCGGGCGCCGGGCCCTTTGACCTCGTCGAGCGCGCGGCGGAGCCGGCCACGACATCCTTCGGCTGGTCCGTCGTTCCCGCGTCGCTGAGCGCCGTGCTCACACGGGTATCAGCAGAGTTCACCAGCCTCCCCATCTACGTCACCGAGAGCGGTGCGAGCTTTCACGACTATGTCGACCCGAACGGCGAGGTCGTCGACACCGAGCGGGTCGAGTACCTGCAGGGCTACCTCTCCGCGGCGGCCGATGCGATCGCCGCCGGGGTCGACCTGCGCGGGTACTACGCGTGGTCGTTCCTCGACAACTTCGAGTGGGCGGAGGGCTACAGCAAGCGCTTCGGCCTCGTCTATGTCGACTACCGCACCCAGGAGCGGATTCCCAAGCTGAGCGCGCACTGGTACCGGCGCCTCATCTCCGAGCATCAGGCGGCCGCGTCGATAGCGGCCTGAGCCTGAGGGTGCGAGTCTGGACGGACCGCGCCGAGCACCACCTACCCCGCAATGCACTCACAGAAAAGGACACTCAATGAAGAGAACAGCAAAGGGTGTGCTGGCGGCCGTCGCGGTCGCGAGCATCACACTCGGCGCGAGCGCCTGCTCGAGCCCCGCCCCCGCAGGCGACGCCGACGGCCCGCTCACCGTCTGGGTCATGGGCGACTCCGGCGCCAACTTCGAGACGCTCGTCGCTGACAGCGGCATCGAGGTCGAGGTCGTCGCGATCCCCTGGGACTCGATCGACGAGAAGCTGACCACCGCCGTCGCGTCTGGATCCGGCCCCGACATCCTGCAGATCGGACTCTCGAAGCTGCGCACCTTCGCCGACGCCGGCGCGCTCATGCCGCTCGACGACGAGCTTGCCGACCACCCCGCCCTCAGCCCGGAGAACTTCCCGTCCGGTGTGGCCGGCACCTCCACCTCGGTGGGGGGCGAGATCGTCAGCGTGCCCTGGACCAGCGACACGCGCGTGCTGTTCACCCGCACCGACATCCTCGCCGAGGCCGGCTACGACGCCCCACCCGCGACGTGGGATGAGGTGCGCGAGTACGCCAAGACCCTCACCGCCCGCGGCGAAGGCCAGTACGGCTACTACATCCCGCAGTGGGATGCCCCGCTGCCGATCGAGATCGCCTGGAGCATGGGCGGCGACGTCATCGACTCCGACGGCAACGTCGACTTCGACACCCCGGAGTTCGCCAAGGCGGTGGATGTCTACACCGGCCTCTACGCCGACGGCAGCGTTCCCGTGAACAGCGACTTCGACCAGACCCAGGGGTTCATCTCCGGCGTCGCGCCGATGCTCGTCAGCGGACCGTACCTCGGCAACGGCATCTCCTCCTCCGCACCGGAGCTCGATGGCAAGTGGCAGGCAAGCCCGCTGCCCGAGGGCGACGGCGGATCCGTCTCGCTCTTCGCCGGATCGAACCTCGGCGTGTGGCACAACACCGACCAGAAGGATGCCGCCCTCGACCTGCTCGAGTACGTCTCCGCCCCAGAGCAGCAGCTCGCCTGGTACAAGCTCACCGGTGAGCTGCCGACCGTCAGCTCCGCCCTCGAGGACGAGGAGCTCAACAGCGACCCGAACGTGAAGGTCTACACCGACCAGCTCGCAACGGCCAAGGTGCTTCCGCTCGTCTCCAACTGGGACGGCGCCGTCGGCACCGAGCTGCTCAACGCCCTCAACGCGATCGTGCTCACGGGCGCCGACCGTGACGAGTCGCTGGCCGGGCTCTACGCGAAGACCGCGGGACTCAGCAACAAGTAGATCCTTCGTGGGGGTCGTCGACCCTTCGGCCCCCACGAACCCGCTCACCGCCACGACGAAAGGAGGCACCGGTGCGCAACCGACTCATCCCGTACCTGTTCGTCTCCCCGGCGATGCTGCTGCTCGTGGCGTTCGGCATCGTGCCGATCCTCGTAGCTGCCGTCATCAGCACGACGAACATGAACATCTCGGCGTTCGCCAACTGGAACAACGTCGACTTCGTCGGCATCGACAACTACACGAAACTCTTCAACGATCCGGACTTCTGGCAGTCGATCGGCAACACCGGCCTCTTCGCCCTGTTCGGGGTGCCGGCCATCGTGCTGATCTCGCTCGCCGTCGCGCTGCTGCTCAACAGCAGCCAGCATCCGTTCTTCAAGGCGCTTCGCGCGTTCTACTTCGTGCCGGCGATCACGGCCATCGTCGCCATCGCCCTGGTCTGGGGCTACCTCTACAACACGCAGTTCGGCCTGCTCAACCACCTGCTCTCGCTCGTGGGCATCCCGCAGGTGCAGTGGCTGTCCGACCCGGCGCTCGCCAAGTTCTCTGTCGCGCTCGTCGCCGTCTGGCGCGGCACCGGCCTTAACATCATCATCTTCCTCGCCGCCCTGCAGGGCGTTCCGAAGGAGTACCTCGAGGCGGCCTCCCTCGACGGCGCGAGCTCGGCCCGCACGACGTTCTCGATCACCATCCCGCTGCTGCGCTTCGCGATCTTCTTCGTCTCGATCACGACGACGATCGCCTGGCTGCAGTTCTTCGACGAGCCCTTCGTGCTTACCGACGGCGGGCCGCTCGGCGCCACCACATCCGCGTCGATCTTCCTCTACAAGGAGGGCTTCCGACTCAACCAGTTCGGCTACGCGAGCGCTGGATCCATCGTGCTGTTCGCGATCATCGCCGTGATCACCCTCATCCAGCTGCGCATTCGGAGTGCCGACGATGAGTACTAGCCAGCTGGTGCGCGACCGCTCGCTCGCCAAGCGCCGTCGCGTGCTCGTCATCCTCATCGGCGCAGCCCTCGGTGTCGGCGCGCTCGTCACCGCCTTCCCCTTCTTCTGGATGCTGACGACAGCCTTCAAGCCACAGCGCGAGGCCATCGACTACCCGCCGACACTGCTGCCGCAGGAGCCGACTCTCGAGTGGTTCGTCACGCTCTTCACGGAGCTCGACTTCGGCCGGTACCTCGTCAACACCGTCGCCGTCGTGCTCATCGGCTTCGCGGGGCTCATGCTCATGGCGATGGCGGGCTACGCGTTCGCCAAGTTCGAGTTCCGCGGTCGGCGGTGGCTGTTCTTCCTCGTGCTGGCCACCATGATGATCCCGATCCAGGTCACGATGATCCCGACCTACCTCATCCTCAACGGCCTGCACCTGACGAACACCCTCGTCGGCATCGCGCTTCCGACGCTCGTGAGCGGCTTCAGCATCTTCCTGTTCCGGCAGTTCATGTCGACGATCCCGACCGAGATGCTCGAGGCCGCGCGGCTCGACGGTGCTGGGGAGTTCCGCACCTTCTGGCAGATCGTGCTTCCGCTGTCGAAGCCGATCCTCGCCGTGCAGATCGTGCTCACCTTCATCTCCGGGTGGAACAGCTTTCTCTGGCCGCTCATCATCGCGAGCGACCAGAAGCTCTACACGCTGTCGGTCGGGCTCGCGCTGCTCAACCAGCAGCTCGCGGTGAACCCCTCGCTGCAGATGGCCGCCGCGACCGTCATGGTCGTGCCGATCCTCGCCGTGTTCATCGTGTTCCAGCGCTACGTCATCCAGGGCTTCGCCCTCTCCGGACTCAAGTAAGGCAGTGAAGTGACCAACCTCGTTCCCGCCCCGGCCTTCGTGCAGCGGCCCGCCACCTTCGACGGCTTCGTGCACGCTCGCGGAACTACCCTCGTCGACGGATCCGGCCGCGAGCTGCTGCTGCGCGGCGTCGGCCTCGGCAATTGGATGCTGCCGGAGGGCTACATGTGGCGCTTCGGCCCGGGCGCCGAGTCGCCCCGCGAGATCGAGGCACTCGTCTCGCGTCTTGTCGGGCGTGAGCGCGCGGACCGCTTCTGGACCGGGTTCCGCGAGAACTTCATCACCGAGCGAGACATCGAGCGGATCGCCGCGAGCGGCTTCGACCACGTGCGCCTTCCGATCAACAGCCGCATCATCCAGACCGATGACGGCGAGCCGATCGAGGCGGGCTACGCCATGATCGACCGGCTCATCGAGTGGTGCCGCGAGCACCGGCTGTGGGTGCTGCTCGACCTGCACGGCGCGCCCGGCGGCCAGACCGGCACCAACATCGACGACTCCCCGAACAACCTGCCAGAGCTGTTCATGAAGCCGCACTACCGCGAGCTGACGCTGCGGCTGTGGCGTGACCTCGCGACCCGCTACCGCGACGAGACCGTCGTGCTCGGCTACGACCTGCTCAACGAGCCGCTGCCGAACGAGTGGCAGCACACCTACGCCGACGAGCTGGTCGAGCTCTACCGTGACCTCACCCGCGAGATCCGCGCCATCGACCCCGACCACCTCATCGTCTACGAGGGCTCGCACTGGGCGACCAACTGGTCGATCTTCACCGAGGTGTGGGATGCGAACTCGCTGCTGCAGTTCCACAAGTACTGGTCGTCGCCCGACAACGCCACTATCGCGCACTTCCTCGAGGCGCGCGACCGGCTCGGCCTCCCGATCTACATGGGGGAGGGCGGCGAGAACACCCTCGAGTGGATCTACACGGCGCACCGCCTCTACGAGAGCCACGGCATCGGCTGGAACTTCTGGCCGTGGAAGAAGATCGACACCCGCACCTCACCCGTCTCGATCGACCCACCCATCGGCTGGGACCGCATCGTGGCGAGCATCGACGATCGCGGCGCGATCTCGCCGGAGGAGGCCGGGCGCGTGCTCGACGACCTGCTCGAGGCGATGCGCCTGGAGAACTGCCGCTGGCAGCCGGCGGTCGTCGGGGCGCTTCTGGCGGAGAACCCCAGCGTCATCCCGGCCTGGGGCTTCGGCTACCGCGGGGCAGGGGAGTCGTACTCGAGCGCCGCGTCCGCACCCATCGAGGGCATCCGCGCCGACGACTCGGTCGTCATGCGCTGGGCCCGCGAGGGGGAGAATCCGGCTAACCCCTTCGAGCAGTCGGACGGTCGGGCCTACCGCCGCAATGAGGAGCTCGTCGTCGAGCTCGCCGCCGGAGACTGGCTTGAGTTCGAGCTCGTCGGCGTCGATACAGCCCGAGTGATCGACGCGGGTGGGCTGGATGCCGCCGTCGAGGTCACGACGACACCGCGCGGACTGCGCGTCACCGCCACCGCCCCGACCACCGTCTCGCGGGTCATCCCGTCAGTCGAGGGCAGGACTTGATAGGTTCAGTGCCCATGAGCGGGCGGAGCGTGCTGAGCCGGTCGGGCGCGGTGAACACCGCTCCCGTGACCGTCAGCGACGTGCGCCAGCGCAACCGCACCCAGGCGCTGCGGAGTGTCATCCTGTCTGGCCAGACGTCACGTGCTGAGTTGGCGCGGGCATCCGGTCTCTCCGTGGCCTCCGTCACGAACCTCGTCTCCGAGCTCATCTCGGAGGGTCTGATCATGGAGGCCGGCTCTGTCGCCTCCAGTGGCGGGCGGCCGGTCACCCTCCTTGCGCCGAACCCGACGGGTGCCTACTTCCTCGGGGCGGACGTCGGGGAGCGCGGCGTCGCCGTCGAGCTCTTCGACCTGTCGATGACCCGCGTCGACCGCGAGTTCCACGGCGGGCGAGAGGGCGAGCCGATCGAGGCGATCGCGCTCGACCTCGACGAGGCGCTCAACGCGCTGCGCGACCGCAACCCGGAGGCATGGCCGAAGGTCGTCGGCCTCGGCCTCGGCCTTCCCGGAATCGTGGAGTCCGACAGCGAGGGCCGTCAGGTTCTATATGCCCAGAGCCTCGGCTGGCCGCCGATCCCGGTGGCGAAGCTCATCACGCACGACATCCCGGTCTTCGCCGAGAACGGCGCCAAGACGCAGGCCATGGCGGAGATGTGGGACGGCTCCGCGCGCGGCATCGACGAGGCCCTCATCGTCCTTCTCGGTCGCGGCGTCGGACTCGGCATCGTCAGCGGCGGCGAGCTGGCGCGCGGGCTCATGAGCAGCGCCGGGGAGTGGGGCCACGTCAAGATCGCGCGCGACGGCCGCCTGTGCCGGTGCGGCGGCCACGGCTGCGTTGAGGCCTACCTCGGTGCCGACGCGATCCTGTCGGCATGGCGCGAGGCCGGCGGCGTCTTCGAGGGCTCTGGCTGGCGCGCCGTTGGCGAGCTGCTCGAGGCGGAGAAGGCGGGCGACGCGGTTGCGATCGCGGTCGTCGAGGAGCTCGTGGCCACCCTCGGCTCCGCCCTCGGCGGGCTCGTGAACCTCACCAACCCGCAGCGCGTCGTTATCGGCGGCTGGGTCGGCCTCCGCTTCATGGAGGCGCTCGCCGACCGGGTCGAGGCGGCCATCCGCGCGGAGGCCCTCACCAGGCCCGGCGCGCAGTTCGAGCTTGTCGCGTGCCGCTTCGGCGGCGACACCGTCGCGCTCGGTGCGGCGATCATGCCGCTCGAGGCGCTGCTGGTCGCGCCGCGTCGCGCCGTGTTCTAGCGGGCTGCCTTGACCGCCTCGTAGTGCTCGAGCGCCTCGCGTCGAGAGGACGCGAGGTCGACGATCGGCTGCGGGTAGTCGGGCGTGCCGAGCTCCGGGATCCAGCGACGCTGGTAGTCGCCGTGCGGGTCGAACTTCTCCGCCTGCAGCAGGGGGTTGAAGATGCGGAAGTACGGCGAGGCGTCGGCTCCGCTACCCGCGACCCACTGCCAGTTACCCGGGTTGCTCGCCTCGTCGGCGTCGACGAGGCAGTCCCAGAACCACTGCTCGCCCACCCGCCAGTCGACAAGCAGGTTCTTCACCAGCAGCGAGGCCGTCACCATGCGTACCCGGTTGTGCATGTAGCCGGTGTGCCAGAGTTCGCGCATTCCCGCATCGACGAGCGGGATGCCGGTGCGGCCCTTCTGCCACGCCTCGACCTGGTCGCTGTGCGGCTCCCATTCGAAGGCGTCGAACTCGCGCTTGTAGTTCTCCTCGTGCAGTCGCGGGTGGTGGAACAGGATGCTCCAGTTGAACTCGCGCCAGCCCACCTCGCTGAGGAACTTGGCTGCGTTCGTTCTGGCCGCTCCGCTGAGCGGGCCGTGTTCGACGCGGTGCCAGACCTGCAGCGGGCTGAGCTCGCCGAAGCGCAGCCGGGGGCTCAGCCCGCTCGTGACATCGATGCCCGGCTGGTCGCGCAGGTGGTAGTCCTCGAGGCGATCGCTGACGAACCGCTCGAGCGCCTCGTGCGCGGCTGGCTCGCCCGGGATCCAGGTCTCGCGCAGGCCGCCGGCCCAATCGGGCCGCGTCGGCAGCAGGTCGAGCTCGTCGCTCGACAGCACGGGGCCGGCGAGGGAGGTCGGCGCAGGAAGGGGAGCGCGGTGCACGCCGCGGTCGAGGCAGGCGCGCCAGAACGGGGTGAAGACCCGGAACGGGGTGCCCTCGCCGGTGGTGATGGTCCACGGCTCGAACAGGAGGCCGGACTGGAAGCTCGCCACCTCGAGGCCCGCCGCTCGCAGCTGGGTCTTGAGGGCGGCATCCGTGTCTCTCGCTGCTCCGTAGCGGCGGTTCCAGTACACGGTGTCGGCGCCCGATTCGGCGACCACGGCCGGCACGATGTCTGCCGCGGCCCCCTCGCGCACGGTCAGCGACCCGCCCAGCCGCGCGATCGACTCGGCGAGGGAGGCGAGGCTGTGGTGAAGCCACCACTTGGTGGCACCGCCGAGCGGCCGGATGCCGGGGCTCCGTTCGTCGAGAACGTACAGCACCGCGATCGGCCCGCCTCGCTCGCCCGCCGCGTGCATGGCCGGATTGTCCTCGACCCGCAGGTCATCGCGCAGCCAGACGAGGGTGGTCATGTGTCGAAGGCTAGTTGCCGATCCTGAGCTTGTCGCTGAGAGCCGCCAGCGTTCGCAGTTCGTCGGGGGTCAGCACGCCGCCGACGCGTTTGCGGATCGACTCGGCGTGCAGCACCGCGACGCGTTTGAAGAGCTCGTAGCCGGCCTCGGTCAGGCACACGATCGTGCCGCGGCCGTCGCCCGGGTCGCTCTCCTTGACGACGAGCTTGCGCTGCACGAGACGGTCGACGAGACGGCTCACGCTGGGCTGCGTGAGGAGGAGGTGGCGGTTGAGATCGCGCAGTCGGAGGCGCCAGCCCTCTTGTCGAGAGAGGTTGAACAGCACGTCGTACTCGTTGAGCGAGAGCTCGCCCGAGGGGAACTCCGTGTTGAGCTGGCGGAGCACCGAGACCTGGGCGCGGAACAGCGCTTCCCACGCGTCTACGGCCAGCGACTTGTCACTCACGGTGCAACTCTATGCACGCGCAACGACAGACGTGAAATCACCTCGCCATGTGACAGTGGAACGGCTCGACTACCCCAACTCCTGCGCGACCCGAAAAGGGCCCTTAAACAGGATTGAGGGTCGGATTCCAAGGCAAGAATCCGACCCTCTCCCTTGCACCAAGAGTGTCCTGCAATCACATTCCGCATCAGTTGCCACAGCAAACAACTTCCGCTGAAAACGAATATATAACGAGAAGGTAACGGGCGCTAGTTATCGAAACGTTATTTTTCTGGGAGTTTCTTGGGCGCCTGACGTCAACGGCTGGCGCGGTCTGGCGTGGGAAGGCCGAGGCGCTGGAGTGTCGCGGTTACCGCCGGGTTCACGTCGCTGACGGAGCCGTCGTCCCAGGAGAGAACAACGGCATTTCCGGCGATAACGTCGTCATCGGAGTAGCCGGCTCCAAGCCCGAGAACCAGCGCCGTGGCAACCGCATTGTGGGGCAGGCCGCGCATGAGCCCGTCATCGTTGAATACGAGCACGGTGGACCCGTCGAGTGGCAGGTACTCAAGGGAGCCGTCGACGAAGGACTCCAGCTGCTCGACATCGGCGAAATCGGAGAAGGCGACCATTCCGTCGGTCGTGAGAGTGAGCGCCCGCATCTACTCGTTCACGCCCATCGGCTTCACGCGCAGCTCGAGCTCGATCGCGTGCGCGAGCTGCTTGATCGCGGTGTCGTCGAAGGAGCCGTCCTCTCGGGGCTTGGCATCCCAGACGCACAGAGTGCCGACGGGTTGGCCGCTCGGCGTGTAGACAGGCGCGCCGGCATAGAAGCGCACGCCCGGATCGCCGGTGACGGCGGGATTGTCGACGAACCGCGGGTCGTCCCGAGTGTCGGCGATGACCATCGGACCCTCGCCTTTGATGGCGACGGAGCAGAACGAGGTGGTGCGTGGCGCCTCCGCGATGTCAGTGCCGAACTTCGCCTTGTGCCAGACCCGGTTGCGGTCGAGCACGGTGAAGGCCGCTGCGTCTGTTCCGTACATGTGGCGTGCGAGCTTCACGATGACGTCGAAGCGGTTCTCCGCTCGGGTCTCGAGAATCTCGAGATCGTCAACGGCTGCCTGGCGCGCGACCTCGGCCGGGTCGGTGAGGGACGGGACAGACGGATCGCTCCGCGGGTCGACAACGGTCATTCTTCGAGGCTACTGCTCGTGCGCGGTATCGCGCATGTGCAGCCGCTCGCCATTGTGGCTGAAGATGATGAGGGTCTCGGCTGGCACCGCGCCGGAGTTCGAGATCGCGTGCGGGCTGCTCGTGTCGAACTCGGCGACCTCGCCACTCGCGAGCTCAAAGTCGTCGCTTCCGAGGGAGAGCCGCACGGTTCCCGTGATGACGTACAGCCACTCGTAGCCAGGGTGCGTGCGCTGCTGTCGCTCGACCGGGCCGGTCACCGGCAGCACGACTTTGAACGCGTTGAAGCCGCCGGGGTTGCGGGTCAGCTCGATCCAGGTGCGGCCGTTGCGGTGCACCGGGCGGGGATGGATGCGCGGGTCGCCGACCGCAGGAGCACCGACCAGCTCGTCGAGCGGCACCCGGTGCTCCCGGGCGAGGGCGAGCAGCAGCTCGAGCGTCGGCTTGCGCAGGCCCGACTCGAGCCGGGAGAGGGTGCTCGCCGAGATGCCGGTGCGCTCGGCGAGCGCTTCCAGCGTGAGCCCGCGCCGGGATCGAATGGCGCGCAGCCGGGGGCCGACGGAATCGAGCACGGGATCTGGCATCCAGCAATCCTGCCATTTCGGCAAGCGAACTTGCCACCTGCAATCCACCCCCGCATGATGGCGGCATGACTGCAGACTTCGACGTGATCGTCATCGGTGGGGGTGTCGCCGGCCTCGGCGGAGCCCTCATGCTCAGCCGCTCGCGGCGCTCCGTGCTCGTGATCGATGCTGGATCACCGCGCAACCTGCCTGCGGGCCACACGCACGGCTTCCTCACGCGCGACGGGGCGACGCCCCTCGAGATGATGGCGCTCGGGGCTGCCGAGGTGCGGTCGTATGGCAACGAGGTGGTCAGCGGAGAGGTGGTGTCGATCGCCGAGGTCGACGGAGGCTACCGGGTGTCCACGACCGACAACGACTGGACGGCACGGCGCCTTCTCGTCACAACCGGGCTCGTGGACGAGCTGCCCGACCTGCCCGGCCTCGCCGAGTTGTGGGGGCGTGACGTCGTGCACTGTCCGTACTGCTTCGGCTGGGAGGTTCGCGACCAGCCCATCGGGGTGCTCGGCACGGGGGCCCACGCGGTGCCCCAGGCACTCATGTGGCGGCAGTGGAGCGATGACATCGTGCTGTTCCAGCACACCGGCCCGGCACCGACTGCGGAGGAGCGGGAGCGGCTCGACGCCCGCGGCATCCGGGTGGTCGAAGGCCGCGTGACGGGCCTGGAGACGAGCGACGGCCGGCTGTCGGGCGTCGCCGTCGGCGAGACGGTGCCGCGCCGCGTGCTCGTCGTCGCGCCCAGCTACGTTGCACGCCATGCGCTGCTCGAGCCTCTCGGCGTCGAGGTGGTGCCGCATCCCCGCGGCATCGGTTTCCAGGTAGAAGCCGATGCCATGGGGCTGACGTCAGCCCGGGGTGTCTACGTGGCTGGCAATGCCGTGGATGTGGCGGCCGGCATCCTGCAGTCCGCGTCGAGTGGCGCGATGGCTGGCGTCGCGATCAACGCCGACCTCATCGAGGCCGACACGGTCTGCGCCGTCGCCGCGTCGAGCTGGAGCGTCGCCTAGCTATCCGCCGACGTGGATCGCAGGTCGCCGAGTCGGGTCCTTGTCGATCTCGCGCAGGATCTCGCGCACGAGCGGCGGGGTATCGCCGCGGCCGAACAGCAGGTAGCGGAACAGGTAGGCGATCGGGTTGCCCTCCGCCCACTCGAAGTAGCACTTCGGGCGAACGCCCGTGGCGTCGCGCAGGGCCAGCAGTACCGCTGCGATCGAGTTGGGCACGACGGCACTCTCGACGCGCAGCACGCGGTGTCCGTGGATGTTGTAGCCGCGAACCTCCAGAGTCTGGCTGAACCGCGACGGGTCGACGATCTCGACCTCGAGGAACAGCACCTTCGCCTTGCGCGGTACCGGGTTCATTCCGCGCTGCGACGACTCCTTCTCGTTGTACTCCGCCTCGTCGCCCTTCTGGCGGCGGTTGGCGATGATGTGCAGCTGCCCGTCCGCCTCGAGCGCCTCGGCGATGATGCGTCGCGCGGTGTCGCTGAACTCGATCGCCTCGACGCGCAGCTCGGTGGCCCGGTAGACCCGGGAGACGAGGGATATCACGATGATGCCGGCGATGAACAGCGCAGAGATGGCGATGCCGTCTGGCTTCTCGATGATATTGGCGGTCAGTGCGTAGATCAGCACGATGGTCAGGATGCTGAACCCGAGACTCGCACCGCGCTGGTGCTTGCGCACGGCTGCGACCGTCACGGCGAAGGCGCCGGAGACCATCATGGCGAGGATGCCCGTCGCATACGCGCCGGCCTGCGCGTTGACATCGGCCTTGAACGCGATGGTGATGATGATGCTGATGATCGTGTAGACGATGACGACGGGCCGCACCGCGCGGCTCCACTCCGGCGCCATGCCGTAGGCGGGGAGGTAGCGCGGCACGATGTTGATGAGGCCGGCCATGGCCGATGCTCCGGCGAACCACAGGATGAGCACGCTGCTGACGTCGTAGGCGGTGCCGAATCCCTCGCCGAGGTACAGGTGGGCGAGGTAGGCGAGCGCGCGACCGTTGGCCTGACCGCCCTCCTCGAACTCGGCGGCCGGAATGAGCACCGTTGTCACGATGCTCGTTGCGAGGAGGTACACGCTCATGATGAGTGCCGCCGTCGTCAGCAGGCGGCGGGTGTTGCGCACGCGCGACCGCAGCACCTGGTACTCGGTGAAGCCCTCCGATTTGACCAGCGGCATCATGCTCACACCGGTCTCGAAGCCGGAGAGGCCGAGCACGAGAAGCGGGAAGGCGAAGACGGCGGTGCGCGCCACATCGCCGAAGTCCGACCCGCTCGCAAGGAGGCGCGTGATCCAGTCGCTGAAGGCGTCGGGGTGGCTCACGATCTCCATGGCCGAGACAACGATGACGACGGCGTTGAGCGCGAGGAATACGACGACGAGGGGGATCGCCACGTTGACCGCCTCGTTGAAGCCGAGCAGGAAGACTCCGCCAAGGATCAGCAGCAGGATGACGGTGACGATGACCTCCTTGCCCTGCAGCCACTCGGGGGTGAGTGGGTTCTCAATAAGGTGAACCGTCGCGTCGGCGCTCGACAGGGTGATCGTGATGATCCACGACGTGGCGACGAAGCCGAGCAGGATGAGCACGAAGAACTTGCCCCGCCAGAACGGCAGTAGCTTCTCGAGCATCGCGACAGATCCCTGGCCGTGCGGGCTCGCCTTGGCCACGCGCCGGTACATCGGCAGCATGCCGCCGAGGGTGAGGATGACGATGAGCAGTGTTGCAATCGGCGAGAGCGCGCCCGCGGCGAGCACCGCGATCGCGGGCAGGTAGGAGAGCGTCGAGAAGTAGTCGACGCCCGTGAGCGTCATGACCTTCCACCAGGCGTGGGTCTCGTTCTTGTTCTCGCCAGCCTCTGGTCCTGCTGGGGTCACCCGGTTCGCGAGCAGCCATCGGCCGAGGGGCTTGGTCGGGTCCGCCTTACGGGGGCTCAGATTGACTTTCTCGGGGATCACAGACTCGGTTGTATCGTCAGGCACCCAGCGAGGCTACTCGCGGGCGTGACGCCTGATGGCCCGGTTTCCGTTAGGAAAGCGTTAGGGATTTCGCACCTCAGTCAGCACCCGCAGGGGCGGTGCTGGGATGATGAGGCAATGATCGCGCGACTGCCACCCCGGCTGATCCCGGCCGCAGCACTCTCGCCGCGGCGTCGCGTCCTCGGGTTCGTCGCCGCGGTGGTCGGCAGCGCGATCCTCACCTGGCTCCTCGCCCCAGTGGCGAACGGCGCGACCATCGCGACGGTCGTGCTCGCCTACCAGCTGCTGGTCGTCATCGTCGCGCTCATCGGCGGCATCTGGCCGGCGCTGGTCTCGGCGGTCGGCGCCGGCGTGCTTCTCGACTTCTTCTTCGTCGCCCCGCTCTACGAGATCACCATCGCCGATCCGCTCCACCTCGTCGACCTGGTGATCTTTATCGTCGTCGCCGTCCTGGTGAGCATCGTCGTCGACATCTCTGCCCGGCGCTCGCGCACGGCCTCCCTCGCCGTCGCCGAGTCAAAGACGCTCGCGACGATCGCCGGCGGCGTGCTGAGCGGCGGCGATGCCCTCGGGTCACTCGTCAGACAGCTGCGGGAGTCGTTCGCGATGCGCACGGTCGTGCTTCGGGTCGACGGCGAGACGCTGCACCGGGCAGCCGCCGTGGAGCCGGAGGGCCCCGATGAGCAGACGACCTTCCAGCTCGGGTCGACGGCCCAGCTCGTGCTGCGCGGTCGGTCGCTGCTGCCCTCCGACCGGCAGATTCTCGATGCGTTCCTGTCGCAGCTCGAGGCTGCACTGCAGCGGCGCGAACTGCTCTCTGAGGCCGAGCGCATGCGGCCGGTTGCCGAGGCGGACCGCCTGCGCACCGCGCTGCTCGCCGCCGTTGGCCACGACCTACGTCGACCGCTCGCGTCCGCGACAGCAGCAGTGACCTCGCTGCGGTCGGCCGATGTCGCGCTCAGCGAGTCAGACCAGCGGGAGTTGCTCGAGACCGCGGAGGTGAGCCTCGATGCGCTCGCGAGCCTCGTGACCAAGCTGCTCGACGCGAGCCGACTGCAGGCCGGCGTGCTCGGGGTATCGCTCGAGACGGTGCCGCTCGACGAGCTCGTGCTCGAGGCACTCGACGAGCTCGCGCTCGCTCCAGGGCGAGTGCGACTCGAGCTGGCCGAGACCGCCCCCGTGATCGCCGACCCCGCCCTGCTGCAGCGCGCGTTCGTCAACGTGCTCGACAACGCGCTGCGGTTCTCACCGGCGGGGCGCCCGCCAACGGTGGTCACGATCGAGGCGGGCGATGCGGTGCAGCTGCGGGTTGTCGATACCGGCCCCGGCATCCATCCAGATCGTCGTGGCGGGGTGTTCGCGGCGTTCCAGCGGCTCGGCGACACCGACAACACCACGGGGATCGGCCTCGGCCTCTCGCTCTCCAAGGGCTTCGTCGAGGCGATGGGCGGAACACTCGAGATGGAGGACACCCCCGGCGGCGGTCTCACCATGGTCATCGAGCTGCCGGCGAGCGCATGAGGATCCTCATCGCCGACGACGATCCGCAGATGCTGCGCGCCCTGCGGATCACCCTGACCGCGCGCGGCTACGACGTGGAGACGGCGGACGACGGCACCGCGGCGATCGCGGCGGCGGAGCGATCGCGCCCGGATGTCGTGGTCGTCGACCTCGGTATGCCCGGCCTCACCGGCATCGAGGTCATCGAGTCGCTGCGCGCGTGGACCCAGGTGCCCATTCTCGTCGTCTCGGGGCGCACCGAGAGCTGGGACAAGGTGGAAGCCCTCGACGCTGGAGCCGACGACTACGTCACGAAGCCGTTCTCCGCCGACGAGTTACTCGCGCGGGTGCGCGCGCTCGCCCGCCGCGCGACGACCGCTCCGGAAGACCCGGTCGTGTCGTTCAGTGACGTCGTCGTCGATCTTGGCGCGCGGGTGGTCACCAGAGCCGGCGTTGCCGTGCGCCTGACCCCGACCGAGTGGCGCATGCTCGACGTGCTGATGCGCAACCATGACCGGCTCGTCACCCGAGAGACGCTTCTGACAGAGGTATGGGGTCCGCAGTACACGACCGACACGGGCTACCTTCGCCTCTACCTCTCGCAGCTGCGCAAGAAGCTCGAGCCCGACCCGGCCCATCCACGACATCTCCTGACAGAGGCAGGCATGGGCTACCGCTTCACTACGCTCGGATCATGACACCAGTACTGCAGCTGCGCGTCGTCGTCGAGGCCGAGGACTACGAGCGCGCCGTCGCCTTCTACCGCGACACCCTCGGCCTGCCGGAAGAGGACTCCTTCAGCGGAGACGGGGGAGCAGAGGTCACGATCCTCGATGCTGGCCGCGCCACCCTCGAGATCGCCAACCCCGCCCAGCGTCGCATGATCGACGAGGTCGAGACCGACGGGCACACCGCTCCCCACATTCGCATCGCCTTCGAGGTCACCGATGCTGCGGGCGTGACGACGAGGCTCGAGGATGCCGGAGCGACCCTCATCGCCTCGCCGCGCGAGACGCCGTGGCGCTCCCTCAACGCGCGGCTCGAGGCCCCCGCCGGCCTGGAGATCACGGTGTTCGAGGAGCTGGACTCCTAACGAGTCGCCTTCGCGAGGTTCGCAACGAGCTCCTCGCGGTTCTGGCGAACGACGTACGCCGGCTGGTCGCGCTCGACCCTCCAGCTCTCGGAGAGCGGGCCGACGTTGACGGTGTCGAAGCCGAGCTCGTCGTAGAGGGCCGTGACGAGAGCGACAGCGTCATCGAAGTCGCTCGCCGTGGCCAGGGCACGGCGGTTCTCCGAGCCGGCAGGAGTGCCATCGGTCGTGATGTCCCCGAAGCCGATGTGGTTGAAGGCCTTCGCGACGCGCGATTGTGGCAGGTGCTGCTGCAGCATCCCGCTCACGGTCGTCTGCTTGGCGTCGAGCGCGTCGATGTGGCCGTCGCGCTCGAAGTAGTAGTTGTTGGTGTCGAGCACGACCTTGCCGGCAAGAGGCGAGACCGGGATGCCCGCGAGCGCCTTGAGGGGAACCGAGACGAAAACGAAGTCACCAGCAGCACCCGCGTCGTCGGATGTCGCGGCGCGGGCCTTCGGCCCGAGCTCCTCGATCAGCCCGGCCAGCGACTCCGGCCCCCGCGAGTTGCTGATCACCACGTCGTAGCCAGCGGCGATCGCCGCCCTCGCTACCTGGCTGCCGATGTGTCCTGCTCCGATGATTCCGATGGTTGTCATAGGTGAAGTAACCGGCGGCTGCCTTCTATTGTTCCGTGGTGGCGGGAACGAGTAGGCGAACTGCCAGGTAGCCGATTCCTGCACCGGCGAGCTGGGCCGCAATGAAGGCGGGTGCGGATGTCGGGGCGATTCCCGCGAAGCTGTCGCTGACCATGCGACCGATGGTGATGGCCGGGTTGGCAAAGCTGGTGGAGCTCGTGAAGAAGTAGGCGCCGCCGATATAGGCGGCCACGGCGGGAGCCGCTAGCTGGGATCGTCCCGTGCGGGCTAGCACGAAGATGACCACGATGAGGCCTGCGGTCGCGAGCACCTCGGCGAGCAGGTGCCCCGCGGTCACCCGATCCGTGCTGCTGATGCCCACGGCGGGCAGCTCGAACATGAGGTTCGCGAGCACTGCCCCCACCGTGCAGCCGACGATCTGCGCCACGACGTAGGGCACGAGATCGCGCCACGGTCGGTAGCCGAGCGCCGCGTCGACGATCGAGACCACCGGATTGAGGTGCGAGCCGCTCCTCGGCCCGAGCACGCTGATGATGACGAAGAGCGCGAACGCGGTCGCGATCGCGTTGACGAGCAGCTGCACTCCGACGTCGTCGCTGAGCCTCGTGGCGGCGATGCCGGAGCCGATGACGGCGGCGGAGAGTGCCGCGGAGCCGACCAGCTCGGTAGCGGAGCGGAGGGGAAGCGAAATGGTGGTCACCACCACAGCTTGACGGATTGGAATACCTCAGTCAAACTTGCCTCAATGGATACTGAGCTAATCACGCGAGCGCGGCAGCACGCTGCGCTCTCCGACGTGTCGCGGCTGCAGCTCATCGACCTCGTCGCCCTTGGCGATCGCTCATCGACGGAGCTCAAAGTCGAACTCGGCATCGCCTCCAACCTGCTTGCCCACCACCTTCGCATTCTCGACGAGGCGGGGCTCATCCGGCGGCATCGCTCCGAGGCCGATCGCCGCCGCAGCTACGTGAGCCTCGCTCCCGCGGCCCGCGAGTTCACCAGCGCTGGTGCCTCTGCCCAGCGTGTCGTCTTCGTCTGCACGGCCAACTCCGCCCGCTCCCAGCTCGCGTCGCTGCTGTGGGCATCCGTGAGTGGCATCCCGGCGACCTCCGCCGGAACGCATCCCGCCGATCGGGTCGCGGTCGGGGCCATGGCGGTAGCCCGTGCTCACGGCCTCGACGTCACCGCCGCAACCCCGCGCAGCCTCGACGGCCTCCTTCGCGACGGCGACTTCGTCATCACGGTGTGCGACAACGCCCGCGAAGAGCTCGACCTCGCCCCCGACGCGCACTGGTCGGTTCCCGACCCCGTGCGCATCGCCAGCGCATCCGCCTTCGAAGCCGCCTACACCGAGCTCGAGCACCGCGTGCTCGAGCTCGCCCCCCGCATCTCCGCCGCCTGACCCTCTCACGAAAGAAGCCCATGACCAGCTCAGCCCCCTCCGTTCTCTTCGTCTGCGTGCACAACGCGGGCCGCTCGCAGATGGCCGCCGGCTACATGACCGCGCTCAGCGGCGGTCGCGTCGAGGTGCTCTCTGCCGGCTCGGAGCCGAAAGACCAGATCAACCCGATCGCCGTCGCTGCCATGGCAGAAGAAGGCATCGACATCTCGAAGAACACACCGAAGATCCTCACGGTCGAGGCCGTCAAGGAGTCGGATGTCGTCATCACCATGGGCTGCGGCGACACCTGCCCGATCTTCCCTGGCAAGCGCTATGAGGACTGGGAGCTGGTCGACCCCGCTGGCAAAGACATCGAGACGGTGCGCGAGGTGCGCGACGATATCAAGCGCCGCATCCAGTCGCTGCTCGCCGAGCTGCTGCCCGCCTAGACCACACGCTCTTTCGGCGGGCGCCCGTTGAGGTGCGTCACATCCCCCTTCCACCGTGCCGTGAAGGGGCAAGTGACGCACCTCACGCACACCGGCCCTGCGTCGAGCATGCAGGCACGACACGCCGCCGCATGCGCGCCTCGCGCACTAGTGCGTTAAACGGAGTAGTGTGCTGAGCACTGCACCGAAGGGAACCGCATGGATACGACACAACTGCTCAAGGGCGTGCTCGACGTCGCCGTGCTCGCCGTCATCAAAGACGAGGACGGCTACGGCTATGACATCGTGCGCCGCCTGCGCGCGGCCGGCATCGACGAGGTCGGCGACGCCTCGGTGTACGGAACGCTTCGGCGCCTGTACTCCGCCGGCATGCTCACGAGCTACGTCGTGCCGAGCGACGACGGACCGCACCGCAAGTACTACGGAATGAACGCCGAAGGGCGCCGGATGCTCGCCGAGCACCGCACCAGCTGGGAGCAGTTCGCTGGCGTCATGTCCGGACTGCTGGGGGAGACGACAAAGCGCGCAGCGCGCGTTCGAGTGATCGGGGAGAAAGCATGACAACAACACTGGATGTGAACCCGGCCGTCGCAGACTTCGCGTCGGCCGTGCGCCGCTCGCTCGCCGATCTCGGCGCCGACACCGTCGACGAGCTCACTGACGGCCTCGAGGCGGATCTCGCCGACAAGCTGCTCGATGCGCCATCCACCGACGCCGCTGAGCTGGGGGATCCCACGGCCTACGCCGCCGAGCTGCGCGCAGCGGCAGGGCTCGGGGCTCCGCCCCGCAGCACCGTCAGCGAGAATGTTCGGTCGAACCTCGCCGACCTGCGCACTTGGTTCACACCCCTCACGAAACTACCCGCGGTAACAGCACTCTCCTCCTTCCTCATCTCGGTCCGTCCGGTGTGGTGGGTGGCGCGCGGATGGGCGCTCTTCTTCATCCTCGCCGGGTTCACCGTCGTACCCCAGAACATCTGGGACCACCCGGTGCTGGCGGCCCTGGTGCTGGTGAGCGTGCAATGGGGCCGTGGCCGCTGGCTGCCGTGGCGGTGGTCGCGCGGTGGCGTCATCGCGTTGAGCATCGTCGCTCTGCTTGCGCTGCCCTTCGCGGTGAGCAGCGGCATTGGCAGGCTGACGGGAAACAACAATGCAGAGGCCTATGACTACGTCCCCGAGGGCATGTTCCTCAACGGGGAGCAGGTGACGAACATCTTCGCCTACGGTGCCGACGGGGAGGCCCTCACCGACGTGCAGCTCTTCGACCAGGCTGGCAACCCGCTCGACCTGTACGGCGACTCGGCGTACGTCTGGGACTACATGGACGGCGAGAGGCTGCTGGTGCCGAGCGACGACGTTTCAGCACGATCCGGGTGGAATGTCTACCCGCTCGAGACCGTGCGCGACAGCGCCATCGACGACGACGGGTGGACTCTCGACCGCAACGCCAGGCGCTCACCCGTGCCGCCGCCGTTCGAGTCGGTGCAGCAGCTGCTCGGCTACGAGGCTCCAATCGAGGAGGCCACCGAGACGGCTCCAGAGGAGTGACTCGCGGGGAGCGAGGGCGCCAGACTAGCCTCGAGGCATGGATACGGCGAACCCCGCACTCCCCACGCGCGACATGGATGCGACCGCCGAGTTCTACGCTCGGCTCGGCTTCGAGGTCATCTACCGCAGCGACGGGTGGATGATCCTTCGCCGAGGCACGGCACAGCTCGAGTTCTTCCCGTTCGCCGACCTCGACCCGGCGACGAGCTCGTTCGGCTGCGCCCTCCGGCTCGACGACCTCAGCGGGTTCTATGCGATCTGCCGTGACGCGGGCGTACCAGAGTCCGACAGGGGATGGCCGAGAATCAACCCGCCGAGGCTCGATGAGTCAGGACTCACCATTG
>Ga0307514_10002315_pt1 | contig 20059 bp, 27 predicted proteins | sample 16_EM_MG_FD_203088 | JGI IMG/M metagenome (GOLD analysis project Ga0307514, IMG submission 203088) | Populus trichocarpa ectomycorrhiza microbial communities from riparian zone in the Pacific Northwest, United States - 16_EM | ecosystem: Host-associated > Plants > Roots > Unclassified | place... | reverse complement strand
AGCCTATGGCTCCACAGACGTATAGACAAAAAAAAAAAAGTGTAGACAGCTTAGGATATTAGGTAACGTATACCACGAATGGCCTTGGGACCATTTAAAATTTCTGTGCAGCTGCTTTCCCCATGTATGAGGCTCTCCCCAGTACGATTTTGTTGTTGGTTAATGAAGGCCTTCAGATTCAATAATCCTTCCATAATACGCGCACAATCTATCCCACACAGTCTAGAGTATATCCACAAAATCACCCAACATGTTAACGCACATGTACATGTAAGTACATTATCTGCATGCACGCATGCGGAGACCCATGCACAGCCTGATCCACCACTCATCTGATTCACGTTGCACTGGCTCGCCGATTTAGTTATCCTTGTAGGATGGGGCGTACTTATGCACATACCTAAGTCTCTCAATCTTGGAACCCAAACTGGAATCGGACGAAGGCTTGGCTACAGTGATCGCCGGATTCCAACACTCGGCCATGGGATCGAGCCCGGAATCAGAGCCGAGAGGTGGAGGTGGGAAACATATACATCTATCTAGATGCGGGCCTTCAATGGGTCAAGGGCGTCGGGGTTTTAGGTAAGCACCCATGAGTACCTATTCTGGAGAGCAGCCTGCGTGACTAATAACTACTTAGTATGACTGCGCAGCAAACTGATCTGTTTGCAAGATGAATTGAGATTTTTAGTGACAAGACTAATTACTCCACCAGACAGAGGCTCCCTCACACAGACTTAAATGTACTGAAATTGCAGTCCTTTATACAGTACAGTACATCCTGGCTTCATGCCAGAAACGGCCAGGCTGATGCAGCTTGCATGCAACCCTCAGAGCTTCAAACATATCCCGAACATACCGGTATGTCGGTAGAATTAGGTGTGTACTTAGTATGTAACACAATGCTCACTGCTCGGCTAAAGCGAATGAGAATAAGATTACGTAGGCATACCGGCAAGGAAGGTGATATCCGACCAAATGCATGCACTTGCACAAAACTACGAGCCGCATGCAGCTCCCACACATGTGATATCATGCAAAAAAAAAATGCGCAAGTACTAAGTCAGTCGGTCAAGTCATAGTCGTCACTGCTGGTGCCAACTCATTCAGCCCAGGGGACGGTGGTGTGCATCCATGCATGCAAGCGTGCATGTGAATGGGGCAGATATGCGCGCAGGATATATCTTCTGATATGATCAAAATCAGGACTTAACAGGACTAGAAGGAGATTGCGTGAGTTGCCTTTGAAAGTGGGGGCCAATCCCATGTTTTGCGACATTGTTATTCCCGTTGCAAATTCGCAAAGCCAAAAGGTAGGTCATCGGCCTTGAGGCCAGCTGGTTAGCATGAGTTTCGGTCCGCTGTAGTCGGTACCTGGAGTGCTTCGATGATGTTGGCCAGTGGCGATTCCTGTTATGTTATCATTGGCGCGGAAATTGAACTCGCATACACACACCTTATCTCATCGGCTTCATATATCCCAATTGTGATCGACCTACGTAACTAGACCTAACCTAAGGCTTCCTTCGGGGGCGTATAGACTCAAAAAAAAAAACATAACTAGGCCGACAGCTGGTTAGTAGGTAAGATGGTGATTTGCTAAAGCCCCAGGCACTACAATTAAGGGCACCAGTTACATTCTCAACAGCGATTGCTGAAGGTACTTAATCAACTATACTTCCTGGGTTCCAGCTACGAGAATTTCGCTTCGGGGGCTGTTAGTGCATTTTCCATACGAAATCCACCGGGGGTGAGCCATATGCAGGTCAAGTATTTATCCTGAAGTGCTGATTACTGAAATTCTAAAGGCCTCGGTTACTGGTTGCACAGTTCCGGGTCATTTTAGAAATCCGGATTACATAGTAGGTACTATTGAGAAAATGTTTAACTTTTTGACTCTGTCGGAGAATTTTTTCTGGGCCGTGCTTCTTTCCTTCTTTTCAGGCTTCGATCCATCCTTCTTTCCTAGTCCACTCTGAGTTCACGGATCTATCATAATCGAGCATCGCAAAGCCACAGCCGACCCAATGGGCAATCAATCATCGAGGGTGCTCCCTGCAAATGTGCTAACAGGGCTAGTACGTTCACGACAAAGATTCAAGCAGCTGAGTTCCAGCCAAGTACTGTACGTTTTGATTGTACTGCTGCATACCTAGGTACTTACGTACCTACCTAGAGGCATTCAAAAAGAATTTGCCTTCGTATTCTGTGACACCACGCTGCTAATTTAATCCGAGAGCCAAGTAACAGCTGAGTAGGTAGAGAGCAAGTCGCCCCCCAAAAAAACCACGCTCAGGCGTGCATGCAAATGACAATGCTGATCAAATCAGCTGCTAGGCAACTACACTACGGTACGGTGGGTGTTGTAATTGACACTATTGGGCTTAGGCTACATTCGCTGTTTTTAGTAATTGTAGCAAGACGTAAAATAAAATGAATGCCATGCGGCATTCAAGGCACATGAATGGGGGATAAAGCGTGGTTTCTAATCCAGCACAAGCCATCCGCCATCACCCTGAGCTGAGCCAAGCGAGGGGATTTCGACCTCGTTTCGCGGTGCATTGATTTGATTACCTGTGTTGCTGTGCAATCAATATTTAAGCCGGGCTCCTTCTTATGATAGATCCACCTTCAATTATCCACTGAAATCGGTGGTATGGTGTCTGGAAAAAAAAAAAAACCTGCAAAGAGAGAGACGCATGCATTTTTTTTCCAGGAGGTGTTGCGCGGTAGACTGCATCGGGCTAGAATCACCAGGGGGTGGTAGCGCATGTACTTAGTATGTAATGCCTGAGCCTAGTCGCGACCAGTACTGGATATATAATGCGGCGAGGGCCCTCCCACCCCCGAGTCTCTGGATAGAAGGGCTTTTTGCGACTTTTTGCGACAAGAATATACTGAGTACCGAGGAGGTGAGTTGTGTTCCGTTGTTTGTTTGGTTTCGCCCCGTTATGCTTTTTTGTCACTGTATTTGTTGTACCCGATCATAACAACGAAGCGTGTTTCGAATATCGAATATCGTGGCACTCGCTGGCAAGGAGCGGAGATGGTACGCGGCGGGGGAACGGCCGCTGAGTTGCAAGAATTGTGACGGGGGTGGATCCGGGTCATGGCTACATTTTACATCACCGAGCAAATCTACATCACCCATGAAACGCTACATCACCGGTCTGGCTACATATCCACCCTCCAGCTAGTGAGTTGTCACCGTCGGCTGCGGGGGGGTGGATATCCAGCATGTATACAGCATCATCCCCAGCCACCGACACAGCGCGCCTCGCAGTTGTGGCCGGTTCCCAGCGGTGGTGTGTCTTGGCGCGAAAATTCGTTTTGCCACGAGTTCTGTTCGCAGCCTAGTGGCGTTTTTCGTTCGGGTGGGCTTTTCAGCCGTTTGCATAATTCTTTGTTCACCGGTCGGATGACATACCGAGCAACTGGCACTACGCGGATACGAACTAGCACACAGCACTGGGCTGGTCTTCACGTTCCCATTCCCATTCCCACTCACATTCACATTCACGTTCTCGTTCACGGGTGCTTGCAAGGTTGCCTGACACGAGCTTGAGCGAGCACGAGGGAATCCGCCAAGTCACTGCCTGCATCAACATCACTCGCTTCTGTTTCCCCTTTCCCATAGTTTTCTTTTAATTTTTGCTAGTACTTCTTCCTCATCGTTAAAGTTTTTCATTTGATGGCATCCAACAGTTTGCTGACATTCGGAAAAACAGAGCGGCACATACCCTACGTTGCATTTCCCGCTACCTTTAATTACATTACCTCTACCGATTGAGTGAAGAGCCTTTATCTGGTTAGGAGCTTGGATTTACTGGAGAGTGGGGTACTTGTTGGGTTCCCAAGCCAAAGAAGGGGGATAAGAAAGTGAGGTAGGGGCACGTGCATAGGCAGTCACATTCCGGTGCCCAACTTACAAAACCACATACTCGGTGAACATCGGCCCCTCTAATCTACATATTCACATCTAATCCACGGAATATCCACCTGGAAGTCTTGCCAACATGACTTCCACCCCGCCACCTACCACATCTGCAACCTCCCAACCCCCATCTACATCCACCCCAAGTTCTGCACCAAATAACACTGCAACTGCAAACCCCTCCACCCCCGCTCCCCAATCAACACATAAACGCAGACCGTACGAGGACCCGACAGATGGTGAACGATATCAGCTCTACGTACACTCCCGGAAATGCCCAGAATTGAAACAGAAGGACCTTGTTACATGGTTTGCTCAGAGTTTCGGAAAAGAGATTAATCAGAGTACAGTGAGCAGAGCGTTGAAGAGATATAGGGATAATCCACCAGAGAACCCGGAGGTGGCTGGTAGTGCAAAGTCCAAGAGGGGAGGAGGTGCAGGGAGCGCTGCAGTCGGAAGTCCAGCTCCAGCTGGGAATAAGCGACGAAAGACTGGATCAGGCCCGTCTGCTGCTAGCGGAGGCGCTATTGCTGGTGTGGAGGTGGAAGAAGAAGCTGCTTCGGAGCAAGTCCAGAGGGAAAACCAACAAGGTCGAACAGGGGCGAACGGGACAGCAAAAGGGGACGAGGAGCCAGGCACAGTTCACGTTCTTCCTTTCCAGCACCCCCCACCGCCAGCACATCGAGGTCGTGGTGCAACAGCAGGAGCGCATCATCACCATACTCTCCCACCTCAACAGTTGCAACACGTACTACCCCATCCTCCCGTTCAACAACAGCACCAGGGTGCACCTCAAGCACCAATGGCAGGTACATTCCATCCACCACCGCCACCCCTTACCACCCATCTCAATAATCACATCCAGCATCACCACACTGCACCGTACACTGCTCCTGGCGCACCCGGTCCACACAATATTGACATCGACTCGGATTCAGACTCAGATGTTGAGGGTGGAAATGCGATGACCAATGGCAATGGCACATATAATTCAGATGAGGGATCTGGGTTCTCTAGTGACGATGCTGAACTCGCTTCCCTCCACCGGCGATACGAGTCGATACTTCTCCGATCGGCGCTTGCGTCAGGAGGTGCACCAGGGGTCACGATTCCCGCGGAGATATCTCAACTTGGAGACAATACTTCTACCGATGGGCCAGCTGGGGAAGGCGACAATGGCGCGGTGGGTAATCACCCCACGCTGAGTAGGGAAAGTTTGGTGATGTACGTTGTGGGGAGAAATGAATTGGTTAGGAGCCTTCAGGGGCGAGTGACACAGGTGGAACGGGAGGCGGCGAGATTGAGGAGGAAGGTGGCGAGGCGGGATGAGTTGATCAAGCAGTTGAGGGGAGGACAGGCTTAGGATGCTCCCTCTGTAGGCGGGGTTGGAATTGCGATGGGAGGGTTGTGAAGGAGACTCGGATGGGATTGTGAGCGTTGGGAGAGCGAGGACGACTATACCGTCATGAGTGATTGGCAAGAGGTTACTGGTTTGTTCGTTGAGATGGTCAATGCAGTCACGGGGGGGGGAGGGTAGGGCAAAGTGAAAGAAGCTGATTTGATATATCCAGGAGGGGCGTGTGACGGCTGTGCATGGCGGATTTCATCTTCATACTGGGGGCGAAGAGCGACAAGGACGAGGACCTTGGCTGTCTACTTTTTTGTTTTCTTTTGTTGCCATTTTCTTTTTGCTAGTGGACCGGATCTTGCCTTGCATCATCGAGGTGACCCATTGCATGGTTTGCTTGTGGTTTATCCTTCTCATTTTTTTTCTCTTTCACGACACGTACAAGAACTGGGCTCATCAATTTTGAGGGAGGGGAATGGGTGGTACGTATTGTGTTTTTATTCACTTTGTTTTTTCTTATTGCATTGTTTTTTTTGTCTCTCTGTCTCACCTCTGTTGAGGAATGGGGGGGTTTTGATGCTTTACAATTCCAACGTTTACATACATCGCTTTGCTTCTTTTCCTTTTTAACACCTATAGCTCTCAAGACGGAGAACGCATCCCATCGTGTGGGCGCACCCAGCAACGGGGATAAATGGTTGAGGAGAGGACATTCCATTGTATTTGATTAAAGTTTGGCTGATTTGTGATTACTATCATTGCTTTCCATCAGGCTTAACGTGTTTCATTTGTTTTTCATTTTTGTGCTTTGTTGTGCTTTGTGCCCCACGTTCCATCTTTTGTTATTGGTATTTGTTTGTGACTTTGAGATTTGTGTTTGAGTAAAGTAAAGTTTGAATAAAGCATGCAGTGGGTAGTTTCAATGCGAGGTCAGGGCTTGAGTGTGTGTGGGTGTGAAGGAGTGATTGTGGTTGTGATTGTAGGTTTGTTACTGGGTGTGATTTTGCATCACTGAGCGAAGGTGGACTTGGAGATTGAGATGGGGAATGTGGACAAGAGCGGGAACAGAGTGTTGTTCATTCATCAGGGGGGCAAGCCCCAGAGGTATTGATAGAAGGTGAGTGTCGGTAGGAGTGTTTTGTCTGAGGTAGAGTGAATAATTACTTCTGGATATGCTAACTTCCAGGTTTACGTTTATAGGGACTCGATCTTCATCAGTTCAGCGGGCATGGGGGAAGCGGGAGAGAGAAGGGAGAGGGAGGGTAAACTCTCCCTCTCGGCTGCCCCACCACGGCCGGAGTGCTACTCCTGGAAGGAGTTTCCGCCGATTTGTTCTGGGGAATGGTTGATACTAGTGAAGCGGCAAAAGGAGAAGAAGCGTCTGTGAGTGGCATGTGGGTAGGGATAGGTGGGGTCGGGACATCTGGCTATGGGAGTGGGAAATACATGATAGAGGGATTGACTGTATGGGGCTGTAGGATACTGGTGGATGCAAACCGGGGCTGAGGGTAGGGGATGGGGTAGGAGGTACGGTAGGAGGCACAAGGAAGGGAAGAAGGGGTTGGAGTGAGGAAAAATGGAACGGATGATTTTCTTGGTCTCTGATAGGGTATCTGAGAATGAGTGAAAGTGGGTCAATTTTGCGCTACAGTAGTGCTGCATCTAACAATGGTCTATTCCAATAGAGCCAACCCTGGGAAATACTCCCGCATATCCGCGCACAGCCACGTGGTATCTGCTGGAGATGACATGATTCAGGCCAAAAACGAGGTTTAGAGTGCCAGAGATTATAGGTAGTCTTGAGACAAGATTTATCCGTTGCATAATGATTGTCACGAATCGGCATGCCGAGTTGCCAAGCCGGGATACCATCCGACGTGGCATTAAAATATTTGCTACGGCAGAGTACTCGTACATAGCACAGTACCTGAATGCTGGCCATGCTGATCCTGGTACGACCGCCTGAATGGAATATCACATACGGAGTAAACGCACTACCCTTAGCGCTACCAACAGGGCAATGTGGGTAGGTATGTAGATATATACGAATTTCTACCACACAAAAATAAATCGGTCTGGGCACGAGAACAATATAGATATACAATTACGTATATGGGAAATATATACTACTAATTGGTACGTAGCGCTGATACCTATCTCAGCACCGTATTCATAAACAAGGAGCCTGCTATGCGAGCAGATAATGCTCCGGGGGAATGCAAGAAGAAAGACATCTGGTGTCTACCTTTCCGATGCAAAATCTGCAAACTAACTTTAGCATCTTTTATCGTGGAGACTGGTTTCATACCTTGTTTTAACTCGAAGAGTATAAATTTCTTGTCGTTCCTCAGTTGGGCACTAGAGAATAAAATAGGTTGTAAAGACAGGTATAAGCCCGCCTCATAGCCTAAGGCTCCCTTCAGGGGAAAGGCGTATACCTAGACTCAAAAAAAAAAAAGGTCACCTGATTATGCTCGACATAGGCCTAGCGCCCTTTCGTCCTCACGTGCCCCGTCACTAATCTAATTATGTGACTTCAATGTCAATGACGGCGCCGCGTGGCTCAGCCTCGTCTATGGCTCCACTGTTGAAATATATGGTTACCGCATCTATTGGCGAATAACGATCCATGTCACGTTTTAAGACATAGGCAGCGCTAACGCAGAAAAGTGTAGGTTGGTTGCGTGGATGACATTCAAAACTGAGGAATAACGATACAAATAGCTGTCTCTTTAAATTCATATGTGCGCAACATGCTGAAATGAAGTGACGCAACAACAAATATAATACAGAAATCTAAGAGAGTTGTAGAAAAAGAAGAATATCTAATTGAAAAGATAAAAAAGCATCTACCTCAACCACAGCGTTTAGTTGTTATGGATATTTTTACTGGTCAAAAGACAAAGTCCATTTTCAAACTAATGAAAGAGTTGGACATTACGGCAGTATATATTTAAAGTTGCAGATATCTTGGAGGAAACATCTCCAACGGACCAGCATAATATTACTGTTGGTGAGCGAAGGATTGCAATTACACATGCAGTAGCTGCTGCATGGTTGTGGCTTCATCAATATAAGCAAGATAGTATTATCAAGGTTTTGAACAGACGGGAATCTCTTTATGTCCATCAGGTAAAGATGATCATAAATTACATGTACATGGGCTTCCAGACCTTGAAGTTGGGCCATGGCAGCTTAAGTCCGACTCGGAGTCAGATGGTGAATTTGTATATTTTGCAAAACATGAAGGTCTGCAACCGGGTCTACAACCAGAGCTACAACCAGAGCTGCAACTGGATACCTGTAATTAGATCTCTAGTCATTGCCTCCCCCCTTTTTTTATTTTAATTTTTTTATCTTTTCAATTATATATTCTTCTTTTTCGTACTATATTTTGTTGTTGCGTCACTTCATTTCAGCATGTTGCCCACATACGGAGTACTGGATATTGAATTCAAAGAGACCGCTATTTGTATCGTTATTCCTCAGTTTTGAATGCCATCCACGCAACCGACCTACACTTTTCTGCGTTAGCGTTGCCTATGTCTTAAAATGTGACATGGATCGTTGTTCGCCAATAGATGCGGTACGTACGACCAAACGCAAGCGATCAGGGGTCACCGACAACCACTTTGACAGAGCGAGCACTTGGTCGGATCTCAACAACCAGAGCAGCTACGAACAAGCGGACGACACCACGAGATAGCCCTCGCCGCCCACAACAGGAATATCGACTCGAACTGCGGGAAAACAATCATCGCGACCTCATTCCCATCACTTGAAGCTTTTCTCCGTCTGTCTTCCCCTTCTCACAGCTCCCTCTCTCACGATTCTGTCCCGCCGGGCATTGGTCCACGAGGCCACAAGAGCGCCCAATCCGGGAAAAGATAATTCCCACACCACCGCTAGCTCTAGGATCACATCATCACCAGCGAATAAGGAAATTTATTCGTAACTCCCACACAGACAGCATAGCGAATCGCGATCGAGTACACGATGCCGGCAAAGAAAAAGCCCCCAAGGCCCCTGAGCCCGGATACGCTGTTTAGGGTAGCGGAGAAATTGACAAGAGCGGCCGCACCCAGGTCCACACTCGGACCCCCTGGACCCCACTCTACACTCCCCCAACGAAAATTCAAAGGAAAGGCGGCGGATGAACCCGAACCCAAACCCGAACCAAGACCCGAACCAAGACCCGGAAAAGTCTCGGCACCGGCAGCGAAGGAGAAGCCGGGTCGTGGGGAAATCGTGGCGGCCGTAAATACACTGATAAGGTCGACCCCGGGGTCGAAGGGAGACGGGAGTAAGCACCGCATTGCTTGGTCCTACTACTTGTCTGGCATTTTGGATTTATGGGTGATGCAGATGGATGGGGAAGGGGCAGGGAGTGGCGTGGAGTTTGACCCAGAGTTGGCCGAGTTGAGTAAGATCTTCGAGCAAAGCCGCGGCACTGGGCTTGCAGGAAAGCCCGTAACCGGCGAAGCCACCACACAGACGGAGCGGGTACGAACCACCAGCACGGCAACGAATACGCCGCCGGCACCGCCAAAGCGCACATATGCGGCAGCTGCCGTTCAGACACAGCCAGTACAGAGAAGGCAGGCGCAGCAGGCGGCTCCACAGCAATCACTCGCGCGATATGATACTGACCAAGAGACATCCCCAACACGACATGGCACAACCCAAGCGACACCGCAAGCACAACGGCATGAACAGCAGGCGAAGCGAGGGCAGGGTAGAGAGAGAGGGAGGCCATCCGGAAGACCCAACCTTGAGAGACCTCCGATCACACGAGCTTTGGTCATGCATGCGGCCCCACTCAAGTACAAGCCAGGAACCATGCGGAGATGGATAGAAGAGGATAACAGGGGGATCAAGATACTGGGGATACGGTGGTTACTGAGGGGGGACCGGCGGGGACAGGTAGCGTCCTCCCTAGTCATCTACATGCAGGATCCGATAGAAGCTACGAAGCTGCGGATGGGTAGGAGGCTGTTCCGCACCACATGTTATGATTGGGATCGTTGACGGAGTTGTGGCCTTTTCCCATATGCACGAGGTTATTTTGTATTCCGCGTTTCTACCGGCGTGATGGGAGTTTGAGTCGTTGGGGAGAATTTGACACCTGCGCGTTGAGGTTTTCCCAGGGGGGGGTTGCTAGATTGGTTTTGTTTCCACCTGCGCGATGTTATTTTATAGGGGTTGGGGAAGTTTGTGTCACCCGCGCGAGTTCATTAAAATTTTTTTCTTCTTGGGGGGGTTTTAGGGGCTGGATCGGCCCAGTACTGTAGCTGAGAGAGTTCCTTGCCGGGTTTCCACTCAGGGGATGCGGTCCCTCGCCATAGTCTAGATAGGCTGAATGCGAGTAATGATTAGTTAAAAAAAAAAAAAAAAAAAAACGCAAGCGATGAGGCCCAAAGTTGAGGGTAACAACGAACTGCGAGTGAAAAAAGATGGAAAGCCCCAAATGCTCGATGAGGTGACCTCGATAATGAAAGAGCTTAAATTGAGCCAAGCTGAAGCCACTAAAAAATTGAACGATGAGCTAGCATTCCTAAGGGACGTATTTACCAAAACACCACCGAAAGGTCCCAATTATTCAATGAAGCAATTTGGAAATAGGGAATATCCACCCACAGCGATGGCTGCAGTTAATCCAATACGAGGTTGTTATTGGGATGGCCAGACTTGACGAACTTCCTCACGGCAGCGAATGGGGTATACAGGCCAATCATGCTCCAGGTCGAGTTAATCAAGGCCGGGGGGGTTGGGGCACAAACTCCACCACCTGATGAACGTCCATACTTCACGGCGGCTCATTGGGCTGCCAGGGAAGAGCCATACGATCCTCCCGCGCCCGATTCCGAGAACGACTTGTACGTAATGAAATTTGGCAAGCGAAAGGCCAAAGCGTGGCCAAGGAGTAATCACGGCTTCGAGCATGAGAAGGCCAAGGTACGTAAGCGTCTCAGACGCATGAAGGAACACATGAAGGAGTTGAAGAGACGCCACCGGCAGTTCAAGGGCCCTGAGGCGGGGGAAATTATCAATTCCGATGATGAGGCACGTTTCAGCTGGGTCAAGTGGTTAAATCCACAAGATGGCAAGGCATATGTGAGGGCACGAGCAGCAGCAGATGCTGGTGGTCAACACTATCAGTAAACTAATGATGAACAGGCCGCAGAGAGGATTGCAATTGCTGCATTCGGTCAACGACGCAAGGCTCTTTCACCACAAACACCAACGAAGATACTAAAACGCGAAAAGCCTATGCGTCAGCCAGTCCATGAAAAACTAGTGGAAAAGACTGAAAAGTCTGAAAAGAGACATCAGCACGAAAAGATATGGAATCAGCTGAGAGAATCGATAGATATTGGTGAACTGAGCAAAAGAACGTTGGATGCACCAGTTCCGGGAGTCACAGTTAGGGAATTGTTGTCGATATCTCCCGATCTAATTCAACAGTGGTTTGGAGTAAAAAGAGTGCCACCTATCAAAAGCAAGGAACAGGATGCACAGGTGAATTCAATCAAAAAGGAGGCCATGAGAAAGCTATATGCATGCGCATCTCCAAAATGCAAGGGAAGGATTGAAGAAAATGAATTCGAGATGCTAATCGATTCGGGAGCTGAGCTTTGTCTAATGTCAAAAGACGTATTTGAAGAGCTGGAGTTACCTATCGATTTGGCGGTAGATTAGTCAGTGGGTTCGGCCAATTCGCAGAAAACAATGGTATATGGCATATATCATGATGTACCAGTGACGGTGGGAGGCATCACAGCTAGATGTCGGTTTTCGTACTAGACAGCCTTTCGCCAGACATCATACTAGGACGACCGTGGGAAAGATTGGTGAGAGCGAAGCATGATACCTAATAGGGACGATGGGAGCTGCTTTACAACGATCTATGACGAACGTGGGAGCAGGGAGTAGGGGTCAGGCTGGTGCAGGAGTTAGTAGGGGTAGGGCGGGTGAAGGGGGTCGTGCGGGAGCTAGTAGGGGTAGGGCTAGTTCAGGTCGTGCGTGGGCTACTAGGGGCGGTACAGCAGCTGGCAGGGGTATGAGTGCCACTGTTGCGGGTGGAGTGCTGGCGCCTGGGAGCCATGGAGGATCCAGCAGATCCGGAAGCAGCCGTGACTTGTTCCCAGCGCTCGCCAGTTGGTTGACAGGTCGATCTGGGGTTCCACGTGGTAGGGAGCGGGGAAAAGGTATGTTAATTTTTTGTATAAAAAAAAACAGCAGGGTCATAGAAGTGGTGATTTGAGAGTGAGGCTAATACAATAGGCACTTCTGCTCCAGAAGCTCATCAGGATACGAGTTCTACCAGTAGTTCGTCTACGGCAAGTTCTGCGGCGTTGGATGAGGGGTCGGGTGGGTCCGCTGGAAGTAATGATACTGGCAGTGATTCCGAACCTAGTTAGGGGGCAATTATAAGTGCGCGGTAATGACTTGATAGAATTGGTCACTGGTTGGATATGGATAGATAGGAGATTGCCGGCACGGGGCAATGAAAAAAAGTATAAATACATGTGATTTCCCACTCCTTTGCCCACTTCTTTGTAGTGATTATTAGCCTCTAGACGTCTCTCCCAAGTCTATACCTCCACCCCCTTCTATCATTCTCCGAACACGTCTACGTTTTGTTCGGTACTGGCTCATCACGAATGAAATCGAGCCGAAGCTAAGATTGCTATGGCCAACCCGCAACACTCATGGAGTAATATTTCACGAGAAGACATGAAATGAGGGTCGCATACGAATTATTACGCAAGTGATGGAGGGAAAGTGATATGTGAAAGCAGTTCTGTGGAGGAGGTTCACGTGGATGATGAAGGGGATGTGTTTAGGGTAAGATACGAGACGATAAGTGGGGTGAATCGAGTCACGGTGATAGATGATTACGAAAATGATGGAATCAACAAGAAGGTGATAGAGGCTCGTACTCTATACAAACGAAAGAAGGACAAGATTCTACCTGCAAATCAACCGCATACCGGAGGGCTAAAACCTGGAGGGGACGAAGATTGGAAATCAAAGCTTGTGGGAAATCCATCGCCAATGAATCCCAAATACCCGTGGTTGATTACCAAGTTTTCAGGTATTACTAGAGGGACGAGGTTAACATCTGAACGAAATGAGGAGGCGTGAGGTGAAGACTGGGAAGAAAGGCTGGGGGAAATGCTGCCACCTTGGCCAGCTGAAGAGTTCCTGAGAGAGCTTGTGAGGTTTGCGGAGAAGAACACCACTTGGGCCGAAGACAAATCAATTATGGAGGCCAAAATAGCTAAGCGGCTGGCCGCTAAGCGCACGAAGAAATATAAGTGGCTCACATCGAGGGATATTGCCGAAAAAGCTGTAGTGGAAAAGAAAAGACTACGGGGGAGAAAAACTAACAATGAGGAAGCTCCTGTGGGCCAGGAGGCTCGGACTTCAAAACCCCCCTCTCCCCAGCTAAGCATAAGCAATGAACCAAGCAGCGATCTCGCGGGAATACCCCCAAATTTGGAAGCTGGCCAGGAGACGGAAAGCACTCCTAGCTCGAACTCAACAGCTCCGCAACCCTTGCCGACTCGACTGGTGGAGGCTGAACCTAGTACTCCCGATGATGAAGGGCAAGACAAGGACTCGGATGAGGTGGGAGATGCTAGGAACGTGGAAACGAGTGGTAGGAAGAGGAGGAGGCCTTCTGAAGGTGGAAAAAGGAAGAAGTTCCGGATCGATATTCCGGTCATTAATCTAAATGTGGAGGAGGGGGTGGACGAGTTAAAAAGAAGGGCAGGGGACGATGAAGAAAAAGATGATGCGATAGCTGTGGAAGAAGCTTTGAAAAGCTTAACGGCTGGTGAAGGAAGTCGGGATGCGGGGGTATTGAAGAGAAGGCTGGAAAAACTGCTAGGGACTAGTAGAGCGGAGGTGGAGGTAGTAGGGCTGGATTAGGGACACGCGGAAGCGCTGACGCAAGTGTGGGGAATTAGGAAAATGGGAAGATTAGGATTGCGAGTTTTTCATTGATGTTTTTTTGTTGTTGTTTATTTTTCGCAATGGGACTGCGAAGTTGTGAAAGGGGGGAGGGATGTGGTGCCGCAGAAAGTGTCGGCGGAATTCAGGGTAACTGGGATGGTGTGGGAGTGCTACGTTGTTTGATATTTTTTAGTTCTTTATTAGTTAGTTCTTTGTTTTTGTGATTTGATATATTTCGCACGCATGTATGTATGTACGTAGGCAAGCTTTTTGGAGATTCTTATCGCACGTTAGGAAATATACGCTCTTCCGCTCGCTACATGTGATATCTCGAATAATTGAGTTTTTCCGCCAGTCCTATCGCTCTCCGGTATTCGACGGTTTAATTCTACCTACGGGAAGGATATTCGTTCACCCTACAACGCCTTTTTTAGCTCGTCATACACTTCCTTTACTTTCGGGAAGCTTCCTATCCTAGCTTTTACCTCTGGTTCGCAATTGTTGATAATGGTTAATTTTGCGATACCATTTACATCTTCCCACATTTGTTTGCCGTCCTCATCGGACTCGGGAGACTCTGTGTATTTTCCTGTAAGGATGCCCCATGCTCGGTGTTTAGTGCCTAGTACTTTTAATAGTGCTAGGTAGTTTGTAGCGAGGACACCCAGTCTGGGTATGTAGAGGCTCCCGATAGTTTGGGCTCTGTAACGGCGAGACCCTAACCCTGACGTATTAATGCGTATAGCGGGTAGCCTTACCAGTAATACCAAGGTAAGGTTTTATGAGAGTGACGAGTTCGGAGGGCATGCTCAGGAACTCGGGGGTTGAGAGCAGGGTATCGAGGAAGCAGTATCGAGAAGTAAGATATAGAGTATATTCAACTAGGCACAAACAGTAGACAAGCTGTTGCGTGAGGAGAAAGGAAAGAAGACAGACCAACAGGAAATCCAGCGCACTTAAATACCTTTCCCAACGTTATACGAAACTTGTATCTGTAATCAAGACAGGTAGTGGTGAACTTCCTAAAAGGTTCTAGTAGGTTACAGGACGGATACCGAGGCTCGGCGAACCGGGATGCGGTCGGTTGCCATAGAGTCTTGGCCTGGGGTCGGGATTTGGTTACTGCATATGTAGTACGATCAATATGCAGAATAGCAATGCAGCGAAGGCACGCTGAGTCAGGACGAGATTGAGCCGCACGTGAACGTATACCGTATTAACTCGAGTTATTCGGTAGCGTTATTCACGCCACAGGTCGTATTTGGCTCACGAGTGTCGGCAAAAGATAAAGCAGCTCTATCAGCTCGATTATCAAACGCATGAGGAGGTTGAGAAAAAGGTGAAATGGTTGTTGAAGGAGGATCGATTTGTTTGTCCTGAGGAGTCGCGAGAAAGATGGAACAGGAGTTGAGCCAACGGATTCGAGCATCGGAAATTGTTACCTTGATATATGAATGTTACTTGCGACGACCAAAGATGAGGGGGAATCGTGATGAAAATTTCTTTGAGAGAATCAATGCGGTATTTGTTTGGATAGCTGGCTTCATCCACGCTCATCTTAATTCTTATGTTATTTGGTACGTCCTGTATCTAAGTTGTGCCAAGGCCACTGCCAACACTACGTCACTTCATTATATCCAGTGTACTTTAGCTATAGCTGAATTAATAAATCGCTGCAAGCGCTTCACTATCACTATAGCCCTGATTTCACTATAGCAGGGTGGAATACGTGCGTGCAGAAACAATCCAGCCAATCTCTTCACTATAGCCAGTTTTTCACTACTGCAAGGTTCACTATAACCAGGTTTGCCTGTAATTCCTACACATGCAAACTGGGGTCAGTCCGCATCGCATCAGCTCTCATACTCTCTTTTCCCTTTTTCTGGCGGCCACTTGTTGCTGCTTCTTCCTCCCCCCCCCCGCCGTCCCCCCCCCTAGGCATTCCTCCTCCTCTACTCGACCAGCCCTGGGGGGTGGATTGAGTATAGTCAGTGGCGGGTAGATTGTGCATTGAATCGTTACATTTGTTCATATTTATATTATTCCGTGACCGCAATAGTAATGTCGTTCTCGAATTTGGTCGGTGGAGGAGAAAACACTATTTGAGAGTAAAGTAATCTAGGAGGTTGCGAATTGATATAGGTAGAGCCCAGCCCAACCCAATTGACGAGGAGCTTCTGCATCAATCAAATCCCCTTCAGAAAAGAAAAAATGACAAAAATGAAAGAGAAAAAGAAAAAGAAAGAAACCCAAATAACAAAAGAGTTAACCCGCGGCTCGGCTCTCCCGAGTCCCAGCGAGCTACTCTCCCCACCAGGTTATCAGATCGAGGACCGGCTGACCCACCTTATTTATTAAGTGAGCTCCAGCCGGTACTCGAACCCTGGCAGTACTCCTCAACCTTTTCGCATGATCATCAAGGGACGAGTCCCTTTCCCTTATGCTACCGAGGCCGGGCATGTTGCGGGTTATCTACTGGGTGGGCTTATCAAGTGATGAGATTGGGGAAGTCACACTGCGAGGCTAGGGTAAGGGCACCAATGTTAAGTAACCTGGCTACTAGTCTTGCGGGCACGAGAGACCTGACTACATACTCCAGCTCCCCATGGAGCCCGCGCCCAGTGTAGCAGCGAGTTACCTATTACTTGGAGCTTTTCCGTGCGGCCCTGTACAGTGTACTTTTTACCCTGAACTTCAAGTCTCAATCAACTGGATATCCTTTATATGACACACTGGTCCCAAAGTCCCCACGCACAACTCAAGAGAAAGAAAAATCAAACAACTTGTGTCAAGCCATACCTAAAGTCTAGCTATACTACTTCATCGCCATCTGTATCCCTTCACATTTATCATGAGTAAAATACAGCTTATAAAATACACATAAACATACACATGCATAGTATCAAGCCGCTAACAGTTGAAAAGGCTTATAGACTCAGGAAGGAAAAAGAAAAGCCGTTGGAAAACACGCCGTAAAGAAAGACAAAAAAAAAGCATACAAAAATCCATTTCTCGTTGGACTTGCTTATGGGGTACATCACCAAGCTCGTATACAAAGTGAGAGAGAAACTATCGATATCCAGGGAGGTAGGGATAGTAAGATGGTAAAATTCTCTGGAGTAGTTGTGTCAGGGGGTACAGTGGTTGGAATACACCTCAGTTAGTAATCTCCCACTGATTACCCTGAAAAAACTCGCTATGTGTGAAAAAGCAAGCACAGTTCAAGCGCAGAATGCAGTCAGTGTATTAAATACGTTATATAATCGCTTCTCAACGCGTAACACAGTGACTAGTAGGCACAGAGACTTCGAGGAGTCGTGCATCCCATCCAGTTCTCATTAACCTCTTGTTTAATAATGCTTAGTATGCAGCGTAAATTGCTACTATTTGAGGAACTGCGCGTAGGCTTTTTGCAGGGGACTTTGGGTACTTCATTCAGCCTTGCTGCAGCCTCTCGGCAAGACAACGCAGAATAAAAAAAATAAAAGTAGGGCCGGTACTAGAAAGACTCGAACTTTCAACCTCCCGGTATGCGAAACTCAGATCTATCATGGAGATAGAAACCTGAACTTAACAGCCGGACGCGCTAACCAATTGCGCCATAGAACCATGGGATAAACGGGTATATATAATCGTAATACATAGGTAAATGGATTGATTTCTTGTGGTGTTACCCTGATTCGTCGGAGCCAAGGTGCGATTTCCTAAATTATGGTATACCGTACTGTATATACGAAGTACAACCTGAAATAAATACCAACTCATAACGCCTATTACAATGCAATCATAAACCCAATACATAGCCCCAAAGGGCTACCTCACCTCACCCCATGGTCGCCACCGCCTTCCCCTTTTCCCCTGAGCCACTCCCACCCTCTTTCTCAATCTCCAGTACCCTCCTCATAACGCTTCTCTTCCACTCCAGATACCCCATCTTCTTCTTCTCACTCAAATAATCCACTCTATCCTGCAACATCCTCCCGATCCCCGCACCCCCACTATGATCTGGATTCCCCCTACCACCAGCTCCACCCCTCTTCGCCTCACCAGTATTAGCCCTCTGCCTCCTAGGCTGTAATTCATCTGGATCAACCCATGGCTCGAATTCTGTAGCTTCATCTGCCGTCTGCACTGGGGGGAGGTCATCAGGGGGATGGGAGGGAGACCAGATTGGTACTGTGCCGAGCCAGGCTATGGCTTTTGTGTCTGCCATGAGGATGTTGAGAGCGTCGTCTATGTCGTTAGGGACGATTTTCACTCGCACAGGACCTTCACGGGGGAGAGTGGATAGGTCTTTTCTTGAATAGATCTTGGTTTTCGTTGGGGTTTTGGATTTCGTAGTGGTAGGTAATGCTGTCGAACCCGCTGCACAACCCCAATCAGAGCTGACAGCTTCGAGGACAATGCACAGTTGACCCCGTTGCCGGGTGTATACCTCCCCCGTGATCTCCTTCCCCGAGAGCTTCGATGTAGTGAGGATGTATATCGCGGAGAGAGTTGCCATTGTGTTGATTGTGTCTACTGGTGTCGTGGGGGGTGATAGCTCAGTTGCTCTTGTGGCCGCGAGGACATGTTTGCATACTGTAGCTGCTGGGGGTAGAGTGGTGCTGGCGATGGGAGCAAGGGTCTCGTGGGTGCAGACTCGGACTACAAGATCGCAAATAGGGTCCGAATAGGAGGCTGCAGGGGCTTGTTTTAGAGTGGGGCCGCGCCGGACAGCCCGGGGAGTACGAGGAGCTGTAGGAGGGTTTTTTTTGGTGGGACTGGGTGGCCGGGGGCCGGGGGCAGGGAGAGCGTTGGAGAATTGGGTATGGAGAAGGTTGTATTGACGTTTTGGAAGGGGGGGTCGGGGCTCGACGGGGGGCAGGTCGAGAGGGATTCGTAGTCTGCATCTCCAAATTAGCAATCACGGAAACTATGTGTGAGCGAGTATACCGCACCGCTCACAAGCAATATGCGCACATAGATAGGCCCTAGCACTCTCCTCCTCCGGCTTCAACGCACCAACTCTCTGCCGCGACAGTGCGAGTAGGGATGCTGCCATATTCACCAGCTCAGGCGGGATAGGCCCCGTAAGCGTTGGGATGAGGCCAGTCAGGGTCGTTTCGAGGGATCTATTCATCTCTGCTCCTGTCGTTCGTCTGTCTGTTGGATTCGTGAAACCTGTTTGTTTTTGTTACACGCCAAGACCTCGCAATTCAACGTCTTGGCGGGTATACGACACCACGTTTCCTTTAGAGCTTTGGGCTTCGAGGTTCAGTATACGAAGTTGAAATTGTCCACCGCAACACCACCCCAGGATTATTATCGAGCGCAAAAACGACCTTACTGAACCTTTACTCGGCAGATTTACAGAAATGCGGTGGGGAGTAATAACCACGGCATTTGCCGGACTTGTTGGAGTTGTTGCAGCTCAGGAGGATACCCAGAAGTGGAATATCGCTGGAGCGAAGCTGGTGACGGTGAAGAGGGGGGATACGGCACCGACTGTATCGGAAGAGTATGTTGCTCACACACCGTTCAATGCATTATAATATTTAATTGAGAATTTAGCTAACAATTGCTCTTCTACAGATTCACCATCGATAAACCCGTTTCTACTCCTATAACACTCTCTTCTGGGGAATCTCTCCGATTGTCAATGACATTCAAAGCCGGTGATGAACCCGGTGTCCCTCACCAAGCATACCTCTACGTGCAACAAGCCGATACTGGCATTGAGACCTTCTTCCCCTTCGACATCATCCCCACTACTGCTAAGGCTAAGCTCGAGATTGTATGTCGTCCCCTCCCCCCCCCTCCCCAAGCCTATCGAG
>Ga0307514_10002314_pt1 | contig 20060 bp, 17 predicted proteins | sample 16_EM_MG_FD_203088 | JGI IMG/M metagenome (GOLD analysis project Ga0307514, IMG submission 203088) | Populus trichocarpa ectomycorrhiza microbial communities from riparian zone in the Pacific Northwest, United States - 16_EM | ecosystem: Host-associated > Plants > Roots > Unclassified | place... | reverse complement strand
GAGTTCGCTGAACGCCCGCTGGATCAAGAGCGGCCACAGCAACGCCGAGGGCAACTGCGTGGAAGTGGCCACGCTGGTCGACGGGGAGGTCGCGATGCGCAACTCCCGTGATCCCGACGGACCGGCGCTGATCTACACGCCGGCCGAGGTGGCGGCGTTCGTCGCCGGAGCGAAGGGGGGCGAGTTCGACCATCTGCTGTGAGGCGACGGTCAACTCCCTTACGTCTTCGCACAGATGCGGTGCGACACTACGCAGTGCGATAGTGTGAGTCTTCTCTGTGCCGGTTTAATGGGAGCCCGGATGTCCCCCGAGTCACATCGCATCTCCCGCCTACAGCCCTACCTGGACCGGCCCGAGCCGGCTCCGACCCTGTTGAAGATGCTGGTGGGCGTGCAGTTGGCGGGTTTCCGCGAAGACGCGGGGCTCACGCAGGAACAGGCGGCGCGAGCCCTGAAGTTCAGCCCGGCGAAGCTGTCCCGCATCGAGTCGGGCAAGGGCCGACGGCCCCCGGCCGAGCCCGACATCCGCGCACTGCTTGAGCTGTTCGGCACCGACGACTACGAGGCGTCGGTGCTCCTCAAGCTGCTCCATCGCGCCGGCGATCCGGGGTGGTGGCAGCGCTACGACAAGCGCTTGATGCCCGAGTGGTTCGACCGTCTGGTCGGCCTCCAGGAGGCGGCGGCCACGATCCGTACCTTCGAGATCCAGTACGTGCCCGGCCTGCTGCAGACGCCGGACTACACCCGGGCGGTGGTGGAGCGGGGGCTGCCCTCGGCGGCCGCGAGCGAGGTGCGGCGCCGGGTCGAACTGCGCACCCGTCGTGCGCAGTTGCTGGATCGCGGGGACGCGCCGCAGTTGTGGGCGATCCTCGACGAGTCGGTGCTGCTGCGGGTCCTGGGCAGCCGTGAGGTGATGCGGGACCAGCTCGACCATCTGGTCGCGATGGCCCAGCGCCCCCATGTGACGGTGCAGATCGTGCCGTTGGACGTGACGAACGCGTCCGCGCCGGCCATCCCGATCACCTATCTCCGTTTCGGCGGTCTCGATCTGCCCGACGTCGTGTATCTGGAGCACATCAGGAGCGCCAACTTCCTGGAGGACCGCGACGAGACCGAGGAGTACCGGCTCGCCCTGGACCGGCTGGCCGACGACGCGCTCGAGCCCCGGGACTCCCTGCGGTTGCTGCGGGAGACGAGGGAGCAGCGCTACGGCTGAGCGCGGAGCACCAACGGCTCCCGCGCCGACACACGGAACGCCCCGTCCTGGGACCGCGGAGGTCACATGACGGGGCGTCGTGACGACGTCGAGGCGTCAGGCACCTCCGGGTCGGAGAATGCGGGCGACACCGCCGAACTCGATCCACTCGTGGGAGAGCTGTCGGGGGGCCACCTCGGTGTCGGGCCGCCAGGTGGAGACCTCCACCAGGCCCGGGTCGAGGATCTCCATGCCCTCCAACCACCCCGCGACGTCCTTCTCCTGGCGCACCCGGCCCCAGTGGCCCTGGGTGGCCTTGTCCATGAAGTCGGTGACGAACTCGCGGACCTCGGGGTCCTCGCTGACCAGCTGACACATCACCATGAAGCTGCCGGGCACCAGCCGTTCGGTGACCCGGCGGACCACCGCGAGGGGACCGTCCGTGTCGCTGTCGGGGATGCAGTGCATCACCGAGTTGAAGAGCACGGCGACAGGCTGGTCGAAGTCGATCAGACGCCGGGTCTCCGGGTGCGCGAAGATCTCGTCGGTCTCCCGCATGTCCGCGTGGATGACGGCGGTGCGCGCGTCCTGTTCCAGCAGGGCCCGGCCATGGACCAGCACCATGGGGTCGTTGTCGACGTAGACGACGTGCGCCTCCGGGTCGACGCGCTGGGCGACCTGGTGGACGTTGTCCTGGGTGGGCAGGCCTGAGCCGTGGTCGAGGAACTGCCGGATGCCGTGGTCGGCGGCCAGCACCTTCACCACACGTTGCAGGAAGCGCCTGTTGTTCACGGCCAGCCGGCGGGTGCTGGGAACGACCTTGTCCAGTTCCTCGCACGCCGCACGGTCCGCCGCGTAGTTGTCCTTGCCGCCCAGATAGTGGTCGTACATCCGCGCGGCCGTGGGTACGGCGGCGTCGATCGACGTGGACAGGTGCTTACCGGTCTGCATCTTTCCCCCAGCTTCGTGCCACGCCAACTGGCCTGGCAGGACAGGGAGTCCATCCTAGGGACCGGATGTTCACCGATGCCAGTCCGCGCACGGTCCGGCCACGAACCAAGGGAGCGACGGGTCAGCCGGCGTCGAGTTCCGCGAGTTCCTCCGTGGTGAGGACGAGGTCGGTGGCCGCGGCCGAGTCGCGGATGGTCTCGGGCCGGCTCGCCCCCGGGATCGGCACGACCACCGGCGACTTGGCGAGCATCCAGGCCAGGCAGACCCGCTGCGGGCTCACTCCGTGGGCTGTGGCGATCCGGTCGAACGGGGCGTGCGTGGAGCCGAGTTCACCGGCGCGGGAGATGCCGCCGAGCGGGCTCCACGGCAGGAAGGCGATGCCGAGTTCGTCGCACAGGCGCAGTTCCGGCTCGCTGGAGCGGAAGGCCGGGGAGAACTGGTTCTGTACGGAGACCAGCCGTCCGCCGAGGATCTCGTTCGCCTGGCGGATCTGGTCCGGGTCGGCGTTGGAGATGCCGACCATGCGTATCTTGCCCTCGTCGAGCAGTTCGCGGATCGCGCCGACGGACTCCGCGTAGGGCACCCTCGGGTCGGGGCGGTGGAACTGGTAGAGCCCGACGGCCTCCACGCCGAGCCGTCGCAGAGAGGCCTCGCAGGCGGCCTTGAGGTGCTCGGGGCTGCCGTCGAGGGTCCAGCTCCCGTCGCCGGGGCGCAGATGGCCACCCTTCGTCGCGACGAGGACATCCCGGCCCCGGTCGTGGGAGGCGAGGGCCTTGGCGATCAGGGTCTCGTTGTGGCCGACCTCGTCGGCGTCCCGGTGGTAGGCGTCCGCGGTGTCGACGAGGGTGACGCCGGTGTCGAGTGCGGCGTGGATCGTGGCGAGGGAGCGGGCCTCGTCCGGTCGCCCCTCGATGGACATGGGCATGGCACCCAGGCCGATCGCGCTCACTTCGACGTCACCGATACGGCGGGTGTGCATGGCCTCGACCTCTTTCGGCTGTCCGGCGGGTCCGACAGCGTCCGACGACTCGGACGGGACGCCCACGACGACGGACGCACTCCAGCCTCGCTGGCCCGCACCCCGAAGGTCCAATAGAAGAATGAGAACGGATTCAGCACCCGTACCGCTCAATCTCGTCGACCGCGGCAGGAGCCCGCCGTCAGGCCCGAAAGGGCTTGCGCACCAGCACCACCGGTGTGAAACGCTCGCCCTCGACCGGTCCCCCACCCACTCCGGTCATCACCAGGTCGTACGACGTGGAGAGGCAGCGGAATGCGCATCGGACTGCTCGGCACCGGCCCCTGGGCCCGGATGGCCCACGCCCCCGCCCTGAGCGAACACCCGGGGCTGGACTTCGTCGGGGTGTGGGGCCGCCGTCCGGACGCGGCCAAGGAACTGGCCGACCTGCACGGCACGCGGGCGTACGTCGACGTGGACGCGCTGTTCGCCGACGTGGACGCCGTGGCCGTCGCCCTGCCGCCGGACGTGCAGGCGGCGCTCGCGGCGCGGGCCGCGCGGGCGGGCCGTCATCTGCTGCTGGACAAGCCGCTCGCCATGACGGTCGAGCAGGGGCGGGCGGTGATGGACGCCGTCCAGGACGCGGGCGTCGCCTCGGTCGTCTTCTTCACCTCCCGTTTTCTGACCGAGACCGAGGCGTGGATCACCGAACAGGCGGGCGTGGAGGGTTGGTTCACCGCGCGGGCGCAGTGGCTGGGCTCGGTGTTCACGAGCGACAGCCCGTTCGCCGACTCGCCGTGGCGGCGCGAGAAGGGCGCCCTGTGGGATGTGGGACCGCATGCCCTGTCCGTGCTGCTTCCGGTGCTCGGCGACGTCCGGCGGGTGGCGGCGGCCGCGCCCGGTCCGGGGGACACCGTGCATCTGGTCCTGAACCATGCCGGTGGCGCGTCGAGCACCCTGACGCTGAGCCTCACCGCCCCGCCCGCGGCGGCGGGCGCCGCGGTGGAGCTGCGGGGCGCGGCGGGAGTGACCGAACTTCCTGAGACCTCCGAGGAGTTGGGGTCCGCCGTCGGCCGGGCCCTGGACACCCTGCTCGACTCCGCCCGCACGGGCCGACCGCACGCGTGCGACGCCGGGTTCGGTCTGCGGGTCACCGAGATCCTGGCGGCCGCCGAAGCCCTGCTCGACGACGCCTGACCAGGCGAGTTCACCGGCGAACAGCATGCCACCCGGCACTGACGGACGGAACGGACCGCCTGTCAGTGCCGGGTCGGCCGTCTCAGCCGGTGCGCTCGGGATGGAAGTTCAGGCGTTCCCGTACGACGGGATAGCCGGCCTTGGTGAAGTTCCCGGCCATCGGGAAGTTCCCCTGGTCCGTGGCGGCGGCGACGGACTCCGCGCCCCGCTCGACCAGGAAGTGGGTGCACTCCGCGAGGAGGTCGTAGGCGTAGCCGTGTCCCCGATGGTCGGGCAGGACTCCGATGAAGCCGACGCAGGGCCCCGCGGGGTTGTGCACCGGGATGTGGATGCCGACCGGGTCACCGTGCGGCGTGTACGCGATCTGCCACCACTCCCTCGGCGACGGGCACCAGTGGAAGAAGTCGAGTTCCTCCTGGGCGGCCCGGTCGAGGCCGCCCTCCTCGATGGCCTTGAGGGCATGGGCGTCCAGGGTGACGGAGTGGATGCGGCGCAGGGCGTCGCGGAACACCTCGTCGTCCGCCTCGGACCGGAACTCCAGGCGTCCGGGCCTCTCGGGCAGCCCGCACTCCGGGGTCCAGCGGTACAGGAAGCGTTCCACCAGGAGTTCGTATCCGGCGTTGCGTGCGGCGGTGATGCGGCTCTCGGTCGCGGCACGCAGCGCCGGGTCCTCGCGCCAGCCCGGGGGCGGGTTCATCTCGAGTTCGACCTGCCAGGGGGCGGTGCGCAGGAGTTCGGCGCCCGCCTCCTCCTCGCCTTCGGCCACGTCGAACCAGTTGACGTTGAGGGGCTCGGTGTCGTCGGGGCCACCCCACCAGGCGCCGCGCGCCACGACTTCGCCGTCGCGCAGGGCCACCCGCTTCCAGTCGGGGCGGTGTCGGGTGAGCCGGTGTCCCTCACGGGCGTTCAGCGGGTCCGGCAGGGTGTCGAAGAGTGGGGCGTCGCGCTCGTCGAGCGCGCGGATGACCAGATCGGTCACGGATTCCTCCGGGATGCGTACTGCGTGGAGCGCTCCCGGTCAGACGAGGTACGCCGGGGCAACGGGAAGGGAGCGCTGGGTGGTTGTGGACTTCACGGCACTCGCCTCCTTCCGTCGTCTCGGGGCGTGAGGCTCACCGTACACCGGTTGAGCGGTCCTCGATGCCGAATTGGCAGCGCGGTGCCGCGCACCGGAGCACGGCCCCCTCGGCGGCGCCCACGGCTTCGCCTTCGACGACGTGGCCGAGCCTCTCGGCGCCCCCGGCATGCGGTGCGGGGGCGGTCGTAGCAGCCTGGAGGGTGTGGGCAGAGTGCGCGGCGGGTGGTCACGCCCAGAGCGGGACCGGCGGCACTGGCTGCGGGGCGCGCCGCCGCCGGGCTGGGTACGGGTGCTGCCGGCCGCCCTGCTCGGCGCCGTGTGCGCGGCGACCCTGATCAGTCCCGACCCCCTCGACATCGGCTTCCTGCTGGGTGCCATCCCGCCGCTGGCCGTCCTGTCCTGCGGGCCCGTGGCGACCGCGGTGCTCGGCGGGCTCGTGCTGGCCGTGCTGAACATCCCCGCGTTCCATCTGAACGATCCCGGCAGCACCGATCTGCTGACCGTCGCCTTCGTCGCCGCGCTGAGCGTGTTCGTGTCGTTCGTCCGCAGTCGCCGGGACGCCCAGCTGGTCACCGAGCGTGCCGTCGCCGAGGCGGCGCAGCTTGCCGTCATGCCGCCGCTCCCGCCCCGGGTGGGGTCGGTGCGGTGTGCGGGCCTGTACCGGGCGGCGCAGCGCGGGACGCTGGTCGGGGGCGACTTCTTCGACGTACGGGAGGGGCCGTTCGGAGTACGGGCCGTGATGGGCGACGTGCAGGGGCACGGGCTGTCGGCCGTGGCGACGGTCGCCTCGCTGCTGGGGGCGTTCCGGGAGGCGGTGCTGGACCAGCCGGACCCGGAGTCGGTGGCGGCGCGGCTGGACCGCCGGCTGCGGCTGGACTCCGGCGGGGCGCCGAACTCCGAGTTGTTCGCGACGGCGGTGCTGCTGGAGTTCGCCGCGGACGCGCGGGCGGTGCGGGTCGTGGCGTGCGGCCAGTCAGGGCCCCTGCTGCTGCGCCACGGCCGGCTGGTCGAGATCGAGCTCGCCCCGCACCCGCCGCTCGGTCTCGGGCTGCCCGAGGGCGGGCCGCCCGTCGGTCTCACCGTGCCGCTGGAATTCGGGGACCTGCTCTTCCTCGCCTCCGACGGGGTCACCGAGGCCAGGGACGCCACCGGAACGTTCTACCCCCTCACCGACCGGCTGTCGGGCTTCGCCGCCGATGACCCGGCCGCGCTGGCCCGGCAGGTCTGGACGGACCTGCGCCAATACGGCGGGACCCTCCAGGACGACGTCACGATGCTCGTCCTCATGCCCGGGACCGCGGACCCCTGACGGTCACACCCGCTGCTGCTCCCCCTCGGCGTCGATGTGCGGCAGGATCCGGTCCAGCCAGTGCGGCGTCCACCAGGCGTGCGATCCCAGCAGGGTCATGACGGCGGGCACCAGCAGCAGCCGTACCACGGTGGCGTCGATCAGCACACTGACGGCGAGGCCCAGGCCCAGCATCTTGACGACGATGTTGTCGCTGATGATGAACGCCGCGAACACGCTCACCATGATCAGGGCCGCGCAGGTGATCACCCGGGCGGTGATCTCCAGGGCGTGGGCGACGGAGTCCTTGGCGTCGCCGGTACGCAGCCAGGCCTCGTGGACGCGGGACAGCAGGAAGATCTCGTAGTCCATGCTGAGGCCGAAGATGATCGCGAACATCATCATCGGCACATAGCTCTCGATGGGCACGTCGCCGTGGACGCCGAGCGCGGGGCCGCCCCAGCCCCACTGGAAGACGGCGACCACGACACCGTACGAGGCCGTGATCGACAGGACGTTGAGGACGGCGGCCTTGACCGCGACGAGGAGGCCGCGGAAGACGGCGAGGATGATCAGGAAGGCGAGGGCCACGACCACGCCGATGATCAGGGGCAGCCGGCTGGCGACGATGTCGCGGAAGTCGACCTGGGCGGCCGTGGTGCCGGTGACATAGCCCTTGGCGTCGTAGCCGGAGACCGCGTCGGGGAGGGTGTGGTCGACGAGACGGTTCGTCAGGTCGGTGGTGGCGGCGTTCTGCGGGGACTGTTCGGAGTAGACGGTGGCGAGCAGTACGTCGCCGTCGCTGGTGGGTGTCAGCGGGGTGACCGTGGCCGCGCCGGGCACCGCGCTCAGGGTCTTCCCGGCCTGGGAGGCAAGGGCGGAGCGCTTGTCGGACGGGACGGACGTCTGGTCGATGACGACGGTGAGGGGACCGTTGGAGCCGGGCCCGAAGGCGTCGGTCATCAGGTCGTAGGCCCGCCGGTCGGTGAAGGACGTCGGGTCGGCGCCGTCGCCGATGTGGCCGAGCTGGATGGAGAAGACCGGGATCGCGAGGATCGCGATGACGGCCACTCCGGCGCCGAGGTACTCCCAGGGCCTGCGCTCGACGCGCTTGGCGTAGCGGTGCCAGGTGCCGTGCGGGTCGGCGCCCGGTTCGGCGTCGGTCTCGGCGACCGGCTCGCGGACGTGGTAGTGGTCGATGTGTCTGCCGATGAGCCCGAGGAGGGCCGGCACGAGGGTGAGGGCGCCGACGACGGCGGAGACGACGGTGACCGCGGCGGCGAGTCCGAGTTTGCCGATGAAGGACACCCCGGACGTGTACAGGCCCATGAGGGCGATGATCACGGTGGTGCCGGAGACGAGCACCGCGCGGCCGCTGGTGGACGCGGCGTGTCCGGCGGCCTCGGCGGGATCGGCGCCGTTCATCAGGTTCTGCCGGTGCCGGGTGATCAGGAAGAGGGAGTAGTCGATGCCGACGCCCAGGCCGATCATGGTGGCCAGCGTCGGCGAGACGGTCGCGAAGGTGAAGGCGGCGGCCAGCAGCCCGAGGCAGGCGAGCCCGCCGACGACGCTGATCAGGGCGGTGATCAGGGGCAGTCCGGCGGCGATGACACTGCCGAAGCCGACGAGCAGCACGACGATGGCGACCGCGAAGCCGATCAGTTCGCTGACCCGGTCGTCCGCGTCGGGACGGGCGAGCTCGCCGAGCGAACCGCCGTACTCGACGTCGGCGCCGGCCGACCGCAGCGGCTGGACCGCCTGGTCGACGCCGTTCAGGTAGTCGTCACCGAGGGTGTTGGGCTGCACGTCGAAGCGGACGGTGACATACGCGGTCCTGCCGTCGCTCGACACCGGGCCGACCTTCGACGACGTCACGGAAAGCGGGTTCTGGGCCGAGAGCACATGAGGGAGCTTCTGGAGGTCGCCGACGGTCGTGGACAGCTGCGAACTCAGCGCGCTCACGGGCTGCTGGTCGTCGTGCAGGACGATCTGGCTGCTGTAGCCCCCGGCCTGCGGGTCGTGCTCCTTGAGTACGTTCAGTCCGTCCGTGGACTGCACGCCCGGCAGTTGGAAGTCGTCCTCGTAGGTCCCGCCGACGGCTCGGCTGGCCACCTGGAGGGCGATGACGGCCACCAGCCAGGCGATGATGACGACCACGAAGTGCCGTGCGCACCACTCCCCCAGTCGCCGCAGAACCCCCGGAGCGGCGTCCCCTGTCCCTTCTTCGGCTGTCTGGGTTTCTGGCATTCCCTGGCCTTTTCTGCCGGCCGAGTCCTCGGATCCCTCATTAGACGCCCGAGTCATCGCCCGGGCATCCCGGAGCGATCACTCGGGGGTGGGTCGCGGGCCGCGGGGCTTCTCGGGATGCGGGGTCCGGCCGGGCGTTGAATGGTGATATCGGGCCCGGTGCGGAAAACCGGGGCCGAGGAACGTTCCTGATCCGAGGAGCAGACATCATGGCGACGTCACAGCCCGACGCGTCAGGGCCGTCCGAGGACCGCGTCACCCCGGACGCCCTGCTGCACACCCGTACCGGCACGGACGTGTCACCCGAGGACGTGGTGCTCGCGTCCGGCAGGGACCTCACCCCGCACACCCTCGCGTGGGCCAGGCGCAGGCTGGCGGCGGAGGGCCCGGCCGCGCTCGACAAGCTGCTGCCCTAGCCGACCGCGACGCGGTGGCGTGCGCCGCCGCGTCCCCACGTCGGGCCCGGCCCGGGACTCGTGGTCGTCGTTTGTCCGTTCGCCCTTTCGAAGGGGGCACCGGGACTGACAGACTCCGGAGGGTGCCCGACTTCGACATGCTTGTCATCGGATCCGGACCCGGTGGTCAGAAGGCCGCCATCGCCGCGGCCAAACTGGGCCGCCGGGTCGCCGTCATCGACCGCCCCGACATGGTCGGCGGGGTCTCCATCCACACCGGAACCATCCCCTCCAAGACCCTGCGCGAGGCGGTGCTGTACCTCACCGGTCTCTCCCAGCGCGATCTGTACGGGCAGAGCTACCGGTTGAAGGAGGACATCACCGTCGCCGACCTGACCGCCCGCACCCAGCATGTGGTCAGCCGTGAGGTCGATGTCATCCGCAGCCAGCTGTCCCGCAACCACATCGCCCTCTACGCCGGTACCGCCCGCTTCGTCGACGACCACACCGTCGCCCTGCGCGAGGTCACCGGCGACGAACGTCTGATCAGCGCCGACCACTTCGTCATCGCCACGGGTACCCGGCCCGCGCGGCCGGACAGTGTCGAGTTCGACGGCCGCACCATCATGGACTCGGACAACGTGCTCGCCCTGGAACGGGTGCCGCGCTCCATGGTGATCGTCGGTGCCGGGGTCATCGGCATGGAGTACGCGTCGATGTTCGCCGCGCTGGGCAGCAAGGTCACCGTGGTCGAACGGCGGGCCGGCATGCTCGACATGTGCGACGTCGAGGTGATCGAGTCGCTCAAGTACCAGCTGCGGGACCTGGCGGTGACGTTCCGGTTCGGGGAGACGGTGGCCGCCGTCGAGCGCCATCCCAGGGGCACGCTCACCGTTCTGGAGAGCGGCAAGAAGATCCCCGCCGACGCCGTGATGTACTCGGCGGGCCGCCAGGGCCTCACTGACGACCTCGACCTCGACAAGGCGGGCCTGTCGGCGGACGCCCGCGGCCGGATCACGGTGGACGAGCACTACCGCACCGAGGCGCCGCACATCTACGCCGTCGGTGACGTCATCGGTTTCCCGGCACTGGCGGCGACCTCGATGGAGCAGGGCCGGGCGGCGGCGTACCACGCGTGCGGGGAGCCGGTCGCCCGGATGCACAACCTCCAGCCGATCGGCATCTACACCATTCCCGAGATCAGCTTCGTGGGCCGGACCGAGGACCAACTCACCGAGGACCGGGTGCCGTTCGAGGTCGGTATATCCCGCTACCGGGAACTGGCCCGCGGGCAGATCATGGGCGACTCGCACGGCATGCTGAAGCTGCTGGTCTCGCCCGAGGACCGGTCCCTGCTCGGGGTGCACTGCTTCGGCACCGGCGCCACCGAACTCATCCACATCGGACAGTCGGTGATGGGCTGCGGAGGCACCGTCGACTACCTGGTCGACGCGGTGTTCAACTACCCGACGCTCGCGGAGTCCTACAAGGTCGCCGCCCTGGACGCCACCAACAAACTCCGCCTGATCGACCGTATCGGGGACTGAGCCCCCGCCGCCCGGCCCGGGCTCAGATCTCCTCGTCGATCTCGTCGATCCCGTCGATCTCGTCGTCTTCCTCGACGACATGGACGGCGGCCTCCTCGGCCCCGGCGGCGCCCGCGTCGATCCCCACGTCGGAGGCGACGGCCTCCTTGGTGGTGTCGGGGTGGGCGCCCTCGTCCGGGGCGACGAGCCGACCTGCGCGGTCGGTGCCCGCTTCCCGGTCGACCGGTTCGCCCTCGCCGTCGGCGAGGTCGCCGATCCCGTCCCCCACGGGCTCGGCGGCGTCGGGAACCTCCTGGGTCAGCCGCTGGTCGAGGCTCTCCCCGTCGTGCTGTTCGGCGGCCGTGGTGCCGTATTTGGTGACACCCAGCGGTTTCTCCGGCGGGGAGTAGCCCTCGTCGAGGGTGTCGTCGTACGTGCGCTCGTCGAGCGCGTCCTGGAGGTCGAGCGGGCCCGCGTCCTCCTGCTCCTCGTTGCTTCCGGTGGGCTGGTACGCGTCGTCCGCCATCGGCTGCGTGCCCATGGGCTGCCTCCTCGTTCGCTGCGTCGACCGGCTTGGCTCCGGTGTCCTGAACCGCGTTTCCAGGTACGCGACGCCCAACCTCGAACGTGGGACGGAAGTGGCCTGAGGCACTGGGGAGATCACTCCCCCAGTCGGTTGTGAAAGCTCAATCGGTGCCGGTGTCATCACTCGCGGGGTGCTCCGTACCGTGCGGGGCCGGACGGTACGGAGCAGGCGCGAGCCGGTCAGCAGGCGCGAGCCGGTCAGCAGGCGCGAGCCGGTCAGCAGGCGCGAGCCGGTCAGCAGGTGCGGCCGAGGTAGTAGGCACCGTCGATCTTGCTCGCGGCTCCCAGCCAGGACTTGCCGGGCGACACACATCGCTCGTAGTCGGGCGCCCAGGCGACCTCCACCTTGATGACGACCCGTGAGCCGTCGGAGGTGCAGTGGTTGTAGTAGGCGTCGGAGCCGGTCTCATAGAACCCGCACGGGTCGGCGGCCGCCGGGCCCGCGGCGGTGGTCACCGCGCCCATCGTGGCGAGCACGAGGGCAGCCGAACCGAGGGCGCTGGTCACCATACGAGGAACACGCAAGGGAATCTCCTTGGGCGGGGAGGGCAGCGGGGCCGCCAGGGCCCTGTCTGCCGATCGGTTTGTCTCCGCCCCAGGATCGTCGTTCCGCGGCCCGCGATGGATCATTCCCTGTGCCGTTCACCTGGCGAATCGTTCTGTCGTTACGCCACTGGTGTGATCGTTTCCCGTTCTCCCACGCCGGAGCTCTTCGACCACCCACGTACCCCGAAACCCGCCGCCCCGCCCACCCTGATCCACTCCTGCCGCGTCATGGAGCCACGGACGCGGTGCCGGGCCGGGCCCCTCTCGGGGGCGGTCGCGGGGAGGAGAGGCGGAGCGGAGTCAGGGGCGACCGTCACCGGGAGGAGGAGCCTTCTTTCGAGTCGAACGGCCGCTCCAGCAGCCTTGTGGCATCCCCCGGCGGCTACAAGTCATATGCGGTAAAAGCCCAGGGCAGATCTTTCCCACGGGTGGGGAAAAACCGCCTGTCGCGGCCCGTGTCAGGGTGCCGCGTTCGGTCCGTCGGGCCGGCTGCCGCGCTGCTCGGCCATCTCGCGGCTCAGCGCCTCCGTCTCCGGTTCGGGCAGCCGCTCGAAGCCGTCCTCGGTGATGACGGACACGATGGGGAAGATCCGGCGGCTCACGTCCGGGCCGCCGGTGGCGGAGTCGTCGTCGGCGGCGTCGTACAGGGCCTGGAGCGCTGCCAGGGCGGCCTCGCGCCCGGTCATGTCCGGGCGGAACAGTTTCTTCAACGCGCCCCGGGCGTACGGCGATCCTGAGCCCTCGGCGTGGAAGTCGGTCTTCTCGTACAGCCCGCCGGCCACATCGAAGCTGAAGATGCGGCCCTTGCGGCCCTCGGGTGCCGTGGCGTCGTAGCCGGTGAGCAGCGGTACGACGGCGAGGCCCTGCATGGCCTGGCCGAGGTTCTGCCGGAGCATGCCGGCCAGGCGGCGCGCCTTGCCGTCGAGGGTCATGGCGACGCCCTCGATCTTCTCGAACTGCGTCAGCTCGACCTGGTAGAGCTTCACCATGTCCAGCGCGAGGCCGACGGTGCCGGCGAAGGCGACGGCCGTGTAGTCGTCGGCGGGGTGCACCTTCTCCAGGTCGCGCTGGGCGATCAGGTTGCCCATGGTCGCCCTGCGGTCGCCGGCGATCAGCACCCCGTCGCCGTAGGTGAGCGCGAGGACGGTGGTGCCGTGCGGTACCTGGTCGGGTGCGGCGACCACGCCGTCCGGCAGGACACGGCGGGTGCTCAGGAGTCCGGGGCGGTGTGCGGCCAGGAAATCGGTGAAGGACGACGTCCCCGGGGTGAAGAACTCCTCCCCCAAGCGCCCGCCGTTCTCATTCCACGTCATGGCCGTCCCCCTTCGTCCGTGCACCGACAACCGGAGTCCTACCAGGTGCACACGGGCCGGAAACGCCGGTCCGGTTCACAGCGCCTCTGGTGCGGCGGCGGCCTTCTCGGACGTCATCGGGATCTGTCACCGGCCGGCGGCGGCGCGAGGCGGAGATCCCTGCCTGCGGAGCGGTGGGCGTCCCAGTCACGGGCGTACGAGGGTGGGGTGCCGCCGGGCCGGACGAGGGTGGCGGTCGGGATCCGGCGGGCGGTGCGCAGGATGTCCGCCACGGTGCTGTTGGCGTTGGGCCCGCCGGTCGCCGCCGAGGAGCAGCCGGTGTAGTAGGCGACGGGGAGGGACTCGTGTCCGGTGAGCAGGCAGGGCGGACGGATGCCCAGGCGGTGCAGTTCGCCGGCGGTGCGGCTCCATTCACGGCGGTCGGCGCGCGTACGGTCCACGGTGTGCTCCAGGACCGCGTACTGCACCGCCAGATGTCCTGCCAGTCCCAGCGCGACCATGGCCGCGGCCACCGGGCGCCATCTGCCGTTCTCCCCGGTGACCAGGTGGAGGAGCGCGTCGGCGACGGGGATCGCCAGCAGGGCGTAGGCGGGCTGCAGGAAGCGCGGAGCGGCGTAGCCGATCATGAACAGGTACGGCACGGCGGCCGTCGTGGCGCAGGCCAGCGGCACCAGGGTGGGCCCGGTGCGCCGGGCCCGCACCGCGACCACCAGTCCGGCGACGGCGAGCAGCGGGAGGACGAACCACCAGAGCGTCACCGCCGGGTTGGGCAGCGGGCCGGTGCAGGGGCGGCACAGGGTCCGTCCGTCCAGGCTGCGTAACTGGTCGTGGACGGCCAAGTGCAGACCGAGGCCGCCCTGGATGTCGGAGGCGTCGGACAGCCGCCGGCCCAGACCCCCGTAGCTGACGTACGCCTCGATCACCCACTCCCCCGCGCCCGCGACGAGCCCGCCGAGGAGCGCGAGCGCGGGGCGCCAAAGGCGGGCCGCCGCCACCAGGACGAGCAGCGGCAGCGTGACCCACACGGCGTCGGTGGGCCGCATCCACGCCATGAGCACGGCGCCCGCCGCGACGCCCCACAGAGCGCGCCGGTCGAGACGGTCCGCGCGGGCCCGCAGGAAGCAGCCGACGGTGATCAGGGCACCGAGGGCGACCCACTGGTTGGGCATGGCCTGCGGGCCGTAGTAGAGCGTCACCCACAGGGTGGCGAAGAGCGCTCCGGCCAGGGCCAGCACCCGGGTCGGGAACAGTCCGCGCCAGACCCGCAGCGCCAGGTAGAGGCCGAGTCCGGAGAGCAGCGCCAGGTAGACGCGCAGCAGTTCGGTGGACGTCGACCAGGACGCGATCGGCGCCACCAGCAGGGAGACGCCCCGGGCGCGCGGTGCGCTGAAGAAGGACGCCGGGGCCTGGGTGCCGACTTGGCTGACGTACACCGTCTCGTCCCAGCCCAGGCCCATGCCGGGGCGGACGAGGAGCAGTTGGGCGAGCGTGAAGGCGCCGGCGACGATCGCGAGTTGGCGGCTGTCACGGCTGCGCCAGGACGCGCCGGGCACCTTCGCCGGTCTGCCTCGTCGCACACCGACGAGCATGGCGTTCGTGCCGTGCGTCATCGTCCACCCCTCATCCCTACGTCTCGTAGGATTGCCAGGCCCGCGACCCGTCGAGCCGACAGCGGGATCAGATAAACCGAAAAACACGGCTAAATTAACCTGTAGTACATGAATATGCAGGGTCATATTCGGCCAGGTGCCTGACACCTCCTCCGAAAGCCGTCGGGCCGGGCGGGGTGCGGACCGCAACGCCCGCCGGGGTTCATCGCCGGGCGTCGGGGATGCGGTGCGGGGGCTGCGAGGGGGCCGGCCGGGACTCCTGCGGCGGGATCGCGCGGACCACGGGGCCGTCGCCGTTCACGGTCAGGGCGCCGCCGTGGTGGCGGATCGTCAGGGGCTCGCCGGACACCAGGGTGTACGTGGCCTTGTCCGGACCGATCTCCACCCGCAGCCGCCTGCCGAGGAGTTGGAGGGTGAAGGCGAGGCGGCTGAACCTGTCCGGCAGGCGCGGGGCGAACCTGAGTGACGCGCCGTCCCGGCGCAGGCCGCCGAAACCGGCGACCAGGGCCGTCCAGGTGCCGGCGAGGGACGCGACGTGCAGTCCGTCGCGGGTGTTCTGCTCCAGGTCGGCGAGGTCCATCAGCGCCGCCTCGGCGGTGTAGTCGTAGGCGAGGCCGAGATGCCCGGCCTGGGCGGCGACGACGGCCTGGCAGCACGCCGAGAGCGAGGAGTCCCGTACGGTCAGCGGCTCGTAGTAGGCGAAGTTGCGGGCGATCTGCTCCTCGTCGCAGTACTTCTCGAAGTAGCCGCCGCACAGGTACATCGCCAGCACCAGGTCGGCCTGTTTGACGACCTGCTTGCGGTAGAGGTCGAAGTAGGGGAAGTGCAGCAGCAGCGGGTACTGGTCGGCGCTCGTGCCGGCGAAGTCCCAGCGCTGGTAGCGGGTGAAGCCGGCGTGCTGTTCGTGGACGCCGAGTTCGTCGTTGTAGGGGACGTGCACGGCCTCGGCGGCGTCCCGCCAGGCGGCGCTCTCCTCCTCGTCGACGCCGAGCCGGGCGGCCGGTTCGGGATGGCGTTCGCAGACGTCGGCGGCGGCCAGCAGGTTCGTGCGGGCCATGAGGTTGGTGTACAGGTTGTCGTCGGCGACCGCGCTGTACTCGTCGGGGCCGGTGACGCCGTCGATGTGGAAGACGCCGTGCTGGTCGTGATGGCCGAGCGAACGCCACAACCGCGCGGTCTCCACCAGGAGTTCGACACCGGTGTCACGTTCGAAGTCGGTGTCGCCGGTGGCCGCCGTGTAGCGCACGACCGCGTCCGCGACGGCGGCGTTGACGTGGAAGGCGGCCGTACCGGCGGGCCAGTACGCGGACCCTTCGGAGCCCTCGATGGTCCGCCAGGGGAACGCGGCGCCGTCGAGGCCGAGTTGGGCCGCGCGTTCCCGGGCGGCGGGCAGGGTCTGCTGCCGCCAGCGCAGCGCCTCGGCGACGGCGTCGGGGGCGGTGTAGGTGAGCAGGGGCAGGACGAGGGTCTCGGTGTCCCAGAAGGCGTGGCCGTCGTAGCCGGATCCGGTCAACCCCTTGGCGGGGATGGCCCGTTGTTCGGCGCGGGCGCCGGCCTGGAGCACGTGGAAGAGGGCGAAGCGGACGGCCTGCTGGATCTCCTCGTCGCCGTCGACCTCGACGTCGGCGCGGGCCCAGAAGTCGTCCAGGTACGCCCGTTGTTCGTCCAGCAGACCCTGCCAGCCGCTGTGCGCCGCCGCTGCCAGCGCCGCCTCGACCTGGTCGCTCATCGCGGGCCGGGAACGGACCCCGGACCAGCCGTGGGCGACGGCCTTCTCGACCCGCAGCCGCTGTCCGGGGTCCAGGACGGAGGTGACGGTCAGCCGGGAGACGTCCACGTTGCTCTCGCTGCCGGTCGTGGTTCCCTCGGGTCCGTCGATGACGTGGTCGGCGGCGACGGCCACCCGGAAGCCGCTGCGGCGGGTGCGGTGCACCAGGCGCAGCCGCGTACCGGAGGCGAAGTCCTCCTCCGGCTCCAGCGGTGACCTCAGCCCGCGGGCGGCACGCGGATCGCCGCTCGGCTCGGGCAGGCTCTCGTTGGCGACGAGTTCCGACTGGATGACCACCCGGGTGCGGCTGTCGACGGGCTCCACCTCGTACGCCACCGCGGCGATCGCCCGCTGGGTGAGGGAGACGAGCCGTGTCGAGCGCACCCGGATCCGGGACCCGGCGGGCGAGATCCACTCACAGGTCCGCTCCAGCACTCCCGCGCGCAGGTCCAGGGTGCGCTCGTGGTTGACGACGCGGCCGTAGCGCAGGTCGAACGGCTCGTCGTCGACCAGCAGCCGCAGCACCTTGCCGTTGGTGACGTTGATGACGGTCTGGCCGGACTCCGGGTAGCCGTAGCCGGCCTCGGCGTAGGGCAGCGGGTGCAGTTCGTGCACCCCGTTGAGGTAGGAGCCGGGCAGGCCGTGCGGTTCGCCCTCGTCGAGATTCCCGCGCCAGCCGACATGGCCGTTGGACAGCGCGAACACGGACTCGCTCTGGGCGAGCACATCGAGGTTGAGGTCGGTCTCGCGGACCGCCCAGGGTTCGACGGTGTAGGACCGGTGGCTGATCACGCCGTGCCTCCCAGCTCGGCGAGGTCCTTGACGACCACGTCGGCCCCGTGCGCGTACAGGGCGTCGGTCTGTCCGACGCGGTCGACACCGACGACGTATCCGAAGTGGCCCGAGCGGCCCGCGTCCATGCCGGCCAGGGCGTCCTCGAAGACGGCGGAGCGCGCGGCGTCCACGCCCAGGTCCCGTGCGGCGGCCAGGAACGTGTCGGGTCGTGGCTTGCCCGGCAGCGCGCGCTCGGCGGCGACCACTCCGTCGACGCGTACGTCGAAGAGGTCCTCGGCGCCGATCGAGCGCAGGACGTCGCGGCAGTTGGCGCTGGAGGAGACGATCGCGGTGCGCAGGCCCCGGGCGCGCACCGCCGCCAGGTAGCGCAGGGTGCCGTCGTAGGCCTCGACGCCGTCGGTGCGGATCTTCTCCAGGACCCGTTCGTTCTTGCGGTTGCCGAGTCCGTGGACCGTCGGGGCGCTCGGCGGGTCGTCCGGACGTCCCTCGGGCAGCTCGATGTCACGGGAGGCGAGGAAGGTGCGGACGCCGTCGGCGCGCGGGCGGCCGTCGACGTACTCGTCGTAGTCGCTGTCGTCGAACGGCCTGAACTGTTCGCCGTCGCGTTCCCGCAGGAACGCGTCGAACGTCTCCTTCCAGGCGGCCGCGTGCACGACGGCCGTCCTCGTGACCACACCGTCGAGGTCGAAGAGGCAGGCCAGGATGTCTTCGGGTAGTCCGAGCTCCGTCATACAGAACCCGGTTCCCCGCAGGGCCGCGTCCAGTGGGTGGCGCGGGCCACAGGGGGGCACCTTCACGACAGGTTCCGCCCGCTCTTTGGCACACTCGGCTCTGTGCCGCTGACCTTCGAAGACCTCCTCACCCGCGCCCGCGCCCTCATCCGGCCCGGCCACCGCGCCCTGCTCGGCATCACCGGCAGTCCAGGCGCGGGCAAGTCGACCCTGGCCGAGCGGCTGGTGGCCGCGCTCAACGGCTCCGGGGACCCGTGGGTGGCGCATGTCCCCATGGACGGCTTCCACCTCGCCGACATCGAGCTGGACCGGCTCGGGCTGCGGGACCGCAAGGGTGCGCCTGACACCTTCGACGCGGCCGGGTACGCGGCGCTGTTGCGGCGACTGCGCGAGGAGGAGGACGGTGACGTCGTGTACGCGCCCGGTTTCGAGCGGATGCTGGAGCAGCCGATCGCGGGGGCGATTCCGGTGCCGTCGACGGCCCGGCTGGTCGTGACCGAGGGGAACTACCTGCTGCTCGACACCGGCGCGTGGGCCCGGGTCCGGCCGCAACTGGACGAGGTGTGGTTCTGCGAGCCGGACGAGGAGGAGCGCGTGAGGCGGCTGGTGGCCCGGCACGAGGAGTTCGGCAAGAGCCACGAGGACGCGGTGGCCTGGGTGCTGCGCTCGGACCAGCGCAACGCGCGGCTGGTCGCGGCGACCCGTGAGCGGGCGGACCTGGTGGTGCGGGGCGTCGTAGGGGGGTCGGATGGGGCTGGGCATCACCGTGCCGGCGGCGGACTGGGGCCGGTCGGAGCGGACGCCGGCGGCTGAGCGGAAAGACCTGTCGTACGAGGCCGACTGCCCCGAGGGCGACTTCGGTCCGGCGGCGGAACCCGAGGTGCCCTGTTGGAAGGGCTCCGCGAGACCTGTGACGTCCATGCCTCGCGCCCGGAGGGGTGGATCGCGGACTTCGACGCGTTCGACGCCCTGGTGCGTCAGCGGCCGAGGTGGTCGACGAGACCGCGCGGCGCGGCTGGGGACTACTGGGGCTGTCCGTCCGACCTGGCCGGCCTCCGGCGCGGAGTGACCTCAGTCGCCGGCCCCGCGCAGTGACAGCGTCGGCTCCGCGTGGGCGTCCTCGGCCCCGATGACCGCCGTGAAGGCGTCCGTCCGTACGGTCAGCCCGTGCTCGTCCCGCTGCACGGACACCGTGAACGGTTCCTCGGTGCCGTAGCGCACCGCGAAGACATGCAGGTCGTCCGGTGCGTCCGTGATCGGGCCGGCCCCGTACACCCGCTCCCGCAGATGGAGGCCGAGGCTGCGGCGCCCCGCCTCCGGCAGGCGGGGGTCCTTGGTGCGCTGCCAGGCGAGCGCCAGCAGCGAGGTGACGCGAGGGAGGCGTCGCCGATGTCGTCGACGCAGTCGGGGGGTTCGAGGTTGCCCTGTGCCGTGAGCCGGGCCAGTGCCTGCTCGGTGACGTCGGCGAGGACGGCGTCGTACGCCTCCGGGGTGTCCGGGAGGTCGTGCAACGGACCGCGTTGGTGCGGGAGGGGGCGTGAGGTGCACGGGGATCAACCCTTCACGCCTGGGGTGGCCATGGCGTGGTTCGTCGGGTCACACGACAGGTGCGGGCCGACGGGCGTGCAGTGCGACGGTCAGTGTCTGCGGGCCCTGTCCACCGATGTAGACGCGGTTCCCGGTCGTCGCGTCGGTGCCGCCCGCCACGGTGTAGTCCTGCCCCGGGTCGTACCGCAGTACGTCGCTCCGGTCCGGCCCGGCAAGCGGTTCGCCCGCCTCGACGGCGGCCTCGACCCGGATCTCGTCGTCACCGACCCGGTAGGTCATCGGCCCGGTCGTCAGGCACCAGCGTCCGTCGCCGATCGGTACGGCGCCCT
>Ga0307514_10002313_pt1 | contig 20064 bp, 16 predicted proteins | sample 16_EM_MG_FD_203088 | JGI IMG/M metagenome (GOLD analysis project Ga0307514, IMG submission 203088) | Populus trichocarpa ectomycorrhiza microbial communities from riparian zone in the Pacific Northwest, United States - 16_EM | ecosystem: Host-associated > Plants > Roots > Unclassified | place... | reverse complement strand
TCCCGACCGGGACCTCATCAGCGGCTGGATGCGTGTGCCGAAGTTCTCGAGTCCTTCGAGGAAGTCGTCGAAGACGAGCATGATCCCCTTGGTGCCGGGGACTTCGGCGATCTCGTCGAGCATTCCCGCGACGGTCTCGTACGAGCCGACGAGCGTGCCCATGTTGAAGTTCACGGCACCCTCGGGCAGCGAGATGGTCCGAGCGGTGGAGGAGTCGTCGGCCGTCGTGTCCGTGGCCGACTCCCCCGCCATGTACGCCAGGGCCGCGCGGTCGGCGTTGTCGTGGTAGTCCTGCCACTTCGCGTGGGCGGCCTCGTCGGTCTCGTCGGCGACGACCATGAACAGCGACATCGCCCCGACGTCACGGCCGGTCCCGCGCGCCTCCTCGACGAGGGCCGCCGTGGAGTCCGAGAACGCGAGCGGGGTGTTGACGCCGCTGCCCAGGATGAAGTTGTAGTCGGCGTGCTCGGCGGCGAACCGCATCCCGGTGTTGCTCTGCCCGGCGGCGACGATGTCGATGTGCCCGTTCGCCGGGCGCGGGGACAGCACGCAGTCGTCCATCTCGTAGAACTCGCCCTTGAAGTCGCTGACGCCCTCGCTCCACAGCTCCTTCATCACGGTGACGTACTCGACGGCCCTGGCATAGCGGTTGCCGAAATGCTCGTCCCCGGGCCACAGGCCCATCTGCGCGTACTCGCCGGGCGCCCAGCCGGTGACGATGTTGACGCCGAAGCGCCCCGGGGCGATGGAGTCGACCGTGGCCGCCATCCGCGCGACGATCGCCGGCGGCAGCGCGAGGATCGGGGTGGAGGCGTACAGCTTGATCCGCTTGGTCACGGCGGCCAGGCCGGCCATCAGCGTGAACGACTCGAGACAGTGGTCCCAGAACTCCGTGTCGCCGCCGAACCCCTTGAGCTTGATCATCGAGAGGGCGAAGTCGAGTCCGTGTTCCTCTGCCTTCTGCACGACGGCCTTGTTCAACTCGAAGGTCGGCAGGTACTGGGGCGAGCTCTTCGATATGAGCCAGCCGTTGTTGCCGATGGGGATGAAAACGCCGATGTCCATGCCGCTCCTCAGTGGGTCGGAGGAGTCCCGCGGGGCTCCCGTCCGTGATCGGAGGCCTGCCCGAGCGGCGGCACACTACACGGTCCCCCTTTCAATAACTCAGGTCATTTTCCTGCCTGTTCATGCATGGTCACGACGGGAAAGCGCTGGTGAGAAACTGTGAAACAGGTTTCGAAGGAGAACGGGGACGATACGTTCCCTGCATGAACGCACGGCTCGCTCTGCTCAGCACGGTGGCCCCTGGTGTCACGGAGAGCGAGGTTTTCCGGCTGGCGCTTCAGCATGTGGTGGGTGAACTGGGCGCACTCGGCGCAACCATGCATCTGCGTGGCCCGATGTCCGCGTTGCGTCTGGTGTCGGCTGTCGGCCTGCCTCCCGATCTCACCCGCTCCTGGGAGATCGTCGACCAGGAGGGGTCCCTGGCCCCGGCCCGCGCGCTCCACGAGGGCAGTGGCGTGTGGGTGCCGATGAGCTCCGGCGGCGCTGCCGGCACTGTCGCCGTCGCCCGGCACGGGGCGGACGCCGCGGACATGACCTGGCCCGGTACCGGCCTCGCCGCCCTCCCCGTGTTCAGCGGGAGACGCAGCATCGGCGCGCTGACCGTGCTGGTCGGCGAGCGGGGCGAGCCCACCCCGGAACAGTGGGACTTCCTCCGGGCCGTGGTCGCCTGGACCGAGGACCGCATCGGTCAGGCACCGCCGCCGTCCGGACCGGCGCAGACGGAGCTGAGCGGTGAGCGCCTGCGGCGGGCCCTGAAGGAGGTCCAGGTCGGATCGTGGGACTGGGACGTCCGCACGGGTGAGCTGATCTGGGACGAGGCGGCTTTGGAGCTGTACGGCACCCGGCCGGCCGATTTCACCGGCATGATCGAGAACTGGCTGAGGATCGTCCACCCCGACGACCTGGCGCCCACGCTGGCGGCGGCACAGCGGGCGATCCTCGACCACACCGTGTACGAGGCGGAGTACCGGGTCCGGCGCCTGGACGGCACGTACGGCTGGACGCGGGCCCGCGGCAGGGCCACGTACGACGAGCAGGGCGAACCCCTACGGATGATCGGCGTGGGCTGGGAGAGCAACGAGTCACGGACCGCCCGTGACGCGCTCGGCCGGGCCCTGCGGCACATGAGCGACGGCTTCCTGGCGGTGGACGACGAGTGGCGGATCACCTTCGCCAATGTGGAGGCGGAACGTTTCCTGGGCTTCTCGGAGGAGGAGTTGTTCGGGCGCCTGCTGTGGGAGCTGCCCTCCGCTCGGCAGGTCCCCGGTCTGGAGAGTCGCTGCCGGGAGGCCGCGGCCGAGGAGAAGCCCGCCGGTTTCGACGTGCACATGCAGGATTCCGGGCGGCGGTACCACCTGCGGCTGGTGCCGGGTCCTGATGGACACACCCTCTACTTCACCGACGTCACCGAGCAGCGCCGGCTGGCCCAGGAGCGTCAGGCCGCCGAGCGCGCCGCGGTCGAACGGGCGGCCCGGATCGGGGAGCTGACCGCTGAGCTCGCCAAGGCGACGACCTCGCGGGACGTCGTGGACGTGGTCGCCCGACGGGTGCTGCCGCCGTTCGCCGCCATGGGCCTGCTGGTCCAGGTCGTCGAGGGCGACCGGCTGCACCACGTCGGGGCCGTGGGTTATCCGCAGGACTTCCTCGACATCATCGACAGCCGCCCCCGGGCACCGCGCGACCCGGCCTGGGACGCGATCGCCTCCGGCACACCTCTGTTCCTGTCCTCGGCACGGGAGTTCGCCGTGCGCTACCCCGAACTGGCCTCCCTGGTGGGCCAAGCCGACAAGCAGGCCTGGGCGTTCCTGCCGTTGGCGGCATCCGGTCACACGTTCGGTGTGTGCGTCGTGGCCTTCGACCGGCCGCGGCTGCTCTCCGACGAGGAACGCGCGCTGCTGACCACGATCAGCGCCCTCGTCGCCCAGTCCCTGGAGCGGGCCCGCCTCTACGACGCCGAGCACACCCGGTCCCGGGAGCTCCAGCGCAGCCTGCTCCCCCAGGAGCTGCCCGACCTGCCCGCGTGCACGGCCGCCGCCCGCTACCTCCCGGCCGGGCAGGGCGCGGACGTGGGCGGCGACTGGTACGACATCATCCCGCTCTCCGGCGGACAGGTCGCCCTGGTGGTCGGCGACGTCATGGGTCACGGCCTGCCGGAGGCGGCCACCATGGGCCGACTGCGTACCGCCGTCCACACCCTGGCCGACCTGGAGCTGCCGCCCGACGAGATCATGGGCCACCTCAACGACATCGTCGGCGGCATGGGCCAGTCGTCGTACGCCACCTGCCTGTACGCGCTCTACGACTCCACCACCCGGATCTGTTCCGTCGTCCGCGCCGGGCACCCGCCGCCCGCCCTGGTCCATCCCGACGGGACCGTGCACTTTTCGCAGCCGGAGGCCGATCCGCCGCTGGGCGCCGCGGAGCCGCCGTTCGAGACGGTCGAGCTTGAGGTGCCCGAGGGCAGCCTGCTGGTGCTCTACACCGACGGCCTGGTCGAGTCGGCGAGGCGGGAGATCGACGAGGGCATGGCGGAGCTGGCCCGGATGCTGCGCGCGGCCCAGGAGAACGGCACCGCGACGGACCTTGAACGCCTGTGCGACACGCTGACGGCCGGTCTGCTGCCGGTCGACCAGCAGGCGGCGGACGACGCGGCGTTCCTCGTCGCCCGCCTGCACTCCCTGCCCGCCGGCCGGATGGCCTCCTGGCCGCTGCCCGGGGAGCCCAGAGCGGCCGGGCAGGCCCGCCGTCATGTCCGCGAGCAACTCGCCGCCTGGAACCTGGACGGCCTGGCCCCCACCACGGAGCTCCTGGTCAGCGAGCTCGTGGGCAATGTCGTCCGCCATGCCAGGGGTCCGGTCCGGCTGCGTCTGCTGTACGCCGCCGAGCTGACCTGCGAGGTCTTCGACGGCAGTCAGACGATGCCGCGCATACGCCGGGCGACGGAGACCGACGAGGGAGGCCGAGGGCTACAGCTGATCACGGCGCTCTCCGGCCGGTGGGGCGCCCGCTACACACCCACGGGAAAGTGCATCTGGACCGAGCAGCCGCTGCCCGGCCCTGACGGTGAACCGGAACCTCAGGCCGACATGCCGGAGTTGCTCTCCCTGAAGGCGGCCGGTTTCGACGGCGATTGGAACGCGCTCCTCTGAGGGCTCACGGGTCGATCAGACCGGCTCGTATCGCGTAGCGGGTCAGTTCCAGCCGGTCGCGCATGCCGAGCTTCTGGAGAAGGTTCGCGCGGTGCCGTTCGACCGTCTTGGCGCTGATGAAGAGCAGTTCGCCGATCTCCCTGGAAGTGTGGCCCTCGGCGACCAGTTTGAGGATCTCCTCCTCGCGCTCGGTGATGGCCCGCTCGGGCAGGCCGTCGCCCCGGTGAAGACGCTCCAGGTAGGAGCGGACGAGAGCCCGTTCCGCGCCCGGATAGATGAACGGTTCGTCGCGCACGGCCGCCCGGCACGCCTCGACCAGGTCACGGTCGGCGACGGACTTCAGGACATAGCCGCTGGCGCCCGCCTTGAGAGCTTCGAAGAAGTACTGCTCGTTGTCGTACATCGTGAGGACGAGGATGTGCAGGCCGGGTAGCCGACGGGAGAGTTCGCGGGCCGCCTGCAGGCCGGTCATACGGGGCATCGCGATGTCCAGGACGGCCAGATCGACGTCACGCGCGCGTGCCAGCTCGACCGCCTCGGCCCCGTCACCGGCCTCGGCCACGACCGTGAGGTCCGGCTCCCCCTCCAGGATCAGGCGCACTCCTCGGCGTACGAGGGTGTGGTCGTCGGCGAGCAGAACGCGGATGGGGGGCGCCGCCGGCGTCGGGGGCGCCATCAGCGGCCGGTCCCGGCCGCGGCGGGGACGCGCAGCCGTATGTCGGTGCCCCGTACGGGAGCGGCTTCGAGGGAGAGCACGGCCCCTATGAGGAACGCGCGTTCGCGCATACCGCTGATGCCGGAGCCCTCCGGCGCCCCGCCGAGTCCGTTGCCGTTGTCGCGTACGAGGAGTTCGACACCGTCCGGTACCGGCCGCAGCAGGACCTCCGCGTGGTCGGCGGCGGAGTGCCGCGCGGTGTTGGTGAGGCCCTCCTGGGCCACCCGGTAGAGCACGAGTTCGGACTCCTCGGTCAGCTGGGGCAGGTCGCCGGGGATCTGGTGGCGGACCGTCAGGCCGTGTGTGGTGAACTCGGCCGCGAGGGAGCGCAGGGCGCTGGCCAGGCCGAGTTCCTCCAGAACGCCGGGGCGCAGTCGGCGGGCTATGCGGCGGATCTCGTCGAGGCCCGCGCGGGTGGCCTCCTGCGCCTGGCCGACCTCGTCGCGCAGTTCCTCGGGGGTCCGGTCGGCGACCCGCTTGAGCTGGAGGAGGACGGCGGTCAGGGTCTGTCCGACCTCGTCGTGGAGCTCGCGGGCGATGCGCTGCCGTTCGCGCTCCTGGGCGGACAGCGCCCGGGCCGCACCTGCGGCACGTTCGGCCTCCAACCGGTCGAGCATGGTGTTGTACGTCGTGATCAGCGCGGCCGCCTCGGCGGGGCCCGCGACGGGGGCGCGGGCTCCGGGGCGCCGCAGGTCGGCCGTGGCCATGGCGCGGCCCAGCCGCTTGAGGGGGGCGAGACCGACGCGCAGCACGAGCGCGTTGGCGGCCAGCAGGGCCGCGAGGCCCACGACGACGGCCAGCGCCTCGCCCGGCAGGACGGGGGTCGACACGGTCACCGGACCCAGCAGCAGCGCGGCGGCCGCGACCAGACCGAGGGCGTTGAGCGAGAAGATCCGCCAGAACAGCGACACGGCCCTGGTTCCGCCCTTTCCGTCCCTTCCGGCATCCCCCGGTCCGTCCCGCGCCTCTCCCGTTCGTTGCGCGGCTGCGAGCAGCCTCCCAGCCGCGCGTCTGCGGCGTATATCCGTGACAACACCCATATCGCCACCGTACGGGCGGGTGACAGCATGCAGTCCGGGTAGCCGTGATCACCGAGCACCACGCGCGGCCCAAGCACACCCACACGTCACGTGCACCGACGAGCAAGGGGAAGAAACGTGTCTGCTCCACGCCTGAGGGCGACGCCGCTGCCGGGTATCGGGGTCCAGTACGACCTTGTCACCCGGGAACAACGCCATCTGTCCGTGGTGGCGCACCGCGACGGCGCCCGCACGGTGAGCGTGTACCGGGCCGACGACCCCGACTCCTGTGCGCAGTCCCTGCGGCTGACCGGTGCCGAGGCGGGCACGCTGATCGACGCGTTGAAGCCGTCCCACCACAGTCCGAGCCTGCTCTACACGACCGACCTGGGACTGGTCGCCGAGCGGGTGGAGGTGGCGGCGGCATCCCGGTGGAACGGACGGGTCCTGGGCGACACGCGGATGCGGACCGAGACGGGCGCCTCCGTGGTGGCGGTGCTGCGGCGGACCGAGGCGATCCCGTCGCCGGCACCGGACTTCCGGCTCGTAGGCGGTGACACCCTCATCGTGATCGGCACCCGTGAGGGCGTCGACGCCGCCGCGGCGATACTCGGTCGGGAGTGAACGGGTGCACTCCGCGGTTCTGTTGATCGAGTTCGGTTCCATCATCCTCGGCCTCGGCCTGCTCGGCCGGTTCGCCGCCCGCTTCCGCCTCTCCCCCATTCCGCTGTACCTGCTGGCCGGGCTGGCCTTCGGTGAGGGCGGGCTGCTGCCGCTCGGGGCGAGCGAGGAGTTCGTCGCCGCGGGTGCCGAGATCGGCGTCATCCTGCTCCTGCTGATGCTCGGCCTGGAGTACACGGCCAGTGACCTGGTCACCAACCTCAAGTCCCACTATCCGGCCGGGCTCGTCGACGGCGCGCTCAACGCGGTCCCCGGTGCGGCGGCGGCGCTGCTGCTCGGCTGGGGGCCGGTGGCCGCGGTCGTACTCGCCGGCGTCACCTGGATCTCGTCGTCCGGGGTCATCGCGAAGGTGCTCGGCGACCTGGGCCGGGTGGGCAACCGGGAGACCCCGGTGATCCTCAGTGTCCTCGTCCTGGAGGACCTGGCGATGGCGGTCTATCTGCCGATCGTCACCGCGCTGGTCGCCGGTGCCGGACTGCTGGCCGGCAGCCTCACCCTGGCGATCGCGCTGGGCGCCGCGGGGCTCGTCCTGTTCGTGGCCGTGCGCTACGGCCGTCTCATCTCGCGTTTCGTTTCCAGCGACGATCCGGAGAAGCTGCTCCTGGTCGTGCTGGGCCTGACCATTCTGGTCGCGGGTGTCGCGCAGCAGCTCCAGGTGTCGGCCGCGGTGGGCGCGTTCCTGGTCGGCATCGCGCTGTCCGGCGAGGTCGCCGAGGGCGCGCACACCCTGCTGAGCCCCTTGCGGGACCTCTTCGCCGCCATCTTCTTCGTCTTCTTCGGACTGCACACCGACCCGGCAAGCATCCCGCCCGTCCTGCTGCCCGCGCTCGCACTGGCGCTGGTCACCGCCGCCACGAAGATCACCACCGGATACTGGGCGGCCCGGCGGGCCGGGATCTCCGTCAGGGGCCGCTGGCGGGCGGGCGGCGCGCTGGTGGCGCGGGGCGAGTTCTCGATCGTCATCGCCGGGCTGGCGGTCAGCGCGGGCATCGAGCCGTCACTGGGGCCCCTGGCCACGGCGTACGTCCTCATCATGGTCGTCCTCGGCCCACTCACCGCCCGCTTCACGGAGCCACTGGCATCCCGCTGGACCCGCCACGTCAGCGCCCGCCGGGAGCCGCGTGAGGAACCGTCGCAGGCTGCGGAGGCGGGGGCTTCCGTGGGGCGCGAGTGAGGAGATGGGGGCGGTGGGACAGGTGAGTATCCCGCCCGGGGAACGCAGGCCACGATGGGTGACCCGTCGTGGTGCCAAGGCACAGGGAGACTTGCTCGGGCGTCATACGGGACGGTGAGCGGCCCCCTGGGCACCGCAGGACACGGGGCGCGTCCCGGTCCACGGCGGGCAACCGGCCGTCGGCCGACACCGCCCGGCCCTCATGCCGCCCCGCTCGCCGCACCCGCAGCCACCCACCCCGGCCCCACCACCCACGCGCCCCAAGCCCCCCTGCCCTCCCCGCGGCCCCGATACCCCGAGGGCCGGCCCGCCCACCACACCCCGCGCCCTGGTCAGCACCGCGTCCCGGCTGGCAGGATCACGCGCATGTCCAAGGTGTTCCCTCGTATCGGCAGGCGCCGGGCCCTGCAGGGCGCTGCCGCCGGGTTCGTCGCGTTCGGGCTGCTCCTGTGGTGGCTGCTGCCCCTGGGCGAGGAGCCGCCGAGCGGGACGCTCACGTTCAGCACCGGGACGCCGGCCGGCGTCTACCAGAAGTACGGAGAGATGCTGAGCGACGAGTTCGCCAAGGACATGCCGGACCTGAAGGTGCGGCTGAAGGACAGCGGCGGCTCACAGGCGAACGTCAAGCGCGTGGCGATCAGGAAGGCCGACTTCACCATCGCCGCGGCCGACGCGGTGGAGACGTACGAACTGGCCAAGGGGGCCAACGCCGATCGGCTGCGCGGTGTGGCCCGGCTGTACGACGACTATGTACAGCTCGTCGTTCCGCGCGGCTCCTCCATCCGCTCCGTCTCGCAGCTGAAGGGCAAGCGCGTTGCCATAGGGCCGTCCGACTCGGGTGTGCGGCTGATCGCCAACCGGGTGCTCAAGGCGGCGGACATCGACGCCCAGAAGGACATCACGCCGTTCCCCGACGGCATCGACACCGGCCCGGGCCGGCTGAAGGGGGACGAGATCGACGCGTTCTTCTGGTCGAGCGGACTGCCGACCCAGGGGCTGAAGACACTGTCCGAGACTTTCGACTTCCGGTTCGTGCCGATCGGTGCCGAGCTCGTCGCGAAGCTGCACGAACAGGGCGGCGCGAGCCGCTACTACCGGGCCACCAACATGCCGGCGTCGGCCTATCCGTCGGTGCAGAAGGGGTCCACCGTGGCGACGATCGCGGTGTCCAACCTGCTGATCACGCGCGCGGACATGGACCCGAGGCTCACCGAGTGGCTGACCCGGACCGTGATCAGGAGCCGGGACCACATCGGCGACAAAGTCCACTCCGCCCAGTTGGTCGACGTCCGCACGGCGATCTACACGGATCCGTTGACCCTGCACGACGGCGCCCGGCGCTACTACCGCTCCGTCAAGCCGTAGGAGCGCATACGCACTTGACCTACCGTCACCGTGGACGGCGACGTACGAAGTCTCGCCCGCCCGCCGTGCGCGGAGTCCCGCACGAGCCGCCGCCCAGCCTCACGCGGACGCCATGACGGGCCGGCGAGCACGCCGTACCCCATCTCACGCCACCGGGCCCGACCGCGGCACCCTCACCGTGACCGTCAGTCCGTGCGGCTTGTGGTGGTCGTAGGAGATCGAGCCTCCGCCCGCCGCGAGCAGGGTCCGGGAGATGGACAGGCCGAGGCCGGAGCCGTTCACGTTCTGGTGGCGGCCGCTGCGCCAGAAGCGGTCGCCGATGCGGGCGAGTTCCCCGTCGGTCAGACCGGGGCCGTGGTCGCTGACCACGACGGTGGAGGTGTCGCCGTCGGAGGCGACCGTGACCTCCACGGTCTGGTCCTTCGGCGTGAACTTCACCGCGTTGTCGATCACGGCGTCCAGCGCGCTGGAGAGCGTGACCGGGTCGGCCCACGCGGTGGTCGGCGGGCAGTCGCCCACCAGTCGTACGCCCTTGGCCTCGGCGGTCGGTGACCAGGCGACGACCCGCTCGGTGGTCAGCGCGCCGATGTCGGTGATCCTCAGGTCCGCCTCGGTGTGCTCGGCCAGGGCCAGGTCGAGCAGGTCGTCGAGGACCTGGGCCAGGCGCTTGCCCTCGGCCTGGACGGAGGCGATCTCCTGGTTGCCCTCCGGTAGTTCGAAAGCGAGCAGTTCGATACGCAGCAACAGCGCCGCGAGCGGGTTGCGCAACTGGTGCGAGGCGTCGGCGACGAAGGCGCGCTGCTGCTCCAGGACGTCCTCGACGTTGTCCGCCATCTCGTTGAACGACCGGGCGAGCCTGCGGAGTTCCGGCGGGCCGCCGGCGGCCGCGACCCGGGACTTCAGGGCGCCGCTCGTGATCATGTGGGTCGTGGTGTCCAGGATGCGCACGGGCCTGAGCACCCAGCCCGTCAGCCGCAGGGCGGCGCCGACGGCCAGCAGCATCGCGGCGATCTCCCCCGCGCCGATGACCAGCCAGCCGTGCAGGATCCGCGACCGCATCTGCCCGGTGGGCGAGTCGGTGACCACCACCGCGACGACATCGCCGTCCCGGATGACCGGCGAGGCGACGACCAGGCGGCCGCGCTGCCAGGGCCACACCTGGTGGGGGTCATGGCTGCGCCGGCTCAGCAGCGCCTCGGCGAACGCGTCGCGCACCAAGCCCGCCTTGGGGACGTCGAAGCCGGAGGGCGCCTTGGCCATGGCGCTCTCGTTGGCGTAGAAGACACCGGCCCGGATGTCGTAGACGTCGAAGTAGCTGGCCAGCTCGCTGTTCAGGGTCGCCTGGCGCTCGTTCGCGAAGCCGGGGGTGTCGGTGACGAACTGGGCGAGCGCCGCGAAACGCGCCGTGTCGTCGATCCGGTCGACGACCACCTTCTGCTGCTGGGCCCCGGCGACGCTGACGGCGAGCGGGACGCCGAGCGCCAGCAGCACGGCCGCCATCAGGATGATGAGCAGCGGGAGAAGACGTGTGCGCACCCGGCCCCGCTACGAGCCCGGGGCGACGAGCCGGTAGCCCACGCCTCGTACGGTCTCGATCAGGGCGGGCATGCGCAGCTTGGCGCGCAGGGAGGCGACATGCACCTCCAGGGTGCGCCCGGTCCCCTCCCAGCTGGTGCGCCACACCTCGCTGATGATCTGCTCCCGGCGGAAGACCACACCCGGGCGCTGGGCGAGCAGGGCGAGGAGGTCGAACTCCTTGCGGGTCAGCTGGATGACCGAACCGTCCACGCTGACCTGGCGGGTGGGCAGGTCGATGTGCACCGGGCCGAGCCGCAGTGCGCTGTCGCCACCGCCCGGGGTGTCCTCCTGGACGGTGCGCCGGCTGACGGCGTGGATACGGGCGAGCAGTTCGCCGGTGTCGTACGGCTTGACCACGTAGTCGTCGGCGCCGAGGTTGAGGCCGTGGATGCGGGAGCGGACGTCCGCGCGGGCGGTGACCATGATCACCGGGATGGCGGTGCGCTTGCGGATCTTGCCGCACACCTCGTAGCCGTCCTGGTCGGGCAGGCCCAGGTCGAGCAGGACGACGCCGAAGCCCGCACCCTCCGGGACGAGCGCCTGGAGGGCCTCCTCGCCGCTGCGCGCGTGAGTGACGTCGAAACCGTGTCGCGCCAGGACCGCGGACAGCGCGGCGGCGACGTGGTTGTCGTCCTCGACGAGGAGAAGTCTCATCCGGACTCCCTTCGGTTCATCGGACGTACTATCTGAATGTGTATAAAACGCGTGCACGCGCGCGTGCACGCCCTGTGCAGTCACGCTGATGGAAGAGGACGGCGTCAAGAGGGTTCCGGTTGCGCGCGCCTTCCGTTACCCGGCCGATACGCGCCCAGCTCACAAGTGCTACGACAGGTGTCCGATTGCTATCGGATCGTGATGCTCAGATTCCCCTCAGATTTATGACGCTGGTCGCGTGGGATCACTAAGGTCCTCCGAAACCGAGGAGGACGGAGCCTTAGAGCGATGACCGAAGTATCGGTGGCCAAGGAAGATGTGGCCGCGACCGGAGAACTGGTCGTCCTGAAGAGCGTCAACAAGCACTTCGGCGCGTTGCACGTGCTCCAGGACATCGATCTCACGATCGCCCGCGGCGAGGTCGTCGTGGTCATCGGACCCTCCGGGTCCGGGAAGTCCACCCTGTGCCGCACCATCAACCGCCTGGAGACGATCGACTCCGGCGCGATCGCCATCGACGGCAAGCCGCTGCCCGAAGAGGGCAAGCAGCTGGCCCGACTGCGCGCCGACGTCGGAATGGTGTTCCAGTCCTTCAACCTGTTCGCGCACAAGACGGTCCTCGAGAACGTCATGCTGGGCCAGATGAAGGTCCGCAGGACCGACAGGAAGAAGGCCGAGGAGAAGGCGCGCTCCCTGCTCGACCGGGTCGGCGTGGCCACGCAGGCCGACAAGTACCCCGCACAGCTCTCCGGCGGCCAGCAGCAGCGCGTCGCCATCGCGCGGGCCCTGGCCATGGACCCCAAGGTCATGCTCTTCGACGAGCCCACCTCGGCGCTCGACCCTGAGATGATCAACGAGGTCCTGGAGGTCATGCAGCAACTCGCCCGTGACGGCATGACCATGATCGTCGTCACCCACGAGATGGGCTTCGCCCGTTCGGCTGCCAACCGGGTCGTGTTCATGGCCGACGGCCGCATCGTCGAAGAGGCTGTGCCGGACCAGTTCTTCAGCAACCCGCGCAGCGATCGCGCCAAGGACTTCCTGTCCAAGATCCTGCACCACTGACGGCCGGCCCGGCAGCGTGACGACCTGCGTCACCCGCCTTGACGGCTCGCATCTCTTCACCACTCAAAGGATGTTCAACCATGAAGCTCCGCAAGGTCACCGCCTCCTCGGCCGCCGTCCTCGCGCTCGCGCTGACCGCCACTGCCTGTGGCGGCGACAGCAAGGACTCCGGCTCGGGCTCCAGCGGCGGCGGCAAGATCAAGATCGGCATCAAGTACGACCAGCCGGGTCTCGGCCTGAAGGAGCCCGACGGTTCCTTCTCCGGCTTCGACGTGGACGTGGCGACCTACGTGGCCAAGGAGCTCGGCTACAAGCCCGACCAGATCGAGTGGGTCGAGACCAAGAGCGCCGACCGCGAGAACGCCCTCGCCCGTGGCGACGTGAAGTTCATCGCGGCCACCTACTCGATCAACGACGAGCGCAAGCAGAAGGTCGACTTCGCCGGCCCCTACCTGCTGGCCCACCAGGACCTGCTGCTCAAGAAGGACTCGGACATCACCAAGGCCACGGACCTCAACGGCAAGAAGCTCTGCTCCGTGACCGGCTCCACCTCGGCGCAGAACGTCAAGAACGACATCGCCCCGAAGGCCCAGCTGAAGCAGTACGGCGGCTACTCGGAGTGCATCGCGGCCCTGCAGAGCGGTGCCGTGGACGCGTTGACCACCGACGACTCGATCCTCGCGGGCTTCGCCGCGCAGGACCAGTACAAGGGCCAGTTCAAGCTCGCCGGCCTCAAGCTGAGCAACGAGAACTACGGCATCGGCGTGAAGAAGGGCGATTCCGCGACGGTGGGCAAGATCAACAAGGCGCTGGAGAAGATGGTCGCCGACAAGGCCTGGGACAAGGCGGTCCAGGACAACCTCGGTCCGGCCGACTACAAGAACGAGCCCGCGCCGAAGATCGGCAACATCGTCAAGTAGCGCAGGGACCACTCGGCGCGCCGCCGCCCACCGCGATCACGGCGGCGGCGCGCCGCGCCGCCCTCCACGTACGCCACACACCCGGAAGCGCGGGAGATCGTGTTCGACTTTCTTGAAGGTTACGACGTCCTCGGGGCGTTCTGGATGACGGTGAAACTCACCGCCCTCTCCGCCCTCGGCTCCCTGGTCTGGGGCACCCTGCTCGCCGCGATGCGGGTCAGCCCGGTCCCGCTCATGCGCGGATTCGGCACCGCCTACGTGAACATCGTCCGGAACATCCCCCTCACGGTCATCATCGTCTTCACCTCGCTCGGTCTCGCCAACGTCTTCGGCATGACGATGGGCGCGCCCGACGACTTCGAGGCCCAGGGCTTCCGGCTGGCCGTTCTCGGTCTGGTCGCCTACACCGCCTCGTTCGTCTGCGAGGCGATCCGCTCCGGTATCAACACCGTGCCCGTCGGCCAGGCCGAGGCGGCGCGCGCGATCGGCCTGAGTTTCAGCCAGATCCTGCGTCTGATCGTGCTGCCGCAGGCCTTCCGCTCGGTCATCGGACCGCTGGCCAACGTGCTGATCGCGCTGACCAAGAACACCACCGTGGCGGCCGCGATCGGTGTCGCGGAGGCTGCCCTCCTGATGAAGGAGATGATCGAGAACGAGGCACAGACGCTGGCCATCGGCGCGGTGTTCGCCCTCGGGTTCGTGGTGCTGACCCTTCCCACCGGCCTCATCCTCGGCTGGCTGAGCAAGCGACTGGCGGTGAAGCGATGAGCTCCGTTCTCTACGACACTCCGGGCCCCCGCGCCAAACGGCGCAACGTGCTCTTCTCGGCGGTCTTCTTCGTCCTGCTCGCCCTGCTCCTGTGGTGGGTCTGGCAGACCATGGACGACAAGAACCAGCTGACGTGGGCCCTGTGGAAGCCTTTCACCCAGTCCCAGGCCTGGACGACGTATCTGCTGCCGGGCCTCGCCGACACGCTGAAGGCCGCGGCGCTGGCCATGGTGATCGCCCTCCCGCTGGGCGCGTTCTTCGGCATCGCACGCCTCTCGGACCACCGGTGGGTGCGGGCCACGGCCGGCACGGTGGTCGAGTTCTTCCGGTCGATCCCCGTCCTGTTGCTGATGCTGTTCGCCAATGAGCTCTACGTCCGCTCTTCTGGCATCAGCAGCGAAGAACGGCCCCTCTACGCGGTCGTCACCGGCCTGGTGCTCTACAACGCGTCGGTCCTCGCCGAGATCGTCCGAGCCGGCATCCTGTCCCTTCCCAAGGGACAGACGGAGGCCGCCATGGCGGTCGGTCTGCGCAAGGGCCAGACGATGACCAGTGTCCTGCTGCCCCAGGCCGTCACCGCCATGCTCCCGGCCATCGTCAGCCAGCTCGTCGTCATCGTGAAGGACACCGCGCTGGGCGGCGCGATGCTGGGATTCACCGAGCTGCTCAACGCCCGCCAGACGCTGGCGGCCGTCTACGCCAACGTCATCCCCAGCTTCATCGTCGTGGCCATCATCTACATCGTGCTCAACTTCCTCCTCACCAGCTTCGCGAGCTGGCTGGAGCGCCGTCTGCGGCGCAGCAAGAAGGGCACCGGCGTGGTCCTCGGCGAGGACACCGTGGAGGTGAACCCGGCGGCGGTGCGCGAAAGCTTCGGCAGCGGCGCCGGAGGCAGCATTTGACGGTCAAGTGATGGGCCGTCGCATGACATGACCTGAACTGCACGGAGGCAGTGGCGAGATCGCCACTGCCTCCGACGTTCTGTTTCGACTGCCGCGACACGCGTCCGGTGCGGCGCGCCCGCATGGACGCCCGCGGCGTCGGGCGGCACGAGGGGGCAACCGTCGTCGTCACTTGACGCAAGCTTCGGCAATGGGTTGCATACGTTCTGTGATCGTGCACCCTGCTCCAACCTCCTGTTCACCTACATCGCCAGGGACACCGCTGCGGGCAGGGGGCGTCGCGCCGTGGACCCGGTGATCATCGTCGGAGCGGGGCCTGTGGGGCTTACGCTCGCCCTTGCGCTGGCGCGGCAGGAAGTGCCGTCCGTCGTTCTCGACGAGGGGCGCGGCAAGGACGAACAACGCCTCGCGCGCACCGTCGTACTGCGCGAGGACAGCGCCGCCCTGCTGGAGCGGCTGACCGGCGCACGGCTCGCCGAGGTCGGCGTCCACTGGGCCGGATGGCGGTCGATGCGGCGCAAGCAGGTGATGCGCGAGGTCACTTTCGGCGCCGATGCCGACCCCTCTCTCGACGCCGGGCCCGCCCCCCTGCACATCGCCCAGCACGTGCTGACCGGCGCCCTGCGCGCCGCCCTTGCCCGCGAACGACTCGTCAAGATCGCCGTGGACAGCCGTCTCGACGGCATGGAACAGGAGCCCTCCGGCGTCACCGCCCACACCCGCGGCCCCAAGGGCACCTGGTGGCGCGGCAGTTACCTGATCGGCTGCGACGGCCCCCGCTCGACGGTCCGCAAGCTCCAGGACATCCGCTTCCCGGGCCGTACGGCGGTGGAACGGCACGCCGTCGCCGCCCTGCGCGCGGAACTTCCCCGGCCCGACCAGGCGTTGCTCCACCGGATGCCCCCGTGGCGCACCTCCGGCGCCTCCACCGGCGAGATCACCGGTCGCCCCCTGCCCGAGGGAGTGTGGCGCCTGGACTGGCTGCTGCCACCGGGCAAGGACCTCGTCACGCCCGAACTGCTGGTGGCTCGCATCCGGGAAACCCTGGCGGGCTGGACCGACGGTCCGACACCGTCCTACGAGCTCCTCGACACCGGCGTCCACACGGTCCACCACCGGGTGGCCCGGCGGTGGCGCGTGGGCCGGGTCTTCCTCGCCGGGGACGCGGCACACCTGCTCGGCGCGCTCGGCACGCAGGGGCTCGACGAGGGGCTCCGGGACGCCGACAACCTCGCCTGGAAGCTGGCGCTGGCCTGGCACCACGGGCCGCACGAGACGCTGCTCGACAGCTACCAGGCGGAACGGCGCGCGGTCATCGCCGCCCGGCTGCGCGCCGCCGATCAGGCGCTGCCGCTGTTGCGTGGCGGCGGGGCCCTGCGCGCCTACGTCCCCGGTTCCGCCCGCGGCCACGACGCACTACTCACGGACGGTCACTTGGGGCGCGGAGCATTGGGTGCGCCGGGGGCGTACGCCGACTCGCCCCTCGCCCCCCGACACCTCGAAGCAGAGGCCCCTCTCGACACGGCGTCCGGTGCGCCCGTCACCGATGTGCGGGTGACGGCCGAGGACGGCTCCTTCGTACAGCTGAGGGACCGCCTCGGCCGAGGCTCGCTGCTCGTCGTCCTGATCGCGCCGGGTACCGGAGTGTGGGAGCGCAAGCACTGGGCCACCGCGGGGATCATGCCCCGGCTGGCGGCCGCGGTGACCGCGCTGCCGCACCCCGCCGAACTGCTGGTCGCCGAGGAGTACCCGGGCGCGGCGCCCCACACCGTCCTTCTCGTACGACCGGACGGTCACCTGGTCGCGGCGCTCACCGGGGTCCGGCCGGCCGACCTGTACGCGGCGGCCGAGGCTGCTCTCGGCGGCCCTGCCAAGGCGGAGGCGGGAGCCGGGGCCGGAGCCGAGGCGGGGGCCGGAGCCAGGGCGCGTTGAGGTACGCGTGGGATGCGCGTTGAGGGATGCGGACGGTCGATTCGCGCCTGCGGTCGGCGGGCGGGCACGTCCTCGGACGTGCCCGCCCGGCACGTCTTCGGACGTGTCGGTGTTCGCCATCACTGTGCGTCCACATAGTGACAATGAGTTGACCGGTCGGCACGCACATGGTGTACTCCGGATCATGACCGACACCTGTGTGCGCCTGTGGCGGAGGGTCCATATGGACCTCATCCGCTATGCGGGCTGCGTGTGTCGCCCGTCCTGCTGAATTCGCATCCCTTTCCCGCGCGCGCCGCCTCCGTGCTGTAGCGCGCTCCCACGCGAACGCTCTTCAGGACGGTGCCCGTGTCCTCATCTCCCACAGTTGCCGCTCTTTCCGCCCCGACGCAGGCGGAACTCCTCGATTTCGTACGGCGTACGGCCGCCGACGCCGAGTTGATCGACTCGCTGCCCCTCGACCCTGAGGGCCGCACCTGGGTGCGGCTGGAGGGACCTGGCGGCAGCGAGGCCTGGCTGATCGGCTGGCCACCCGGCAGCGGCACGGGCTGGCACGACCACGCCGACTCGGTCGGCGCCTTCGTGATCGCCGCCGGTGAACTCAAGGAGAACTCCCTCGCCGCCCGGCTGCCCACCGATGGCTGGAAGACCCTGGAACTCGCCGAGGACGTGGACCGCGAACGCCGACTGCCGGCCGGAAAGGGCCGCGCCTTCGGTCACCATCACGTCCACGAGGTCCTCAACGAGTCCCCCGAACAGCACGCGATCTCCGTCCACGCCTACTACCCGCCCCTTCCGCAGATCCGCCGCTACAGCCGCAGCGGTCCGGTCCTGCGGCTGGAGCAGGTGGAGCGTCCGGAGGACTGGCAGTGAGTCAGGCGGAAACCACGGTCAGCGGGACGGACATACCGGAGACGGGCGGCACTGGTGAACGGCCGCTCGGTGTCGACGAGTTGAAGGCCCGGCGGGCGGGTGACCCGGGTGAACAGCCCGTCGGTATCGACGATTTGCTGGAGCGGGTGCGCGAGGGCTATGAGCGCATCGAGGCGCGGGAGGCGTACGACGCCGTCCTGGCCGGGGACGCGCTGCTGGTGGACATCCGGTACGCGGCTCTGCGGGAGCGGGACGGGCTGATCCCCGGGGCCCTCGTCATCGAGCGTAACGAGCTGGAGTGGCGCCTCGACCCGCAAGGCAGCCACCGCACCCCCGAGGCCACGAGCCACGACCTGCGTGTCGTGGTCATCTGCAACGAGGGCTACGCCTCAAGCCTGGCGGCCGCGTCCCTCCACCAGTTGGGCCTGCGCCGGGCCACCGATCTGGTCGGAGGGTTCCAGGCGTGGAAGGCGGCGGGGCTTCCGGCGACGTTGTAGGAGGGTCATCGGGGTGCCGGGTGGCTGGGCTTCCGGGGTGGCCGGGGTCGGGGCTGTCTCGGGCGCATCGTTGTAGGTGCGTAGGTGCATCAGTGTTCGTGCGTCACTTGGCGAAGTGACGCACGTGAACTCGCGCTGGTGGCGGATCCCGGGCAGACGTCCGCCATCGTGTGCGACATCAGCGAGGGCCTGGCGGCGTGACTGCGCCGGGCGAGTCATCAGATGCCGAGGAGGACCGGGCCAACCGGCTGTCGGCTGTCGGCGCCGACACCCCTCAGAACCCTTCGTCCCTGAGGAACTCCGTCTCCTCGCCCTCCTCTTCAAGTGCCTGCCGGACCACCCGTAGGGCCATGCCCTGGGGATAGCCCTTGCGGGCCAGCATGCCCGCGAGGCGGCGCAGACGCTTGTCCCGGTCGAGGCCACGGGTGGAGCGCAGCTTGCGGGCCACGAGCTCGCGGGCGGTCTCCTCCTCCTGCTCGGAGTCGAGCTGTGCCATGGCCTCGTCGATCAGCGTGGAGTCGACGCCCTTGGTCCGCAGTTCCTGGGCGAGCGCGCGCCGGGCGAGCCCTCGGCCGTGGTGCCGGGACTCCACCCACGCGTCCGCGAACGCGCTGTCGTTGATCAGGCCGACCTCCTCGAACCGTGACAGCACCTCCTCGGCGGCGTCGTCCGGAATCTCCCGCTTGCGCAGGGCGTCCGCGAGCTGCTTCCTCGTGCGCGGGGTCCCGGTGAGCAGGCGCAGGCAGATCGCCCGTGCCCGCTCGACCGGGTCCGCTGGGGGTTCCCCCTTCTCGGCCCTCGACGAGAAGGAGGAACCCCCGTCCTCACCGGACGACTCCGCGCGGCCGCGCCGACGGCGCCCGCGTGAGCCGTCCGCGCCACGTGCCCCGCCCCTGGGGCGCGAGCTGAGGCCGGGCGAATCGGCGCCCAACGCCGAGTCGCTGTCCGGCCCGTGCTCCGAGCTGTCCGGCCACGGTCCACCGCGCGGCTCGCCGCCCACCTCTCCGTCGTACGACCCACTCGTGCCGTACGACACCGTGCGGGCGTGGGCCTCGTCCATACCGTGGGCAGCGTCGCCGCCGCTCGGACCGGTGGAGCCCCTGACGCCTCTTCTACCGCGCTCCCGCGGGGCGTCCGGGTAGGAGTACTCGGCCCAGTCGGTTCGCCGTGTCACGGATCAGCTCTTGGCTGCCGCGGCCTTGGTTTTGGCCACCTTGGCCGCCGCCAGGGCGGGCACCGTCTTCGCTGCCTCGTTCGCGGGGGCGGAGACCGCGGCGTCCGCGCCCGGCTCGGCCGTCGGCTCCTCCGGCCGCACTCCGACGCCCAGCTTCTCCTTGATCTTCTTCTCGATCTCGTTGGCCAGGTCGGGGTTGTCCTTCAGGAAGTTGCGCGCGTTCTCCTTGCCCTGGCCGAGCTGGTCGCCCTCGTACGTGTACCAGGCGCCGGCCTTGCGGACGAAGCCGTTCTCCACGCCCATGTCGATCAGGCCGCCCTCACGGCTGATGCCGTGGCCGTAAAGGATGTCGAACTCGGCCTGCTTGAAGGGGGGCGCGACCTTGTTCTTGACGACCTTGACGCGAGTGCGGTTGCCGACCGCGTCGGTGCCGTCCTTCAGCGTCTCGATGCGACGGATGTCGAGCCGCACCGAGGCGTAGAACTTCAGCGCCCGGCCACCGGTCGTGGTCTCCGGGGAGCCGAACATCACGC
>Ga0307514_10002312_pt1 | contig 20095 bp, 14 predicted proteins | sample 16_EM_MG_FD_203088 | JGI IMG/M metagenome (GOLD analysis project Ga0307514, IMG submission 203088) | Populus trichocarpa ectomycorrhiza microbial communities from riparian zone in the Pacific Northwest, United States - 16_EM | ecosystem: Host-associated > Plants > Roots > Unclassified | place... | reverse complement strand
AATAAGCATCGCAAGCCGATGATGGATCAACGCAGAATGTGGAGGACTGAGGGCATAGTACTAGAGAGTGTGAAGATTGGACAGTATATTTCAGACATAAAATACGATAATGGCGAAGCAAATGCAATGGCAAGCGATGTATCCGAAGCGAAAACTGTATTGCAATAAGTGACAAAATCTCAAAGCTAAACATAAATGAGAGTGCGGCATGTGGCTATCGGCCGAAGATAGGCATTAACATCGCCAGGCGTTGTGTAAACGGCTACTGCATAACTGCAACCCCTGCGAAGAGTGTAACATACGTGTTGTTCTGATGGTGAGTATACGTCACCACATTCCGGACGCAAAGTAAAGGAAGCCTGACGCCGGAGCGGCGAGAGTAAGATACAACGCGACGTGTCGCAAGAATAGCAGGCATGGTCTAATAGCCGCCGCAAGGGAGGTATGCAACGCGACCCGTTGCTTGGCCGACGGGTCGCGTCTGATTCTCCGTCAGAGGGTACGAGGTTCCGTCAGAGCCATCAGAGCCTTCCGGAAAACACGGGTATTTCAGACGGAAACTGGAGTTGTTGCTGATGTACTAAAATCGAAAGTGGATAAAATAAATTACAACCATGGAGAATATCTCGGTGGAATACATTAAGGCACCAGCAGAAACAATAATCTGGAACAATTATCTGAATATTGTTGTGGAATGACTCTGTGGAAGAAATAATAGCAAAAGGAACAATATGGCTGAGATTGATAGAGAAGACGTGCTAAGATGAGACATATACAACAGTACGGAATATGCAGATTACAATTCACAACAGGGGGTGACACAGTTTAATGAATAACAAGTACCATTGAAGATGAAGTATGTCAGGTGATAGTAGTTGTTACATAGAAGCAGACATCCCTGATTGGCAATGAAATCACATCTATTACCATCAAATAGAGATGGTTATTGGAGTGGTCTGGTAAATAATCTTTGGAAGTAGTGGATAACATCATTAACAACATACAATGATTCTTGAAAATATATAGGCATAATATTAGGTGGCAGGAACCAATAATTCAGATAGATGGTATAGCTACAACTACAACTACGGAAGTGCAGCTAGTGGCAATATGATTTACAATAGACAGAGTCAGATTTTCTTTACTTTATTTCCAACAATTCATAAGAGGGACTTCAGACAAATTATGCCCAAATAGTCTTCTTTGCCAGATAAGGAAAGATTCCAATATGAATCTCAAAGACAAGTTTACATTGTTAGCTATTCAATGTAATTTTGAGGACAAGTAATTTTTACTCACCTATAGTGCCAAAGGTTATGGGTTAACCTTCAAGAAGGAGTTCAGTTAGCTATGACTGCATATAGACTGCTATATTTACCATGTACCTATATTAGTAGCCAATAAGGTTGGCTATGATATGTTGATCCCATACGACCAAATCAATATACTGATGAGGAATGCAGTTACTTTACCTAGAGATCTCCTGTTTATAGATGACTCTAATAGCACTATAATGCTAATAGATATAGTCAACTTTTTCCAGATAACTATAAAGTAAAGCTCCAGTATCATCTAACATGTTTGCCACAGTGACCAGAAGAACTACCATCTATAAGAATATGGACAGTGTATAAACTTCAACAGTATGCACAACCTCTTTATGACAGATGGCATATGGAATCTAGTTGGGAAGCATAAAAATTGAAGATGGTGGTAGAAATGAGGACAGACAGAGGAAGATAGACAAACAATGGTACAGGCAACTACAGTTGATGGCAACTGGCAGTTCGAAATAGGAAGATTGCGAACATGGTGGAGCAACTAAAGGGGCATGCAGAGTAATCCAATCAGAGCAGCTGATCGAATGGTACCTTTGGAGTTAGCTGATCTTCCAGAATATCAAGCTAGACACCAGGTGAACAGCAATATGATCTATAAGAATATTAATGTGAAGCCATATAAATTTCATACCAACAATATAAATCTGCCATCCTTTAACTGTCCTCCACTTACTGTCTGATCAATTAAACCATCGAAATCCCCAAAGAGTGGGAAGACCCTACAATACACTGTATATGATACTGTTACTGGCTCAGACATTGACATTCTGACTAAGTTAGTGTACCCAACATACAGAAATGCATATACTGCCCAACATGGACAAATTCAATTGAAGAATAAAGCATGTAAGTAGAATCTGCCACTAACAGAAGAATCAATTTTGCAGAAAGTTTACCTATGTGCAAACAGGAGACAATTATTGTATGTGAACTAGTTATGTCCATTTGAATACTAGTTAATTGTTTAGACAAAGCACCATGTAATATTGATAGTAGAATATACAATATATGCATTATTGGGCATAAGTATACAACTGAGTTCAAGAATTAGATTAGCAGATTAAAGAATGTAGATGGTAATAGAATGTATATTCTATATGTAACAATAACTTCAGTAGTAATGATTGTGGAGCTGCTAACAGACATGCCAATGAGAATCAGTGCTGCAATTCAGTACAACATCCATTATTACAGTTTAGGGGAGAGTAGATTAATGAATTACTAATAAGGAATATTATCTATTAGGCAATATTGAAAGCTGCTTGAGACATGATTGGATAGAAATTCCTTTCTCCACTGAACAACACACAGTTAAGAATTTGTTCAAACCCAAATGGTGTATTGAAGATTAACACCTTACATCCTGTATAATACTGGAGCCGGTACTAAAATATAAACAGTGGACAGATTTTAAATTCAAATGTCATAGGCAAAGAACACAGTGCAGTGCAATCTAATTCAACTGATAGAATTTGTTATAAGACTTACAATAATTTGAAACTAGTCGAACAGATCTGGGTAATGATTCAAACTGGGCCCAGACATTTGCACCATGTGTGACAATATAATATCCCAGACTATTGCAGTTCCACTGATTCCTCACCACAAACTCACATCTTGCACAGTCTCTCATTTGGCTGATAATAAATATTGAATTTCAAATAATATCATACTTTAATCAAGTTAAAGAAGACTCAGCTTTGTATACAGTTTCACCTTGCACTTTCAGATTTGCAATTGTTCATAAAGTAATAGTAGAATAGATATTATTGGCTGTTTTTTTCAATAGTTTTATTACAACTGTGTAACAATATCAACTAAATCAAATATCTGTCGGAGTGAGAAATCAATGCATATTAAACTACATCCACAGTATATAAGTCATATTTCAATATACAGCCTACACCCATATGACCACTGTCACAGAACACATATCAGAAAGTTTGAACCAGCAAATCTGATTGTTGCTGCCTGAAGGCAGCGAGATGTAGCTTGATTTTGTGTAACCACCTGCTTTGCATATAGAAGTCAAGTTGCATGGTAGATATAGAATTGATGAGATAGTAGTTGGTAGATAGCAATTAGCTTATATTCACATACCTTTAAACTACACATAACATAATCCGAATCAGAAACACATATGAAATGAACTAGTAGACTAATAGTATCGTATAGAATCACATGCTAACTGAGACTTGTTATAGCTATAATTGTACATATTATGCAGTGAAATAGTGTATTTTTAATACTCATCTACTATCAACATCTACATATCAAACTTGTTAATGTCTTAATGTTTTACCTTGCTGCAGAATGATATATCCCACAACCGCAATGCATGCCATATGTCTTCAATCTTGGCTTTAACAGCAGCTATTACTAACCACCCTGAGAGCTTTACTATGTCCCAAAGATATACTGTAAAGCCAAATCAACAGTACAATTAGCTTGGAATGAGTATAAGTGAGCAAACTAATGAAGTGAGTGTATATTGCTGTTAAGCAACCGACTGCAGTCACATATTTAAAGTGGGTACTGCATTATAACATTAAATCATAATATCATCTATATTGAGAATCAAGAATCCCATATGAACAATGCTCAGTGAGAATTGGATTGAGTCCACCTGGTGAGAATTTTAATCATTGTTAACGAAGTATTAGCTCTATACAGTAGAAGTATTCTTTTGGCGATCTGTTGTCAATGGGTTTGGTGTTGTGATATCAAAGGGGCGAATTAAATTGGTTGCTAACAGATTCAAATTAGTGAGAACGGAGTACATGTACAGTATTGTTGCAGCTGTTGAAGATTACCACCAGTTGGTTAATAAAATTATCAATCTTATAAACATACTGACTGTTCTAATGGCTGTACTGTGGGGAGAGTATAAGAAAGTCTAAGGTGACCAAGCTCAGTGTTGATTGATATCCTGGGAAATTGATATCATAAAGATTGCAATATATAGCTATTCAACTGTACTACTTTCATCTGCCGTGGATTGCCAATGGTGTATCAGAACAGCTTATTCTAACATTCCCATTGATGTTATTTTATTACAGATTGAACCAATAAGTCGATGTGATATGTGCAATACCTCCATGATCGTGTACTTCTCACCAAAATTGTATTATATACAGATATGTGTCTGAACAGATACTACAGACCATTGGAAAATATCATCTACAAATGACCTCATGTGGTTATATCTATATACAGCTGCATTTCTAAAAGGTATGATAGAAAGCAGCAGCCTCCAGAGGTATCTGATAGTTGGAAGATAACAAAGATGAAACAATACAACTGGGATGTCAATTCGATTAGTTTCCAAGTGTTGTGGCTAACTCAGCACAAAACAGAAGTTCACACAATGAAACAGCATAACATGAGCCAGTTTGTGACATGTTGATCAGCATCCAGAAGTACCATAATGGGGTTCAATCAGTCAAATGTGTACTAGGCACCCTGTACTGTGAGGGGTATATAACAAAAAGTGGAGTTGAAACAACATATGTCGAATTTCAGAGAGAAATATACCCTAAGAGTGTAATCCACCCCATCTTGAATGTAACTTGGATCTTGATGAAAGGTTGATTAGCACATTATCAGCAACTATGAAAGTTCGGAAGTATATGAAAGTGCCAGAGCGATAGTTAGGAGTGCATGGCACCATCACCCAAGGTATCCAGAATTTCCTTGATATCGCCTAGCAGATTATAGAGTCAGTATATATCATTTTTTAGAAGATTGTAGGTAATACATGAGAGCTTTCTGATGTACTCAGAACAATTGATTGCCTGTCATGGCATATATAATCGATGGATTACTGTTCTTCATTAATGTCTAAACAACACTACACTAGCCAACATCTTCCCCCATATTCTACACCAGCAAAACGGAAATTAGTATGAATGTTATAACTTACTCAGTAAGCAACTCTAACAACTCACAGCGATCCTTCCAGGTGTACCCAGATGATCCCAGATACACTGAATGCAATGCGAATTGCACACGAATGCTCTGAGACTACTTTGCCAGTGCTCTTCAATACATTGAATCTTGTGGAGCAGAATATAAGACTATTCACAACGGTGTATAGTTGAGTACACAATTCTACTGAATCGAACACTTAAAATGTGAAAAGTTCAGAGTTATTGCCAATGACTTCCACATCACTTGTTTGCAACGGGTCAGGGCAACAGGCCAGCGGGCAGGGGTTAGACCGCAAAAACGTTCGGTTCCCTTCCAGACCCATCCATACACCAGACCTGCTGCTGCTCTGGGGGCCAAACCCATATCTGTACCTGTGAATCTGTTGGTTTTGCCGGGTTGAGCTAGACCTGTCGCTTGAGATCTGCTGTTATGGTTTTCTGGTGATTCTATTTATGGTCGCATTCAAATATCCTACGGTTAATCAGAAAATATTGACTGTGGTGTATCATAGTCATATTTTGATATATTGGACATCTTCATAATCAGAAACATGAGAGTCACTCACCCTGCCCAATCCCGAAGATGCATGTCAACGGAGCATCAACAATTGTTCTTCTTAGATCGAAGGTAATCTCAGTGGCAATTGGATGCATACATTCCGGAATGAGTTGTAGGTGACATTGATAAGCAAAAGAACAAGGAACATGCTCCCTGCCAATTGCTGAAACTGAGCGCCAACAGAGTGACAAGGATTTTCGGCCTTGTATCGTTTTTAATCTGAGTGGTGATTGGTTGCAGATATTTCTATTTGAGGTATAGCTAAAAGCAAAAGCAGCACACTCCCTGCCGAATTGTAACAATGAGTATTAATGGAGCATCAACGATTTCCAGTGTTGTAAGTCAGGTAATTGATCAGAGGATATGTGGTTGTGCTGCATAATGATAGCATTGGCCGCTTTAATGGGTAAAAATGCTAGCCACGATGTCACCACAATCTTCAAAAAATGAGCATCAATGGAGTGTCAACGATGTTTGGTCCTGTAAGTCAGGTGATTACACATTGTTTTGGTTGTTGTTATACATAATTAATGTACTGGCCACCAATATATCCCAAAGAGGAATTGAGATGCTCCCTGCCCTATGTTCAAAATGAGTGTCAATACAGAGCAAATGATTTCTGGCCTTGCATCGAGGTTAATCAATGCACGATGGGGTTGTTGTTGTCTATATATGAATTCTTGACCTATTTTGTTGGTTAAAATGCTGATGAATGCTGAGTTGCAGTGTTGACAATGAATAAAGTTGTGATTGTCTGGGAGGCTGTTGCAGGAATATCATATGCTTCACTGCCTGTACAGGCTGCCAACTCTGTGTTTGTAGATGACTGTGAACAAGTGCCACTGAGATTACCCAAGATGCAAAACCACCAATCTTTGATGCTCTGTTGAGGCTCATTGTCAAGATGGTGCAAGAAGAGTGGTGATTGCTCTGTTGGCTATAAAGACAGCCATTACATTGCTGATATACAAGAATAACTTGGTCACATGTTGATGATCTGACTTACAGGACTAAAAATCGTTGATGCTCTGTTGACACTCATTGTCCCATGGGCATATCTACAATATGGAAACATTAAATTTGTCATAGTTTATTAGATATGATGTTTTGGCAGCCATTCTATTATCGTCATGTAACTTTTCTTTTATCACAACATTGTTCTTTAATAATGAACATAAATAATCTACTTTAAAGTATCCACTTATTGTAACTAATAATAATACTCAAAAATCCCATTCCTTACTATAAATGGTCATCTTCACTGTCAGGTTCACTGAATTGGCTGCTCTACTCTGCAAAATTGATTTAAGCTGCATTAACATGCAGCAGATTGTGTTCTAAGCAGTCAATGTTTGTTCATCAGTAAGCAAATCAGTTATAAAATCTGTATTATGCTTCCAATCCTTGGCATATGCATTAATACTGAAAGATTGATCATTTGGATCAGAAATGTATAAATACACATACCAGTATTACACACCTCCGATTTTACACCATTGAGCTCCTTTGATTGTCAGTATGTGGTACAGGTGATGTTCTAGACTGAGATGACACCGGTTGAGGTAGAGGTCCACCTGTTCCTTTGTGTATCCAGTGTGACTGCAGATTATTTGAGGTGCCATTTTTCCATGGAAGGCAGCCAACAGTGTAACATTCTCAAACGATTGCCGGGTGTATTTGTCCTGCAGCCATTACCTTTCTGTGCGTAGGTAACTCAACACCCCGCTTCCTATCGTCTTGGAATTTGGCATATGGTTTCTCTATCAGGTATTGCATTTCCTCTATTGTCATGTGCAAAAACCCTCATGTAGTTATTTTGGCCACATTGAAGGGCAGGTACATATTGGAATGTTTTAGTTGTACCTGACCTCAGTGCCTTGTCATAGTAGCTGACATGTTGAAAACATCCAAGAAATTAGTTGATGCTTCTAAAAATGAGATTCGGCTAGTACCTCCACCATGTACCACTCTGGAGGAATCTCAAAGATCTTGAAATCCTGCTTCGTCCAGTCTCAGGGACGCATGTGAAGAAATTAGTGCACAAATATCCCAGAACCAACATCCTCATGATGATCAATTTGGCGGAGTGTGCAGAAAATTGCTCATGTAGACCAAGGAGGTTTCTCATTATGGGCGCCTATAAATTAGCCATATAGCTCTCTATATACAACAAGTAAACATTACATTGTCAGTTGATGGCAGTCTACCGTGGTGTGGATTGAATCCCATGTAATCATCTGCTGATTGTTTTCCTTGCTGCTTCCGGTTTTACAGACCATTTCTAAATGTACCTCTTGGGGAATATTTTCAGTGGCTGGATTGTCACGGTCACGGTGGACTCATTTGAAGCTGAGTTGCTGCTGTTTCACAGCGGGTGGGGTATTGGCTGAAGTGCTGGTCCGTCAGCTCAGTTAGGATTCGTTCCCACCTTGCCAAGTTGTTTCTTCAACTATAACATTCAGTCATGAAATAGGTGAGGCAGATAATAATGAGAAGAAGTGGGAAGTTCAGAAGAATTCATAGTCAGCTTGAAGTCCTAGTGGCATTAGTGACAGACAACTTGCACGGTTTACTCAATACCAATCCTACTGTATATTGCTCCAAATTGCAGGGGTTTCCAGCAGTCCAGTGATTAAGCACTCGGTCGGTCAGATGCTGTATTTGTGTTTACACGAATAATTTGTTTTGAAGGAAAGCTAAAATCTGGTGTGTCAATGATTCACAATGGACATTCTTCGATGGAAAGAATATCTGGTGATGTCTCTTTCAACAGATCCCTGGAATCATACATGAAACAGATGCTAACTATGAAATCATGTAGCACGGTTTGTAATGCTATTCCCAATGTACTAAAAGTTACAACGCAGAGTTTGTTCTGTTCAACTTGATCAAACATACCAAACTTCGTATAGAAGACGTAGCTTGCCACCATGTGGTCCATTCTTTGCAACATACAACATCTGACCCAATAACAAAGTCAACACAAGATACAATGTTTAATGTTGCAGAAAAGAATCTATTGCCATTTACGGTAGGCATATATGGCAAATGAAGAATGTCATCCCCATGACAACGTCCTCATGCAAATGAAGGCCAGTGGAGTGTAGAGGCAGCAATGGTCCGAGCGTTGGGAATGTTGCACAGCTTACGATCCAATAAGAAGGTGTCGGTGGAGGAAATATGATAAATGCATCTTTCGCCCAATGAAGAGAAATAGCAGTGGATCAAGGATTCTGTGGATAGAGACCGCTTAGTCCCGAAAGCGAGTTCCACACACGGAGTCAGCGACTAGGCAAGAGCAGGAAGATATGAGAAATGCAGTATACGTGAGATGAATAATCCGAAAGCCCCAAGAAACATTCGAACTGATGTTGAATGACATCATATGCGGTCTGAGCACCTTTTTAAGTTCCGATGATGAGTAGGATAGAGAAGAGTAGAAAAATGATGAAGACGTTACAGAGCGGGGCAAGCTGTGCGAAGATCATGAACCCAGCTTGGTGATGGGCACAATCTTCAAAACGGTTCCGCAGTGTATTGAGAGTTTTTGGCAGCCGCCGATGATGGTTGACAAATTGACTCGACTGGGATGGGGGGACGCTGCTGACTACTTTGGTCGGCGAGATATGAAGTACTGGAAGGCTGAAATGAAGGTTCTGGCAATTGTTAAGCTGCAAACAGTCAAGGTTACAGCCACACCTGGATTGAAAACATCTGGAGATTTTGTGCAGACTGATGATATTGTCCCAGGACAATGGCAGATGCCGCAAGGGACTACTCAACCAGGAAGTAGTCAAATGAGGCTGGTTCCCAAGAAACCACATTCAGGTAAATGTTTAATGGTAGTGCTGCATACTGAGTGATAGGATTCGTCACCAATTAAGCAATTGAAGCATGTTGAACCCGTATCTGTATACAGCTGCATATAGTGTACCTAGCTCAATACTACAGAGAAATAGGATTCGGACAACAAAAAGGCGATGGTTCTAGCTTCACTGGAGGACTCGATAGCCAAATAGTAAATTTTGATGATATTTGTCTTCCAAAAGCAACCACTGTACCTACTTTGCTCCCTGTCAGATTTCGCTGGATTTCATTATCCCAATTGTGGGACATCATAATTTGCCAGCACATGTGCCAGGGTCAAACAGGCTATGCGAATGTTCTAGACCCCAAATCATGTCAATAGTTCCCCAACATGAGTGATATCATCCTGCTTGTTACGGCTCAATGAGAATGAAAAACTAAAACAGACATAAACTCTACTAACAAGATCTTAGTCAGTTATGTCAGACAAGTCATAGATGGAGGGGTCAGTGTGCCCTGGGAACCCGGATGAATGAGGAGTATGATGCTTCATCAGTCCATCTTTGGGATGGTACAAGTCACTGCTCAGACCTGGTGCAAATGGTTGAGATTTTGGACATTGCTTATGGTTTGTTATGGAAATTGAGGAAAAGAAACTGGATAAGGAAATGTGGCGAAGTTGGGCAATATGAATCAAATCTTATAACATGGATCTATATGCCTTCAATTGCCTGCCGAAATTACCGAAGCGCAATTGGCCTATGCTAGGCATCTCTCAGATAATGTGTATAGAGGTAGGTGAGACACTGTGAGGCATCGAAGCTTTTGGATGCAAAATTATTATACACAGATATGATATATTGGCTGTCACTATTGACTGTATGTGTTTTAGTACAATTGTTGAGTATCCAATGACGTTTAGTACGTGTTTAAGTTGTGTGTCAACAGAGTTTCTACGATGTTAGGTTGTACCTTGTTGGCAATCAAAGGGCTGTGTAGTCACATCCTTCCAGAGGGGAAGTATTAGCCATTGTTCTAGGTAGAAAGGAAAGCAATACACTTGTTGCCCCATGGCAGAAATCAGCATCAATGAAGTGTCAACAAATTCTGGCCTTGGATCTAGTATAATCACATTGGTATTCAATGGTGTTCACCCATAATCAAAGTATTGACTACGTTTATGTGGCAAAATGTTAGTAATGACATCACAACTAACTTCCAAAAATGATCGTCAAAGGTGCGGCAATGATTGTCAGTCTTGTAACTTGGATATCCAATTGGCTATTCATCGCCATTAAGTGAAAACCAAGGTATTGGCCGCCTTGATGGGCCAAAAATGTATCACAATTTCACTTGAACCTTCTAAAAATCAGTGTCAACATAATGTCAACGATGTTTGGTTATTCATCTTGGATCATCAACCAACTATGCAATGGCGTTAACATGGACTCAAAGTATTGGCTGCCTTGATTGGTGAAAATTCTAGAGACCATATCTCTACTACCACCCATAAATGATCCTCAATGGAGCATCAATCAATTATGGTCTTGCATCTTGGATAATCAATGGGCTATATATTGCCAATAACCCATAATCAAAGTATCGGCTACCTGTATGGGCAAAAATGCTAGTGACAATATTGCTACAACCTTTTCAAAATGTGTATCAACAGTGCATCAAAGATGTCTGCTCTTGCATCATTCTTAATCAATACGCTATTGAATGGTGGTAACCAATATTCGATCAATTGGCCGCATTAATCAGTTATAATGCTACTGACAATATCGCAACCACCTCCTAAAAATTACCACCAACAGAGCATCAACATTGTTTGTGAGGGCTAAGTAAGTTACCCAGCAACAAACTGTACTACATTTTTCTCAAATTTAGTTATTAACTGTCAGTCTTCTTGATATGTTTTGTATTCCACCTCACAACTATACATGCAATGTCACACAGGTCTGTCTTTTTTCTGCTTGTAACTCTTGAGTCAACATTGAAGAACCAGCTTTCTACTTTGCTATACTGGAACATTTGGCAGCCTGTCAAGTCAAATTACCCAGATTTCAAATTTCTACAGTGGAGTGTGATTCAAAATCTGTAATTATCCTGATTTTTGGAGTTATGATGTCTTCAAAAGATGAACATGTCTTTGTTCATGATTTGAGCGAACTTACATTACAACTTATATTTGATGATTGGTGACCTTCTAGGAATGTAGACTCCAAGCATCGAATTGCTTGAAATAATTCTAGCCCTGGGAATTTCTGGTGATTCAATTTGCACTGCGGATTGGAGGAGACCGACAGCCCGGGTGTTATATGTAACATTTGTTAGCAAGTTTTTCGCAATCGATCAACACATGTCACCAACTGAATAGGGAAACACTTGCTAAGAAAAGCGCACGTTGCAAAGTTGAACACATGAACAAAGTTGCAAGTTACCAAAATCACTCATTCAATTGTCGATGACACTGCTTTGGCCATACCGATGTGACACGGAAGTTGAGGAATTACAATTGTCAGTTTGCAAGGGAAGTTCATATTTGACATTTAGGTATGATTTATATTGGCTGAAGTGACAGACAAAACACTCCAAACTGGTAGTAAAGGACTTGCAAAATGCCGAATATCACCATCACATCTGGAATTGCTACCATCTGGTATGATTTGTTTCTCCTCAGATTCTATCGAATGCGATATTTAACCTAACGCTATGTCAGACATATAGAGCATCACAGAGCGAGCGATTAATTCCAGCCACCACCACCCTGAGCTATCTTTGCTGAAGGGAATTCTCACTGACAGTGGATGTAATTATGAAGCAATTGCCATCAAGCAATGCAGCTAGTTTAGCTTTGGACAGGTGGACATTAAAAACAAATTAGACATTATGTCAGTAATTGGTTACTATATGGATTGAAAGTGGGCATTGTAGGAAATACAATTGAGTTTCGATGTGGTTGATAGCCTGTTCATTTTCTATTTCAACTGCTTAGTATGGATCAGATGTCAAGGGTCAACATACAGTGGCGAGGATAGCAGTGCATTTGCAGCAAGTACTGGATCAATTGAGCTGACTGATGGCTAGTTACCTGGAATTACGACTGTTAACCATTCCTGAGATTACTTGATGACTCATGACTGACAATAAAGACTTAAGGCATCCGGAATCAAATAACCTGCAGTGAGATAGCACATACCTTGCATGGCACACATCATTCAGCTTGGTTTAGGTGTACTCATGAACAATCTTGGTGTAATAGACTGTACCAAGTTTTGGGAAGCTGATGAGCGTGATAAGCAAATCGGAGAGAACAATAGCATAGACATTGGGAAGAGTCAAAAACTTTGAATGGAGGGCAATGCTAGAATCAATGAGGTGTTGGCCATGAGACCAGACTTGGCAAAGATAATTGAGAAGAAACGTATGTCAGGTAGCTCAGCATATCCTCAAACTAACTTTCATATTGCAGTGACTACTTCCTGTCTTGATTATGCTGACACCTGGTCATCGAAACTGGTACATTGACTGTCAAACAGCCACAGCCCGAATCCCAGTACAGTCCAATACACATGTGAAGAGAGGGTGGAATTTGATGATGGATTTACCTGAGTGAGCTTACCGATTACAAGAATTCACATCCAACTGGCTCAAGCATGCAATATAGGGTGAATACCAACCACTCTCCACAACACAAGAGAAATGGACCATCGTGTAGTACGTACTGGAAGTATTATGGCCATTCCAGTACTGGACTCTGTGGCTGTTGCCAAGGCATATGGTTACTCTCCATCATATTAGCATCGTCAAGGATGGCATGTTCAATCATAAGGATGGAATTATGTGACCTATAGGTAAGAAGATGACCCAACGGATAAATGACTTATACTTCGTAATGAAGTTTGCGGGACAGATGGTGTCGACATAGTATGGTGATGTTACTTCAACAACACATATGCTTTTAATTTGAACAGATATTCTTCATTCTTTCTGGATGTTATAATCGTTTAGAAAGTGGGACATGTGAATGAATATCAATTCTGAGGTCGAGACTTCTTATAGTACCCAATACCAGAAGGCGTTTCTGAAGTATGAGGAGAACAAATATTGTGCCAAATAAAGTTGTTTAGCCGTCATTAACCCCACAAGCATAATGAAGCACAATCTGTTCTCCTCCACAATGTCTTCTGGATCTGGTGAATCATCTTCAGATCCCTTTGATTTGTCCAGTGATAATGATGAATACTCAATACCTAAAACTGTAATGAAAACGATGGTGGGAGAACGTGATCGCGCAGCATGGTTATTGACTGTTCCAAACCTCTATATCAATTCAACACCTGAATAACTCCTGAAGTCAGGGTAACCGAATCAGAATATACATGATTACCACACTGACACTGTGGAGATTTGCTGTACATTTTGGATACCGCATAACACTCCCTGTGGGGTGAATAAGAGGAAACACACCCAAAGTACGCCAATCTCACTAGCGTGGCATGCAACATATTCTCTATCATACCACATGGTGTCGGAGTGAAGGCCAGTTTATCCCTTGGGTGAAAAGTTATCGGCAGGAGGTAGTCCCTAACTACAGGCAAGACCCTTGGTGAAAACATCCTGCTAAGGCAATTAGTTTAAACCAATAATGGGATAAGGGCAGGGAATAACCCAGCATCACATATGACAAATAGTGAAAATGATTTGAAAGCGCAGAGAGAGCCCGAGCAAAGACAACTGTACCAAATAGCCAAGGTCAATGAATTTTTGGAGATATTGCTGGGATACCACAATCTCTGTGCAGCACAGACAGAATATCACTCTCTAATCAAGCAGATGACAGCCATAGGATACATTTCAACTACTGAGGAGATCGTCACAGCATCCTGGGCACTATCTCAACATGATGGTGTGGCTGCATTTAAACTGTCAGAAAAATAACCTTTGCCCCCAGGTATGTCCACAAACAACCTCCCTGGAGAATAAACACAAGTATTAAATATCCCCGAAATCCAAAGAATCCACTGCCATCCAGCTGAAAGTTACGAGAATAGTGCACCTGACTGTATTACCAACATTGGAAATTGGCATGACTTGATTGGTGACTTCGATAATCCCACTGACAGTAAAGATGACAGGCAGGTAGATACCCAATTCGAAACAGTGCCACACATTTGGATGAAGTATTCCCAAAGTCTTGAACTGTGGGATGTGTGTGTTGCAAAGAATTTACCCAGATTAATTTGGCTAATATGGAGATTAAAGACAATCGCTGATAAGGTGTTGATGATGGGTAAGAGTAGGGAAATGGGGAGAATGAAGAGGAATAAGATAAAGCAGGCCAGAATGCATCAATGTAATTTCACACTGTTCTGGATGTCGATTGACTGAGAACTTCAACTAGGGAAATATTATCAGAGAATATTGAGCAGTCGCATGTGCATATTGCGTAATACATAGACGCATAGAACGCAAACTGAAGCATATGGCAAAACGTATAAATTATAATCAAATGAGAGCGACCAGTACCAGAATATTACTGAGCTCAGCTTGCCAAAGGGCCAATTCTTTAGCTGGCAGAAAGGCAACCAATAAGGTTAAATAGTTATGAATACAATTATTGATGGCAGCAGTTGTTGAATAGACAATAGATTAAAATGATTGTCAACAGAGCATCAACGATTTTTCATCTTGTAAGTAGCATAATTGAAATGTAATTTGGTTGCTGATATGCATAACCAACATATTGGCAGCCTTCAGGAGCAAAAGAGATAGCAACACTGTCATTGGCCCATGCTGAAAATCGCTATCAACAGAGCGTCCATGAATATTGGATATGCATCATGGGTAACGTAAGTGGCGATTGGTTGCAAACATCCATGAATGAGGTTTCAGCTGCCTTCAGAGATAAGAACAATAGCGACATAGTCCCTGCCCCATCCTGAAAATCAGCTTCAACGGAGCATCAATTAATTTTGATCTTGCATCTTGGGGAATCTAACTGGTGATAGATTGCAGACATCCATAAATGAGGTATTGGCCACCCCTAGAGGTAAAAACAAAAGCGATACGCTCTCTGCACAATCCTGGAGATGAGCATCAATGGAGTATTAATGATTTTGGATCTTCTATCTTGGGTAATCTAAGTATCTCTTTGTGGCAATCATGTATATACAAAGTAATTGTGGCCTGGTCAGCCAATACAGTACATGCCATAGACAGTACCCCATCATGAAAATCTGTGTCAACGGAGCGTCAACAACTTTTGGCCATGCATATTGGGTAATCAAGGTATTGCAAAGAGACTTGAGCTCATAACGGAAATATTGACCACCTTGATAGGCAAAAATACAACATATAGAATGAAATACATGAATTCCAAAATAGTCGATGTCAGAAACTGCAAATATGCAAAAAGCGATTATTGGATGTTTCATAAGTAATTTTGATAATATGCTATCATCAAATAGCAAATTCAAGGGCATTGTATGAATCTCCAGATGGACCTGCTGGGTGACTTGCTGACAACCCACCCAATTCAGAAGGGTTGAGAGATTTTGACTGAACCGTACCCCAGGTGACAGTATGCATGCATTGAGACCATGGACCATGAATTTGGGAACAACTCAGTTTGGACCCGGACCTAGACCCAAAGCGACAGTCCAATATCATTGCTAATACTATCTGCATCCCCAAGACTATTTTGGCTCACCTCCAATTGGGAAGAATAGTTCCTAGAAGTGGTTATTGAATGGTCAATATTGAATAGTACAAAATGAGAATTTATTGTGGTACAATACAGCTTGATTCAGAAATGCTACTTATTATATAGTCCAGTAGGTTTGTAAATCCACATGCTCAGGTAGGTGCCAGATGATATTATTTATGTCTAATGCGGCATTCTCGAATACAGATTGTGCCATTGCAAGTATTACTCTGATGGGTACACTGTAACACTGTGCATATACTCTGTCTCCATTGCATCCTGGATGTATTGATTTACACAATCAGTGCAACATTGCGGAATATTATACTGGGTAGAAATCAGCACTTCATATTCATTATCTTTAGAATGTAATATCTACTGTTGAGTATACTTGCACCTGCTTCAACAGGTTGATAAGATTGTTCCAGCAAACAGGTACTCTGTAAATTGGAGAATTTGATTAAGTGGATTGCAGTCAAAATATGATACAGATAAAGAAGGAAATTGGGCTTGAAATGTGTTATCAAAGTCATTCACTCCAGTGTCTGTATATTGTACCTAGATGTTATGAGACGCACATATGCACCCTTGATTGGCATTGATACATCGATTCTTCCAAAGAAGTCCCAGACATTCACCACAAGTAGTGTTGGATATGATTAACAGGAGTATCACAGCCATTCTAAAGATGAAACAATATGCTCTATATAAGTTCATTCCAATAATGGCTGTGCAGCAGTGCACCACAATCTTTTCAATATTCCCAATTGACCTGTATGCAGATTATCTGTCCGACATTCGAAATTTGGAAAACTCCTGATCTATCTCAGACTAATGTCCATTTCATACGACTGTACACTCTGCAGATATCCATGTGACTGAAGTAATATACCTGTCGTAATACATGACTGAAAAATGTCTCTTTCTTACAATAATGGAGATGTAAATAATGGACTCTGTATGTACTTCGCCGTTAATTAGTAGCATAGAGTAGCTTGAAATATTTTCCAGGTAATATATGGTTCCAGTCTTCAAGAGCAAGGTATGAGTAAGTTTTCTGTATATTGTGAAGAGTTGTACAAAGTTCATTGTTCTGAATTACCTATCAAAAGTTATTGGCTTTCTTGAAATATTCATATCCTGCTAGTATCTTTCTGATTGGTTGCTGTTCATAACTATCAGTGGTCAAACTACTGTCCTATCAATGTAATAGAAATAACCGCAATAATTTAATGAAATAATGGATCTTCTGATATCCGAAATCTGTCACATGATGCTTTTTGCATTTCCGGACCTACTGAACAGTAATGGTCTCTCACAAACCTTTCAATATGATCAAGTGGATCAAGAATTCCGCCTTGAACTGCAGGAACATATACAAAGTAATACGACACATCTTGCTTACTAGCTGATTTACTATGTAGTCTGTCTCAGCAATGCTCCGAGTGGTGGCTACAGTTGAAGCATTGGAGAGAAGGACTACAAAATTCACACACTAGTTAGAGATCATGTTTGTCACCAAATAAACCTCTTCTCCTGCTCCAGTATTCATTTGAACAATTTTTCTGGCTGACAATCTTCTGGGACTGACTGCCATAGTCCTTACAAGGTGGGATAGTTGTTGTGTATAATGTTGAAATAATCAATCAAATTCTTGTATTTGACAGCTGTCACAAGCTGTATTTCCCACTCCTATCGCTCTTTTGGCTGCTGTCGATTGGCATCACACCATTTGGATGCAGATTGTCAGTTTCTATTCAGATGCATTCTGACATTGTATTCCTTATGTAGCAGTAACCATTTCAGCCCCATACACAAGGACCTCCATTGCAGCTCTAATGTTACATGTCTTATGTTCTCACAACTGATGTGATTTTCTGGCCAACTGATCATGCACTTTGGCCTTTACAGATTTCCACATTTTCTGCTCTTGAAAAGCACCCCACAGATGCTAAAATCACCCCAGCACATTATTCAGTGCTATAAGGGATAGATCCGAGTGATTTCATTTGCTAACACATATAGAGAATTTACATAATGTGTATACCGCTCGAAGAACATCTTGATCAGTGCCCACTCCTGCCATAGATCATGCATTATCATTCATCATGTAGATACATATTGGTTACTGAGAACCTCTGACAGTATGTGGAAGTTGTCGGACCAGAATATAAGGATGGTCAAATCCTGGAGTTGACTGGACTGATGTAGTGGCCTGCATGGGCACCGAGGATCACTGGTAACAAATCACATGTTGACTTCACTGATGCAGTGGCCCTTTGGTGCACCTTGAAACATTACCAACAAATCTGGAATGGTACAGACAAACCAGAGACAGTCTGCGAAGCTCCTGGTAATCAGTGTTAGCAATGGTTAGTGTTAGCAACAGTTCCGGGTTACCCGGCTGCAGTCCAGGTTTCGAACCGGACTGGATGGTCCAGTCCGGGTTGTTACCCGGAAAACAGAGGTCCCCAGCGGGTTTGGGGACAAGTTTGAACCAGACCGCAGTTCCATCTCCCGGTTCTTACAACTTTGGCTCCAATTAAGTATTTGAGTTTTGATCGTATCATGACATGGTCAATACGTAAATTGTTCAGCTGTAGCCGCTCTTTCACCTCCTGCATTCAAATTTGCAATCCGACTGATATTCGTTGAATGGTTGTGAAATAATGACTAATTTGAGGGAAATTGGCGGGTTTTCGATCGCGACTCAACGAATACTTGTCAGATCGCAAATCTGAAAGCAGGAGGTGAAGGAGCGACTGAAACTGCACAATCTAGGTATTGATCATGTTGTGATACAATCAGAACTCAAATACTTAATTGGAGCAAGAAATGTTAACTTTTTGGGAGCCGGTTTTGTGTGGAAACCCATAGCAATGGTTCGGTTCTGGGTTGGAACTGGACCCGGAACCGACCCGGGAATTTGGACCCATTGCTAACTTTAGCAACGGTTCCGTATTTGTAACCAGCCGGTTTTATAGGTCTGTGTGGGAATGGTCTTAGCACATCAAAAATTGACGATTTTTTCAGCAGACTGCCCAATTAAGTCCACCAATATTAATCAGACAATTCAGAGCTTGTAATGTCAAATGTGCAGCTTTTCATGACGCAACATTTGGTGGTCGCCAATTTTCAATATCTTCAAAACTCAGCAAGCAGTGGCCCAAAAACATCATTTTCAGACCAAAAATAACTGTATTTTCAAAGCTACTTGCTGAGTTTTAAAGATATCGAACATTGGAAACCACCAAATGATGCGCTATGAAAAGCTGCATATTTCACATACCAAGCTCTAAATTTTCTATCGAATATTGGTGGACTTAATTGAGGGAACTGTTTGGCAAAAACCAGAACCAAACTGGCCTGTTCCGGGTTTTCTTGGAGCCGCTATTGTAGTAATGGTCCAAAAATGGCACTGTGGCTAACACTACTGTTAATGCAGGCAACACGGTAGCGAGTATCATTCTGTGCAGGCTGAAACAGTCGATAGTTGAATCGCAGCCGGTGCACCAGCCAACCATAGTTACTACTGATTGGTAAACGATGTTAATACACATGTACATAGATCCTATTCACAATGATGTTTCTGTGTATCTATGTATCTCTGCATGGATGTATCTATGAATCAATGTATCAATGTATCTATGTATCTATGTATCTATGTATCTATGTATCTATGTATCTATGTATCTATGTATCTATGTATCTATGTATCTATGTATCTATGTATCTATGTATCTATGTATCT
>Ga0307514_10002311_pt1 | contig 20099 bp, 20 predicted proteins | sample 16_EM_MG_FD_203088 | JGI IMG/M metagenome (GOLD analysis project Ga0307514, IMG submission 203088) | Populus trichocarpa ectomycorrhiza microbial communities from riparian zone in the Pacific Northwest, United States - 16_EM | ecosystem: Host-associated > Plants > Roots > Unclassified | place... | reverse complement strand
GTATCTTGTGTGGGCAATTTGGAGTTCCATTTTGGAAGTTCTTCCTCGCGACATTGATAGGAAAGGCAATCATCAAAACACACATTCAGGTTCGCAAAGCTCTATTTTCTCCTGCAACATGATATGATGCTCTTGTTACTTATGCAAACACACTGTACCATCTCCAATTGGTTGCTGCAGGTTCTCAATTTTTTGTTAAATTTTTTTTGGTTCAATTTATATTGATCATTGGTTGACATTGGTTGACATTGGTTATGTTGTCTTTATTATATTGCAGACAGCTTTCATCATCTCAGTATGCAACCATCAACTCCTTGACTTAATAGAAAATGAGCTGATTCGATTGCTCACCTTTGTTCCTGGACTTGCCACGGTCTTGCCAAAACTTATTGCAAAACTACAAATTATTAGAAACAAGTATATGGCACCAACACCTCCAGTCTCAAACGTTGAGGTAATATGACTGAACTATAGAATCAGAACACACATTTGCCTACATTGGCTGCCGTTGTGCCTTTGGCATTGGTATCATTTATCAAAGAATGGATTCTGATTCTATTCCTTGATTTCAAAAATTTCAAATCATTGTTATGAATGTATATTTATATATTCTCGATTGCAGAAGCTTGCTTGCACATGAAATACCTTAATTCACCATGTGTTTGAGCCTGCACATGTGTGCCCGTGTATCTATAGATACATGCTCAAAGAGTTGCATATGAACATATAGTATGAAAATGCCCTTTACCTAGAGGTGTTTCGAGATGCAATGCTTAGATATGTATTTTATGCGCCTCCAGGATTCCCTTGATGTGTGCTTGTTCTAATGTGCACTAAGGTACTTTCTTTTAATTTCTTAGGTGAAGAAATGGGACTTCTCATTTGCTTCGATATGGAACACTGTCATATGGCTCATGCTCATCAGCTTCTTCTTCAAGATTGTGAGAGAGACTGCCCAGAGCTTTCTGAAGGAACGGCACGAAAAAGAGCTGACATTGGCCAAATCCTCTTCTGCATCAAGCCCTTCCTCATCCAAAAACACTTGAGCGTCTGCACCAGCTCGCAGAAGCTTATTTTTACTTATTCAACAGCATATATTTCTCTTTTTCATGTGGTCATTTTAACTGTGGCGGCAGAAAATTTTATATCTGTCACTAGCATACAAAACCACGATAGAAGGAAACATAAAGGGCACACGAGATTTGTCAGGGTGCCATTGCCAATAGTATCTTTCAATTACTCAGTGAAACACTAATCTTGAGAGAAGACTATTACTTCTAGAAAATTATCTAAACAATTCCAGGGGTCTTGTTTTAAAAAGTTGAATTCAAGTATTTTAAAAAACAACAAATGATTGGACTTGGGAAACTAAAAATATATTTACTTGAATTAGTAATCCTTAACTACTGGTAATTCTCAAGGTTACAAATCTAGACGAACTTGTGTTTATCAAAGACCTTCCATCACAGTATCACCATGTTTCTTTCGTGCCTCAACGTTCGTCGTGGTCAATCAACAACAGCAAATATCTTTCGAATTTTTTTTTCTTCAACTATACAAAACCTCAATTTGAACTCTTTCGAAAATAACATATAAAATGATTCAAGAACTATTAAGCCTTGTCCAGTCCGACAGGTCAACCTCATAACTTGTTTACCTAGGGACTCAATTTGAACTCCTTTGAAAAAAACATCATAAAATGATTTAAAAACCATATTTGTCAAGATGAGAGACAAAGGGGTTTAAAGCCTAATATTTACATCGTTTCAAAGATTTTTTTAAAAAATAAAAAATCATAACTTGAATTAACCTGCTTGTCCTGCAAACATGCAACCCTAGTCACCTCCGGATTAGATTGTATAACTATGATTGAAAGAGTTGTTAAATGATAATAAAACAACAGTGTTGAATACAATCCAAAAAAACGTAGTAATACATTGGCAAAACAAGGTATTTTACATGGACAAACAAAGAAAACCATCCTTACAAATGAAATTGATGATGGTTTTTGACGAATTGGTGTTTCAGACAATATTACAGTCTCACAGTAAAGCAGCACTTCAGAAGATATGACTATGAACTCCTTCGACATCTCGCATATAAATTTGGACAAATTCATTTCTCATGTCATGAGAATATATATCCATACAAGACCAGCATTAGGCAGGTGGAGATCCAACATTACGAACTCGGTTCTAGGATCCGAGCATATGAAGCTCGAGGGATCATTACACAGTTGAGAAAAGGAAAGCCAAAACTGTGGAAGTTGGCTACAGCATAGGCACAACAGAAGCTTTAACATCGTCATCTGATTGAATTGAAGAGAAAATATCCCAGGGAAAGATGAAAATGATGGTAACAACTTGGAGTTTGTTTACATTATACAGGTTATGGAAAATCCCAAACCATATATGGAAGGAATTTGATTCAGAGCAGTACTTACTAGGTGCACTGTGTGTTTCATATTTCCAGCTAGCCCAGCCCTGCATCCCTCTCCCACCTAAGGTCTGCTGAAAATTCTGTGAGTGCAGCTCGAGGGTCACCATTTGAAATAGACCAGTAGTATTGAGCAGTTCCATCATCAACTTGCATGCTTCTCTTCAAGGAATCGATAACCCTTCTTTTGCCATGGTCAGAGGATGATCCCTTTGACATTAGCTTTTCATCAGGCTTGCCTTCTGGATATAATACTGCCACTTCTCTTTTCGCATGGATATCCAACTCTATGTAGCATGTCTCATTTATGAGAAGGTTTGGATTGATTATGGGGATCAACAACCTCTCCCTTGAATTTATGCCATGGTCACTCGTCATGTTATTTATCCGTTTTATATCCATGACCTGTGTAAACAAAGAAAATATCTGAAGCTCATATCACATTGTTCAACCAAGAAACAAATAAAAGAAATGGTATTTTGCAAAGTTGGCATTTTAGTCTAGAAAAAAATAGCTACTCAGACTCATTAGGGGCAATAGAATGTAGTGATGCACTGGATTTAGTCCAGCTTGAACCTTTTTACAGGATAATTTACTCATCATCTATCTAGAAAGATGAACATAACCAATACGATGCAGTACAAACTTCTAGTGGGCATTACATGAGATTTTCATTGCAAATTATAGTTTATCTTTCAGTTGATACAAAGGTTTCACTGTTATCGCTGCTTACCATAATCAAAAGATGGGCTTAAATCTGCTTTAACCGAGTGATATGGCATGGCCTTTATGTAAAATCAGTATCAACCCTAATCCTTCTTATCCTGTTTACTCACTGGCAACCACTCAACCATTAAGCCATGAGTAAGCCACCAGCACCTTTACCAACAAAACAAGAAAGGTGTGAACAGTATAATGGCCAGGTTCGTCAAATAAGTGGTATCACTGAGCTTGTTACCCCTTGTGCCTTTGTAAATGACATGTTCTGTTCATTGCTTCTACATAGAATTTGTAATTTACTTGGTTGATATGCAGATCAACCTCTTGAACCCTTACTTTCATTCTAATACAGATAGTCTTGACCCAATAAAATATAAGCTGCAAATCCTCGCATCCTAATCAGGAAAATATCATCCCTTTACATATCCTTTTAATGAAAAATATACTGCTCTAGGAAACCAATAACCGGTTCCAACTCTCATCCCTTTACATGTTAATCGATTTGATAAAAATAAATAAATAAATACTGCTCTCGAAACAAATCTCATTGCAAAGAGTAAATTCTTCGATAGCAAAACCAATCATGTGCAAAATCACGTGCAAAATGGAGGAGATACTGTGATAGCAACTTTCATGGTACCAATTGCTTTGACTACTATGATGATTAACATATCTATCCAACTCTCCAACTCTTTGCAAAACATCAATTAATTTTCAAAAAAAGGCAATCAAGGATGCCTATCTAACCCCCCTTTTAATGAGCCCGTTATCTTTTAACTTCTTATTATATTGATCTACAGAAACCAACCCCTAAAACACAAGTTTGCTTATTATGATTTGCCCAACTTCATCTACCATCCATGCTAATTCCCCATAAATCCACCTAAATATCACCATCATCTATCCCTTAAATTTCTTTGAAGTTACATATCAAAATCTCGGAAACAAAACCCAAAACAATGCTATCACCAGCTAACTCGTCCAAAACCCCCAATACCAAATTACTAACATGTGTGTGTGTGTAACAAACTCCCTATACTTCATATCTATTAAAACCCCACAATTCTCCCCTTTCAATAAACCAAATGAAAACGAGTAAAGGCAAAGGGAAAAAGCCAAAACTTTCCAATCCCATTTCTCAATTACCTGACCACAACTAAAAACTAGCAAAAAAGCAATCATATCACAAAAACCTCATTTCCCATAAACCAAAAAAAAAAAAAACTTTTCCAATTCTACAAAGACGAGAATCGTATCGCAATTCGCAACCATGCCAGAAAACCACAATATCTACTTTATCCAAATCTACAAACAAAAAAAGCATATCCCAAGATACCCACATACCAAAAACCAACCTTTCTTTACTTCCAAATCTACAAACAAAAACAAAGATGTAACAAGAAAACCATTAACCAAGAACCAAAAAGTTTCCAACTTTGTTGATTACCTGAACAGAATACTTAACAGCAAGACTAGCAACAGAATCCCCTTTAACAATCTTATGTGAAATAGCAAACTTCCAAATCCCACTATCTCTCCAAAAACTTCCAGACACGGGCTTCCCCACAATATCCTTCAACTTCCATGGTTCCATAAAAGCAGGCCTCACAATCTCATCACCAGAAGCCATATCTCTCCACAGCTTGCAAACACAGCTTGCACGTGCCAAGTCTCGAGCTCCAAGCTTTCGTAAGATCATAATTAGTGTATCCCTGCAAGTGAAGACTTCAAGAAGCACGTGTGAGTCCATTTTCTTGGTGGTTTTGGTATTGGTGGGGGGTGAATCGAGAGAGGAAGATGTGGGAGCAGCCTTGTGTTTGTGAAAAGGGTTGTAATTGAAGAGAAAATCTCTCTCTTTAATTTCTATTGGTTTGTAAAAGGGAAATGAGTTTTTGTTGTTGTTGTTGTTGTTGATGGTGGCGTTTTTGGTGGTTGCTGTGGTGGTTTTGGTTGTAGTTGTGTCGGTGTTGGCGTTAGTGATGGTGGTTGGGATATGATGGTCAGTTGGGCAGGGAGAGGGAGAAACCGGGGGCTTCTTTTTGGGAAGAGGGTAATAGTAGAAAAGGGAGTCCGTGCCATCCATCGGTCAAAACAAAGCCGTGTTGTTTTGATTATCATGCTGTGCGATGCTATTTTTATCGAGGGAGGGCCTGAGGACAGGGGTGGTCATTTGGCACGTGAGACTGGATTTTTAGGTGTATCGTAGCCGCACTGTGCCGCGTTAGCATGCAAACATGTGTAGTCTCGATAATTAGGACGAAGCCAACTTGAAAAATCCATTTAAATTTTTATTCAGATTAAAAGATTATAATTATTTCTAAAAAAATAAAGAAAATTATAAAATATTAAAATTTATTAACTCTTGTTAATTTTTTAAATTTATAACCCCGAATCATTAGACTCACAGCACTCTATTTAGAAAAATCATAAAACTCAATTCCTAATTAATTACGTGTTGAGAAATAAAATTAAAAAAAAATTTAATTATACAAAAGCACTATAAAAAATAATCAGTGGAGTAGAAAAGAAAACATAAAAAATCACAAAACTGAAAAGAAAATAAGTAAAAACAAACGATGTCAATATGTGTTAACATTTCAAACCTGTGTCAATAAGTAAAAATCATGAAATTCAATTCTCAATCAATTAAATATTAAATGATTAACTTGAAAAAAAAATATTGATTACACAAAAGGATCCAAACTAAAAAAATAAGAATTAAAAAAATAAGAATCAAAATTTAAATACAAAATAATTCTTTTTTATTGAAGCATGTAATTGAAAGGAAAAATTAATTGAACTAAAAGACTAAAAACAAACAATCAACAGAATAAAGATCAAAATAAAAAAAATAAAAAATAGTTTTTTGATTGAATGGTGAAATTAAAAAAAAATCAATTCAACAAAATGCCTATAAAAAAAATAAAAGAATAAGAATCAGATTGAAGAATATAATATTTTATAAATTGAGGTTGAATGATGAAATTTAAAACAAATAAAACTTTTATAAAAGAGTCAAAAAAAAAATAAAAATAAAAAAATAAAGATTGAAGTAGAAATACTAATGACAAAAAAGGTCAAACTATAATTTTTAAGGAGGAGAAAAGAATAAAAAAAAAACTCACCGGCGATAAACTGGACCACCAACGTCAACTAATGTTACACCACTAGGAAGAAGGCACAACAATACTTCCAACAACATGACTAAATGATATTTTTAGATACTGGGAGGCGCCACACACGCTTGCGAATATGCCATATATGCCCCAATCTTTTTTTAAAAAAAAATTTTCTCTATGAAAAGACTCATTTGCCTCTAAGTTTACCCGAAAAAAAAAAAGCTTTGTTAGAAGGATAAAAAAAACTCTTAAAACCAATTTTATTTTTCTATATTTCCAATGAGCGCTTTGATTGTTTCACTGTGTTTTTTATTTTGTTTTATATTTGACCAAATATAAAATGACCACTCATCGTGCATGACAATAACAAAAAAACTATTTTGAAAAATATCAAATTACCCTAAACACTGGTATCAAAAATTTTATTTTTAAAAATATTTCATTATTTTCACAATGTTTTAAAATGTAAAAAGACATATTTATTTCTAATTAATTTAATAATAACTAATGTACCATATAAAAAAAACCTTAATAATTAATACCTCCAAGAGCCCAATAGCCCAATAAACAGTGCCAATAAGTCTCGAATTTCTCAATCCAAAGGGCATTTATGAAACCCTAAATTACTCCTAAATTAAAACTCTAAACAATATTATTTGTTATTAAACACTAACTAACCAAAAATAAAAATAACTATGTCATCATTAAAATTTTCTTTGTGATTCCACTCGAGAATCATTCTGAATTTTAATTCTTTCGTTGCCAGCAATAATGGAAGGCAACATTTCAAACCACTACACCTTTTTAGAATGCGGTGTAAACCGTATTTTTAAAAAATTCAAATTTATTTTATTAAAATTTAATATATTTTATATGTTTTGAATTATTATAATATATTGATGTCAAAAATAATTTTTAAAAAATAAAAAAAATATTATTGGCATACATTTCGGCACAAAAAGTTATTTGAAAAGCATCTGCAACCACACTGCCAAACAAACTAAAAATACAAGGTTTTGCCAAATTTTTTTAATAAACAGTGTTAATTTAAAATAAAATAAAAGATATTGCTGCATCGGACGCAAAGCATTTCACAGAAATCAGCAAAGAATTTGTGCATTGCGTGGGTGTCTCTACGACTAGTCTACTCTTTCTGCAATACACCAAAATTGGGATAATGGTGAATTGATGGAAGTCCAATGACAGAATATCTTTTATTGAATTTTCAAAGTTCCAAGATTCGATGATAAGGATGTAATTAAAAGAAATTAAAAAAAATAAAAAGTTTTCAGAGAATCAAATTGAAAGAACAATCCTAAGATAAATTTCTGGGCAGATTCGAGATGGTACCGAGCTTCTGGGTGATGAGATTTGCTTGAAAGCATTTTCTTGCCTCTTATCTGCATCTTTCTCCCCAACAAGATTAGAAAATTTGAATTCATGTAGAAGATTTGCAGAGGCAATCTGTGATTGTTGACTGATATGGAATTTGACTTATCTTCTCCCTGAAACGTGGTCTTTTGACTTACTATTTGACGATTTCTCTCTTAAACTGATGTTGCGTCGTTTTGGTGAGGAGAAATTGAGGTTCTTCAGCTTCCATCTTTCCAGTTCTCTGGTCTCTCGAGAGAAGCATTTTCTTTTCCAAAAAAATCAGGGTTTACAAGAAGAAGAAATTAGGGATTTTGTTTTCTTCAAGCCCTAGGATCACCGCAATTTCTTGTGAGGATCTTAGTCCATTATAAAAAGTTAATTTTTAAAATATTTTTAATCATCACATTAAAATATCCAAAATTACTAAAAAAATTAATTTAAAACAAAAATATCATTTTTTTTTCAAAAATATATTTGCACCTGAAAACAAACAGTGCCTTAGTATTACAAACTCCTGCCATGGTTGAAACGATCGTGTCCATCAAGGTGTTGGGATATCAGGAAAGTGTACACAGACCAGGTATTCGCTGAAGACGGTAATGTAATGCTTGAAACCAAACATTGGTTTCCACAAATATTGTCTGCTGAATCAAAAAAAGACGAAAAAAAATCAACTGCCCCATCCATGACCTAGCCCATATGCATCCATGTAACCAGCTCCATGAGTCTGAGCATGAGCATGACCATGACCATCATGATGGCCGTGACCACCATGGCCGTGATGATGGTGATGACCATCCTTTGCCTCGTCAAGCATTTTCTGTATATGCTCCGGAATAGGTTCTTCTTCAACTCGCCTAACTGATTTTGGCAAGGAGGAAACAAATTTAACAATATTCTCAGCTAGCTCATCAGCAGCATTTTCCTGAGATCACCAAAACAAATTGAAAACTAGACTTAGAATACAAGGAATTCATCACTAGCCCTGGTGATAGTAAAAAGATCAACAGAAACTCAAATGTACAATTTTATGAATCATGTTCCTTATCAAATTCTATTTTTAAGTATAGTGCTGAGCATCTATGGAAAGATAGGATATATCTTCTAACAATCTATATATGTTAAGGTTTATTTTGGCTGTTGAAATATCTGGGGACAAATTCACAATTTGCAATCAGCTCATCTAATTGGGAGGACAGTTTCAAGAAGGCAGATAAATTCCTGTTAGGTTACCAATTAGGGATGAGATGATTCAAGAAGAACAGATAAGTATCTAGAACCTGAAATCTAATCATCACGACAATTATTCTCCAGTTCTATTTGGTTGGTGAAGCAGTCTGTTTATGAAATGGTAGGAAGTAGTCATTGTTCATCGAAGTCAGCTCCAAACCAATCTTATACATCAATCAGTAGTCCTTGGTACAAACTAAATGCAGCATCTCTAGAAACTACCAGCAATGCTCCACTACACTCTACTTCAACCTAAATGATTTATTATCCGTAATACAAACTAAATGCAAGATTTCAAATGGTTTATTACTTTGAAATCCTAAACTTGTTTTGTTAATTTTTATGAATGTGGTACAGGAAAACCCAAGCAGAAACCTTTGTTGATGCACCCACACCACTGTTGGCTTGCTGCTCTAGGCGATGGGATTGTTTGAAGTCATTATCGAGCAATACTCTTTCATGGAATCAGAGTCAGTTGTTGCTAGGCTCTTTGATAGAAAGGACGATTATACTGCCTAAAATAGGATAGGGCAAGGCAACTGCTTCAAATCTTCCCACAGATGGAGGAAGAGAGCCAGGGGCATGTGCAGAACAGGAGGCCACCATTCATATAAGAAGTATAAGATGGTCCACATTATACAACAAATCTTGGGATTGAATCTTCAATAACAAATTCAAGAGCAGCAAGACAAGCTAGTGAGAAGGAATTACATGAAAATTGAAATAATTAGGTACATCACAGGAGAGAAAAAGAGAGAGGTTAAGGGGGGTGGCGGTTGAAACAAAAATAAAAGGGAAAAGGTGTCTTAGGGTTTAGTTGAGTTTCTATTTATACCCCTTGTATTTTTAGTTGGGTCAAATTTGGTTGAGCCGGTTCAATAGGTTTCAGCTTTGTGAAACAGAAACTGAACTGGACCGAGTGATTTTTTTGTTTTTAAATCGGTTTCTTCAGTTTTTTCTCCTGGTTCGGTTTTTTCAGCTGTGTTTTTTATCAGTTTTTTCGGTTGATCGGTTTTTTTTGACACACCTATGTGCGTTAGAGCTCTGTCAAACTATACAATGTCTAAGATCAAGCAAGTATAGAGATTAAAATGTGAAGATTTAGCCCATGTCACTAAGTGAAAAACTTATTAAAAGCAACTAGGCTCATATCATTCCCTCCATTACATGCATTTCTCCATAAAAGAGAGTTACATTATGTTCTCTCTTCGTCACATGATAGGTTCAAGGTCTCTGGTAGAAAATGAACAAAAACGAGTTAAAATGCAGGTTTAAAACAACGAAAGGAAAATTGAGAAGATGGGTAAAGGAGGCTTTGGTTTATTTGTGATTTCCTCTTATTAGTCAAAACATTAAATGGGCATGCAGACACCCAGATAAATTCTAATTCCTCAGCAAATAATACGAATTGACAAACAGAGCCATTACAAAAGCCAAGATCAAGCCCAATTCTTTCACTGAAATGACTAGGTAAATCTTATAGAAAACCTAACACTTTTTATGAAACTCTTTTCGAAGACCTGTGAGGTTATGTTTTTTGGAAATTTTGTTGTGAGAACATCCAGAATTTGCAACCAGCTCATTGGAATGGGAGGACAGTTTTGACAAAACAGACAATTTGCTCTTTTCATCAATTGGGGACGAGTTAAGAGGAACAAATATAAATAACATCTAGAAAATGGATCAAATCATCCAAAAAAATCTTTCCTGGTTCTATCTGGTTAGAACCAGGAACATGTTTGAGAAACATAGGCAAGCAGTCATTTTTCATTGACGGTGGCTCCAAACATGCTGTATATGTCAATCAGTAGTTCAATAATTCGGACCTAATATCTAACATAGTCCAGCAACCAAAGTCTCCACTAACCCCAACTTCAACCTATACTAAATGGTTACATATGATTCAATAATGGGTTTTACCTTATGCACATTGTTAAATGCCGTTCATTCTAGTTATCTGTCAAACCAATCAAGATCCAAAATCAGCCATTGGTCTATCATATAGAACCATTTTCACCAAGCATGATGCGAAATCCAAAAACATCCATTGTAAACTAAAATTTAAAATTTATGCTCTCACAAATCACCATACACAGTTAAAAACATACAATACAGCACAGTAAGAATTCTCACCTGAGGCCAGCGCCCACCAGTGTGTGTGACAAATTTAGCCTGTGGAAGCGCATCGGCTACCTTACGTCCCTCCTCGCTCCATTCTTTTGACCAACCACTACACCAAACAACCTGCATTGGGATTCCCTTTACCCCATCCAAACCACCCCATTCTGCAATATCAAAACTTGAATTCAATTTCTTGCCTGTAGCCACAACAGCTCTCCTCCCATCCCTCCCATTCAACATCATTCTATGTGCCGCCACATCCAAACTACCAATCCCCCTTGAGCAACACATTCTAATCAACCATTCGTACACAAAATTAACGCCTAAAACAACCTCTCTGACCACTGGCACTTCCAAAACACACAAAGGCAAAGCCGGCCTCAACCCTGTATCAACCAGAGTCACACTCCTAATCGATTCTGAATTCTTCAAAACCCAATTCGCCACCATTCCTAAACTCGAATCGTGCAAAACCAAATGCACAGGAGCTAACCCCAATGTCTCAATCACTTGGCCTAAAACCAAGCCCGTCTCTTCACTACCCAATACAATAGGCTTAACAACACTCTTTTTTTCACTATAATGAGACACAATCTCCTCATACGGAATCTGTCCGGTTTCAACCATGTTATCAAAAGCCCAAAAAATACCCTTTTCTTTAATCAGTGCATAGGCGTCCTTAAACCTCTCGAAAACTCCATTTCCTCTCTCTTCACTAGCTTCCATAAACTTATCAGAAAACCCATTTCCAGGTAAATCAAACACAACCCCATGAACCCCTTTTGAACCCAAAAGGTCTAAAACTTTCCTAAAAGAAAATGAACTTAGACCCAACCCATGAACAATCACAACTTTTTCACTCACAAAATCTCTTTTACCACTCTCTAACACAAAAACCTCACTTGATGGCTGGTTTTGAGCCAGTTGGACTTTAATTGTACGCCCCTTTGAGTAGTGTTGGCGTAGTGGGGTGGAGAGGGAAAGGAAGAAACTTTTGGGGTCTGGATTTGAATAGAGAGAGGACAAACCAATAGCTAAAAGAGTGACAAGTGAGACTGAGACAGTGAAATAGAACCAGAAAACAAAAGGGTTGATCTGTGTCTGTGCCTGTGCTTGTGTTTGTGGTTTAGTTTGTGTCATTGGCTTTGGTTTTGGCTTTCGTTTTGGATCTTTAGAAGGTGAAGTTGGTTCCTCTGTTGGTTCTCGGTCATTTTGAGGTTGTATTTCTGGTTCCTCTGTGATTATGGCCATTGTTAATGTTAAGAGACAAGAAGAGATCTATCGATCGAGAACTGCAAATTACACTACAAAAGTAAAGAAAGGAAGGAATTTCAAAGAAGTTATCGAAATTTAAAAAAAAGTTACACTTACATTCCAGTCTCCTATATATGGTAGATATTTCATATTAACCATCAAACTAAATTTTCTTGTAATTGTACCATTCAACTATTATTATTCCACCAATATAATCTTTTGATTGGCCTGAAAAAGGAGGAATATATTAATTTTCACCCCCTAATTTATATTATTTACAAAAATTTATTTATAATACAGTATTCCATGCCAAAGTATATCTTTAATAAAAAAAATTCATTAGAAAAATAAATAAAAATACAATTTGGATATTATAAACGCAACTTAATATCTTTCTATTTTTCATTTGATTTTGAAAAATCACTGGGATTAACTTTAAAAAGTATTATAACTAGTAGAACAAAAAAAATATCTTATTTTAATTATGATATAATTTTCGTTTTTTCCTTGAAGAATAGATATTGAATTGATTAATACTTTATAGTATTTTTATTTTAATGATTAAGATATTCCTAATAAAATCCAAGATTAAATATATTTTTTTTAATTTTGAACAAATCACTTATACATAAACAGTGTGTGTTTCTGTGTATAAGAAAATTTTTGCTTCCAATTAGTCTTCTTTTGACTTAAAAGAACATGAAAATAAACCAATTCCGTTAACTTTTCCAAATAGAACATGAAAGAGGGACCACAATGCTAAAATAGTAATCATTAGGGAGCATAATTGAAAGAATCTACAGTTTCAGACAAAAAAATCCTAAACAGGGTGTCGTTTATGAGGTATCATCATGATTTCCTGCAAGAAAAAAAAAAGGAGTGAACTTTATTGCTCTTTACACTTAAAAAAGACCTTATCTTTCCCTTCAATTTCTCTCTGTGAGTTTCTCTAACATGCACTCAATCCCATTACCAGCTGTGATGCATCCTCTCTCTCTCTCAGCTTCTTCTCGCTTTCTCTCTCAAAAACTTTTAATTCCAAGTTCCTTTTTTTCAAATTTCAAAACAACCCACCAAAGATTTGACAAAAATTTCACTAAAGTCCCTATCATTATCAGAAATTGCACTAGCCCTCCAGTCTCTGCAAAACCATCTTCACAAATTAGATGGAGCCGTGCAAAAAAGTCGGAACCGGACGAGAAGCTTCAAGCTCTACGTGAGTTGTTTTCTAAGCCTGGGATTGGTATTGATGCTTATATTATACCTTCTCAGGATGCTCACCAAGTAAGGCTTTTTTGGCTAAACTTTTATTTGGGTTTCTGTTTTTGGTGTATTTTTTGTTAAAATTCAATTGGGTTTTGGATGTTTTTATGCATTTGTATTGGTGTTTGAATGTTATAGTGATTTGAAGTTGTAGGGGTGCATGCTGGGAATTTATGATATGCAGCTAAAGTCTATTCTTCTTGGTGTATTTTTGTTTGAAGTTAAAGGGATTGTTTTGTTTTTTACTATCGTATTGAAAAAATGGTGCTTTCCGGTGTTTTTAGTAGTAGAATTTGGAGTTTTTATGAAATGGAATTATGCTCTTTGTGTGTGTTTGTTGAATTATAATAGTTCAGCTTATTAATCACTCTAGTGTTAGCTAATTTTGTGTTTTTTGAATGTTATTAATGAATTATTGATACTAGAGCGTCTGCATTTGCTGGATATGCTTTAGGATTGTCCGGCTTTTTTTTTCTACGATATACTGGGGCTTTGTAATTACTTCTAATTAGCCTTCCCATTGTGGTTGCTAGAGTGAATTCATTGCTGAATGTTATATGCGGAGGACGTATATATCAGGGTTCACTGGTAGTGCCGGCACTGCTGTTGTCACAAAGGAGAAAGCAGCACTTTGGACAGATGGTCGATATTTTCTCCAGGTTTGAAAGAATAGTTTATTTTTAATTAAAGTGTAGTTTGTGTTTCCAACTGGAGATGAAATAGTATTTTTAATTTTTCTTTTCCTATAATGATTAGGCTGAGAAGCAATTGAATTCTAATTGGATTCTCATGCGGGCTGGTAATCCTGGAGTCCCGACAACAAGCGAATGGCTTAATGATGTTTTGGCTCCTGGGGCCAAAGTTGGTGTTGATCCTGTGAGCAATTTCTCAACCTGCTCCAATTGAATTCCCCTAGTTTCCTGCTCTTATGTTTCTGGTGTAAATTTACGTTGAAGTTCTTGTATTCATTACTTGATTATCATTCATTGGTTTTTAGCACATGCTGAATCATTCTGTTTCTGCATGCGAGCTTGTGCGGATTTTGCTTGCAAACGTTTTTCCTTCTATTGGAATAATTTGCTTTCCAAATGTTAATTGTTCAAATCATTCCTTCCACTCAATTTCTGTGTCTATAACCATCAGTTTAGTTATGATATGCATTAACTCTATCATTCTTCAACCTTGCCAATGTATGATGCCATGTCTTTGACTTTGTGAAGGGAGCAGTTTCTTTTCTCTTTTGATGCTGCCGAGGAATTGAAAGAAGCTATAGCTAAGAAAAATCACAAATTGGTTTACCTGTACAATCCAAATCTCGTGGATGAAATATGGAAGGGATCAAGGCCAATGCCTCCAAACAAACCAATAAGAATACATGAACTAAAATATGCTGGTGTGGATGTTGCATCAAAGTTGTCTTTCCTGAGGTCCGAGCTCATTGATACTTGTTCATCTGCAATCATTGTTTCCATGCTTGATGAAATTGCCTGGTTGCTGAATTTGGTAATTGCTTCTGCCCCTTCTTTTTTGGACACGTTCTCTTAAACATTGCAGCAGTAGAGGTGCTTGCAAACCTTATCTTTACATTACTGTAATCTTTGCTACTTAAAAACTAATCTAAAATAATGTCAGTGCCATTGTATTCTGGAATTTTTATTGATTTGTCAAACTTACACAAAGCAAGAATTCAATTATAAGTTAGTCGTTCAATTATACTTCCTACTTCTGTACTTGTTATTTCTAAATGATGATCTGTGTATCTATTTATTCTGCAGAGAGGAGGCGATGTTCCTCATTCACCTGTTATGTATGCATACTTAATCGTAGAGGTTGATGGAGCCAAATTATTTGTGGATAACTCTAAAGTCACACCAGAAGTGTTGAATCATCTGAAGAATGCAGGTGTTGAATTGAAGCCATATGACACCATCCTTTCTGAGATAGAAAGGTAAATGCTATAGCCTTTTTCTTTCCAGCAGCACAGGAAACGTTCCATGTATTATTGCTGGATATTATTAGGTAGAAGTTATTCTCTATGTTCATGATTAAAGAAGCTTGTTTCTATTGATGAATGGACGACTAGTCTGGCTGTCAACATTTTATATGCCTATGTTAAACTGGTGTCTGTGAGACAAAATGAAGTGTGCCATGTTTCATAATATGTACATAGATGCCTATACAGATGTGTAGCATAGTCTAGAATGTGTGATTTTGTCTCTGGCACTGGACTTGGACTTGCTTTTTCTTATATATGCTGGCAGGCTTATTATGTGACCATACTCTGAAATATGCATTTTTTTTCTCTTTCAGTTTGGCTGCAAAAGGGGCTGAACTTTGGTTTGATACGTCTTCAGTTAATGCTGCTATAGTCAACACATATAAGTCTGCCTGTGATAGGCATTTTGAAATCCATGCAAGTGATCGTAAAGGTAACTTACATAATGGTTCCAATAATCAATCTTGGGGACCTTCTGGAGTTTACAGGGCTTCACCCATCTCTCTAGCAAAAGCTGTGAAAAATCCTGCTGAGTTAGAAGGCATGCACAATTCTCACTTAAGGTACTTACCTCTGTCATTGGAACCTATTTTGTGTTCATGATTGTGAAAGCTGCATTGTATGTTATTGTCTGTCCAACACTTGAATGTTGTGTTAATTGAATTCCAGGGTTGGGTATTCTGCACAAATTAGCATGCCTTAAAAACTGAGATTGAAAATGGTGTTATTCATCAAAGGTCAAATTTTCCGAGCAGTTTTATACGCAATTACATGAAGTCAAAGCTTCTGTCTTTTCTGTATCTACTCATTTGATTCTCTCTCCTCCTTGGAAGAACTTTCAATAAAATTATCTTGAAAAATGAAGCCTCATCCATATGTGTCGTTAGTATACACCATCTTAAATGTGTGGAATAAAATTTTATGGTTTGTTAACCTTGAGAATTTTTTGTATCTCGTTATGTCTGTTGTTATCATGCCAAATTTGTGGAATTCTTAGTGAGAATGATATCATGCTTTGGATGAAATTTTCTAGAAAAGATAGTAAGCGAGCATAGGATAATGGTTCTTTAAGGATGAAAAGCATCTGCATCTTCAGTCCTATACCTGTTTGTATAATTATTACTTGCCAAAAAATAATAGCTAATGACGTTTACAACACATGCTCATTGTGATACTTAATATGCAGGGATGCAGCTGCTCTAGCAGAGTTTTGGGTCTGGCTGGAAGGGGAAATTGACAAGGATGTGAAACTAACGGAGGTAGATGTCGCAGACAAACTTCTTGAATTCCGTTCAAAGCAGGCTGGTTTCATTGATACTAGCTTTGATACAATAAGTGGTATATTAACTTTTTTGTAACTCGTAACACATTGAAAAGGATCATTATTATAATCTGTTTCATTATTAGGATGATCTGATCTTGCAGGTTCTGGAGCAAATGGTGCTATCATACACTACAAACCTGAACCAGAGAGTTGTAGTGTTGTGGATCCAAAAAAGCTCTTTTTATTAGATAGCGGAGCTCAATATGTTGACGGAACAACTGACATAACAAGGACAGTTCACTTTGGGGAACCTACTGCACGAGAAAAGGAATGCTTCACTCGGGTTTTGCAGGTGCTGGATCTTTTTTGGTCTAATTCATATATAGTACATGCCCAGGGTTGCACCATATGAAGGGGCTTTGAGGGGAACAGATAATTTGGCATCATAGGTTACAAAATTATTATTTAGACTGATAAGATTTATGCCATAAAATCCTCCCTCCCTCTGAAGCATACCACTTTGGATACATTTGTCTCTATGATTTATGTACAATGAATATATTTGTTTTTTCTTACTTTTTTTTATGGAACAATTTGATATCTTCTAATGAACTATGACATTTCAGGGTCATATAGCTCTGGATCAGGCAGTATTCCCTGAAAATACCCCTGGTTTTGTATTGGACGCATTTGCCCGTTCATCTCTTTGGAAGATAGGGCTTGATTACCGGCATGGTACTTGTCCTGCCAATTTGTAACTGGACTTAATTTGTGAAGGGAAATTTGTGAGGGGATACATTTCTGACTTGATTTGAGGAGGAAGAATAAAGTTTTAATTCACATGCTCCTTCTTCCTTCAATCTATTAGGTACTGGGCATGGTGTGGGAGCAGCATTAAATGTTCATGAAGGTCCTCAAAGTATTAGCTTTCGATTTGGAAATATGACTCCCTTGCAGAAAGGAATGATAGTAAGCAATGAACCAGGGTACTATGAAGATCATGCTTTTGGCATTCGAATTGAGGTACTATAATAATCCAGCTACATCTCCTTGGATTAGAAAATCTACCGTAGCTACAACATCACTTGATTGTTTAACTCTAATAATGAGTTTGTCCATTTCATTTGAAACTTGCGTCTAGTATTTCTTGGTTGGGGCCTTAATGCTATTTTTTTCTCAAGGATCATGCACCATAAATACAGTGATAGAAAAAAAAGAATCTGTACTGTAATACTAATAGATGCAGAACAACCACATTATTAATGTATTTTGAAGGAAGCATGGTTTCTCTGTCATTGACACTCTGGGGAATTCTGTATACTTGATAGTCATACTTTAACAATACTTTATTTGCTGTAAACCTTGAGTTGGTGGTTGGGAAATTTGTTTGAATTCTCTTTTGTTTCTTGTCATCATTGGATGGGCAGTAGGCTTATTGCTTTGTAGAAATGTCCAGTGCTTGGTAGACACACAAAGTGTAGGGGGACTCATGCAGCCAGCCCTAGAGTTGTATATTCTATTAGCTTAGTTGAGTATATGCCTTAGCACACTCCATATACCCCTGTGAGCTTTCATGCCCCATGCAAACCCACTTGGACATATGTACTCTGCTTGGCCTTGTTTGTACATTTATTTGGATATTGTTGATGGTACAGTTGATATTTGTTGCCTTTGTCCACTGTTCTGCTTAATGGTTGATATATAACATCTTCCTCATTATTCATGCATTTTCTTGTGTTTAATCTCGGTTCTCTTCTTGCAGAATCTCCTTTGCGTTAAACAGGTTGACACCCCAAACCGCTATGGAGGAATAGAGTATTTGGGATTTGAAAAACTCACTTACGTCCCCATCCAGGTATGCTAGTAATCACCTGGTAAAGTTTAACATGCGAATTGTGAAGTTGTCAAAGAGACAAAAGTATTGAATTTTCCTTTGTTTGCACCACAACAGAGAAATTGAACCCCTGCCGGAACTTAAGTTAAAGTGAGAATATAACCTTAGGTTGCTAGAATAGTTGATTTTATTTGGTATCTTATTTTGATCTCTCATCTTGATTTTTTTTTTTTGTAGCATTTATCTCTTCTTGAATTTTGTGTTTTGGATACACTCTATCCCTAGATTTATTTTTTACGAAGCAGTAATTATATTCCAGTTCTTGCTTGTCACGAACTTCTGTCACTGGTCATTGCAGAATAAGTTAGTAGACTTGTCCTTGCTCTCTGTTGCGGAGGTTGATTGGCTCAATAATTACCACGCGCAAGTTTGGGAAAAGGCAAGTACACATCAACCAATAATGTAAACGGTCGTATGCTTCTATTGTAGTTACAATTTACTTGCACATAACTGATTGTATCATAAGAGAAATGGAGAAGAAAGAAAAGCATTGATGTTTCTTTATTTGTAACTTAGAAGTTGGTCTATGAATTTGTTGACAATGTTTTAGTTCAATCTTCTCATCAACGAGGCTGAATCCTGAATAGCTTTTGGGCACAATCCATGCCACCAATCAATCTGGCACAACACATTAAGCCTTTTTTCCCTCTACTTTTCTCCTCTTCTTCTTCTTCTTCTTTTTACATTGGCAATTTTTTTTTTGGCAGATGGTTAGTCATTTACAATTACCCAGATTAACCATTGAGACTTGCAGGTTTCACCGCTGCTGGATGGTTCTGCTCGTGAATGGCTTTGGAATAACACACGACCGCTTGTCAAACAGTGATCCTGTCTTGTCCATCCATTGTTTCTTTTGGATTGCTGAGAGATGAGCTATCTGTACATATAATATAAGGTATCATTTGTACTATACAGAGCTGTTTTTCCTACATGAATATTGAATGGCTGAAATATGAAGTGGGATTTGAGGAAATTTGTGAGCGGTTCTTTTGCTTTTTTTTAATGCATGCAGCTGTTGGTAAAGTATAGTAAATGGTTGCATTCAGCAGAAGGCTTATTTGAGGATTCAAGGAAAACTATTCCTGTTTGTGTGAAAAGCCTAGGAAATGGCTGTTACATACAATTGTTGGCATTATTCAACACAGGGCTTGATTGCAAAAAAAACTCATGTTTCCCATCTTTTGGGCTAAAGCCTAAGGGTCTCAATGTAAGAATGGTTAATATGCCCTGTGATTAGATTTCTAGACCCTGTTGTATTTATCACGTTTCCTCTCTCCACAAACGAAGTGTCCAAATCTTGGGAAGATTTGTAACTGATTGGTTACATCTCATCCAAGAAAACAACAACATGCTTTTAAAACCCGAGTAAGGAAAGCAACAACGTCATTAGATAACCATGAAAATATAACTTAACAAAATCATTAGTTG
>Ga0307514_10002310_pt1 | contig 20119 bp, 12 predicted proteins | sample 16_EM_MG_FD_203088 | JGI IMG/M metagenome (GOLD analysis project Ga0307514, IMG submission 203088) | Populus trichocarpa ectomycorrhiza microbial communities from riparian zone in the Pacific Northwest, United States - 16_EM | ecosystem: Host-associated > Plants > Roots > Unclassified | place... | reverse complement strand
GCCAGAAACTAGAGTGTTAAAAAAGGGATTAATTAAATGATATCATCCATGGACGAGATCCCAATAAATAGTTTTAAAACTAGAAGTTCATAAATATACAGAATCAAAGTTGAATCGAAGAGCTAGTGATAGGGGAAAAAAATCAAGAAATTCTTAAATACACCCTTGAATCAAGGCTAGCCTGTTTCATAGAAAAAGATACACATTTTGTCCTCCTGAAAGTTATTTTTTATTTTATAGAAATATATTATTTATTCATTAATTTTATAGCCTCAGTCTAGATCCTTTAATATATGAATTAATTATGAACGTCGAAAGAGATTGCTAAGAAAGCATTTTAAAACGAAAAGAAATGAAAACAATCCTTTATATTCTTCTTGTTTTAAAATGAAAAGATTTAATTTAAAAATAAATTTATTTTTATATTCTTTCCAAGTATAAACATATTTTTATCATACGGGCAATTAGCCGAGAAAAGACACCATGCAATGCTTGCATAACCTTGTAAAGAACGAAAGAAACAACAACAATGTCAGTTTCCACAATGTTTTTTTATTTTTCTAAACACTTTTCCGAAACTAGTTAAACGCCCCTTCAGACACCGTGACCGCTGTCCGTCCAATATTAACACTGTTTTAAAGACCACTTGATGACTCCCTTAATAATGTTTAATCGTGCTCGAGCATATAATGCCCTCTGCCAAAGTATCTCTAGCGCTTAATCTTAAGAGGCAAAAGACAAAGATGAAAGCTCTAGTTTTCTCGAACTCCTTCAAAAATCTTATGTGGCATTGATTCCCTCTAATCATGCTCTTCTTTTTTATTTTTTTTCTTCTGGGCCTTGCGTCCCTGTCAATCTAGCATTCTCCAAAGTTCGACGGGGTACAAAATTCCACTTGATAGGACATTTTCTTTATTTATTTCAATGTGTTGGACCGAGTTGGCAAGCCGTTATGGTTCGAGATCTAACTAACTCAGCTAGCAAGCTATGGTTGAGATCTATTCAAAATCTGGGTGGGACTTTGTCTTGTTAAAAGGGCACCATCTATATGAGATGCGAGTATTTTAAGCAAAGAATGATAGGATTATACACTGGATACTTGCTTGCAATTGCAACTTGCATGCTGCTCTATGTTCATGCACAAGCATCAGCACATTCTACAACTCGTCATTTTTCCTTGATAATTTGAGAAAATAAGAACTTGTAACATCATGGTTTGATGAGTTCTGCCTTCCATAGTGTGCAGGTCACAGTTCATGATCTTTCGCTGATGATACATCAATTATAGCCCGATTCGGAGTGAATATTATTGACCACCTTTTTTTATACATATTCAGGTAAATCGATCTCACCATATTATAATTGGTGGGCTATGTCCTAAATGTGGAATATTTGCATAAACTCTAAACTATTTAACTAACAAATATTTAACCATGATCAATGATTAACATATTAATTAAGATTTTTTTTTTTTTTTACTTTCGAGTCATGACTTTAAAATTATTTTTATAAATAATTAACTTATGATAAAAATGAACTAAAATGACTTTAATTTATAACAAATTATTGAAGAATAAATGTAGCATTAGTTATAATTTATAAGTTAATAGTAAAAAATCTCAACTTTTTATTAAATCAAGATTCGACTCAATTTTATAACAGATTTTTTATTTAATTCAAAAAAAAATTCTAACTAGATTCACTCGTAACTTCTTTTCAATCAATTTTTTTTTTAAAAAAAACAACTTAAATTAATTTTCAAAAATCTTATCAAACATAATCTAAATCAATGTATTGATGATAGTTTACTTCAAAACTATACCTTGTTTTCTCCTTGACTGCTTTTATTGCTTACAAGCTGCTTACTGTATTTTTTTCTGAGCTATTGAAAATAAAAATGTCCATGTAAGTTAAATCATCAGATTCAATGATGACTTGGGGTGGCCAAGATTCTAACCAAGCTTTAGTCCATAAAAAGGAAAAGGAAAGGAAAAAAGAAAAATAGTCCATAGCCCAGTTCTCAGTAGCTGGACTTGAACTAAAAGCCCATATTCTAAGCCCATGATCCTGCGTCTGGCCATAAATCCCACCACCACCTGCACTCCCTGGCCAGTGTTTCTCTGGATTTTCATTAATTCGACCACCTTCAGCTTGTCTGTTTTTTTTTTAACCAATCCGAAAATTCTATAGCTACCTCGAGCGACTTTAATTTATTACAGGAATTTAAATCATATTACGAAAAATATACTTAGAAATTACAAATTATTTAAAAGTATAGAACACTAATACAAAGTGAAATTACAAGAAGAAAAACAAGTAAATACTGTGGTTGGATAGAAAGAATGGCTTATGGTAAAGATGGTGATGAAACTAAAAGTTCAGTGTAGCAAGTAGCTAGGTTAAGCAGTACTTCTAGACCTCGAAAATCAGTTACAATTTCCAAAAAGAAGCAATGTATCCATGAAAATAATAAATATTTAAGGACAAAATATCAATATCGAAATACTAGAATTAATTCATGACAGACTAACCAGCAGCTGCAAACAGGGAGAATTACAGTATTGTTCATCCATCCAATATTACAGCAGAAAGTAAAAGTTTATTTGGGGGGAAAAAAAAGCTTCCGAATTCCCCATCATAAGTTCGACTAAAGACATCAAAGTTTCCTCGGTGTGGACTGCTCTATGTGGCGACAGGACAACATTGTCTAATGCAATGAGCTCACTTGGAACATCAGGCTCATTCTCAAACACATCCAATCCATCACCTGCGATCTCTCCTTGCATCATTCAAGCATCTCACCATCTATAACAGCCCCTCGTCCGACATCTATAACACTTCCTTGCTAATCATGTGGCGAGTCTGATCATTTAATTCACAACAAATTATGAGGACCTCGCAATTTGCCACTAGTTCACAGACATTTGAATAGCATGGATAGGGCACAGATGACTTCTTGGTCCTTGAGTTGTTCAAGATATTGCAGCCAAAGTGCTCTAGCCCTTTTGCAGCTTCTTGGCCAATGCTTCCAAGTCCAACAATCCCAACTTTCTTGCCTCCTAACTGAAACAACCTTGAACATCTTTACGAAAAACAAATTACAACCATCAATCATACATAGAAACAGGATATCAATAATCCAGTTGATATATAGATTAAAACTAGCCCTTTTGCAGCTTCTTGGTCCTTGAGTTGTTCAAGATATTGCAGCCAAAGTGCTCTAGCCCTTTTGCAGTTTCTTGGTCCTCGAGTTGTTCAAGATATTGCAGCCAAAGTGCTCTAGCCCTTTTGCAGCTTCTTGGCCAATGCTTCCAAGTCCAACGATCCCAACTTTCTTGCCTCCTAACTGAAACAACCTTGAACATCTTTATGAAAAACAAATTACAACCATCAATCATACAAAGAAACAGGATATCAATAATCCAATTGATATATTAATACATAGAAACAGGATATCAATAATCCAGTTGATATATAGATTAATACATAGAAACAGGATATTAATACATAGATCAATCCTTCCCTTAGAGCATAGAGGAAAATATCCTTTGTTATCCCACAACCCTTGTGTCACATACCGATTACCAGTCTATATCTTTCTCGGCACATCAATCAACAGCCCTACTGCTATATCAGCATCATCTTCAGAAAACAGGCTTCCAGCATAAGCTACAGATCCCTCTCCTACGACACTCTTGCAAGTCGATTTGGTTGAGTCCAGCACTTGTGGTGACAATAAGGCTCAGTGATGGCAACAGCCTTATAATGTTGGTGTTGAATGGACAGGTTCCATGAGAGAGAACAGCTTGGATGGGTGCTCAAGAAGTAGTCTAAAGGAAGTGGTGAGTCCCATGGTGTCAAGAAATGGAGTTTTTGGGAGAGTTTGCCTCTATAATATTTGAAGACTAGCGGTGTTTCAAGGACTAGGACTTTTGGAAGGAGGTTTGATGATTATTTTCTTGACGATGATGATTCATTCTCAATTTAGGACTGGTTTAATGATGTTACTAGAATTACAGGCCTCTTTGGACTCCTATTATATTAAGATTGTAGAAGCTAAAGCTAAGCCGATAATGTGCATTAATCATACATCAATGACGGGTGAAAGTAAGGGTGTGTTGGAAAAAAAAGCTTCCAGATTGCCTACCACAAGTTCACACAGGGCCATGAAAGATTCTGAGGTAAAGACAGCTCTATGAGGGGATAGAACAACATTATCCAATTCAAAGAGCTCTTTTGGAACATCAGGCTCGTTCTCGAACACATCTAGCCCAGCACCTGCAATCTCTCCATGCACCAAACACCGCACCATTTCCTTCTCGTCAACAATAGCCCCACGTCCAATGTTAACGATGACACCTTCCTTCCCCAATGCTGAAAAGACATCCTTATCGATCATGTGGCGGGTTTGGTTCGTCAATGCGCAACAAATGATGAGGGCATCACTATTAGCTGCGAGCTGGCGGACATCGGAATAGAATGGATACGAAAGATGTGCCTTTTTCTTTCTTGAATTATACAAAACATTGCAGCCAAAAGCCTCTAGCCTTTTAGCAATTTCCAAGCCAATGCCTCCCAATCCGACAATACCGACTCGCTTGCCTCTCAACTGAAATTATCAATAACCAATACCACAAAGAATCAGAAAACAGAATGGTGGTGGTCACCAAAAAATTCTTAAACCAAATAACATGATTGATAATTAAGGGATGATCGTGATTCATGACCTTAGAACCAAGAGGGTAGTCTCCTTTATTGACCCAAAGCCCCTGCCTCACATACCGATCAGAAGCTGTAATCTTTCTCAGCACATCAATCAACAACCCCACTGCCGCATCCGCGCCATCGTCAGAAAACACATTGCCCGCGTTGGTTACAGAGATTCCACGACGGTGGCATGCCTCCAAATCAATGTGATTAGTACCAGCGCTGGCAGTGACGACAAGACGCACGGAGGGAAGCAGCTGGAGTAAATCATCTGTGACTGGAGCGGCACCCGAGCAGAGAATGGCTTGGATAGAGTCAGCATGTGCGGTAAGAAACTGGAGTAAAGGGAGAGGGGATTCCCATGCTTTCAAGAATTGATATTTTTTTGATAAAAAAGGTTGTTCTCCAATAACGGACAGGACTGGTGGTGGTTTTAGGAGTAGGACTTGCGGTAGGTCTTGGGGTTTGTGGTTTTGATCACTCGTGTTATCTTGCTGTTCTTCTTGATTCTCCATCAACGGAAATGGAAAATTCTTGATTTTTTTTTATGAATTAAATAGAGGGTACCCTATAAAGTATTTCAAGCTAAAAAATAATTGGCAAAACAAACAGAGCAGATAGCTTGCAAATGAGAAGAAAGGTATCTTCTGGAATCATGGTGCTGAACGAAGTGATGGTCACTGTCAATCGTGATGCCACGCTATGCTATGACTTTCCCTTTTGCTTTGGAATCTACAATCTAGTTTGGATGAGATCTGTTGTTTTAAGAATTTTTTATATATAAAAAAAAACAAAACATAGATTAACCTATCAACCCAGTTAACCTTATTTTTATTAACGATTACATAAATGTTTTGAATGACTAATATTCATATATACGAATTTACTATAATATAAATTTAAACAATTAATATATGTTTAGTGACTTTAATTTAGTATCAAATAATTAATATCTACGCTATGAGATTTGTTGGTAAATATATTATTTTACTCAATAATTGTAATTTTACAAAATTAAATTTATTGTTAGATTTATTTTAATTAAATACAAATTAATACAAGTGTTTATATTAAAAGAGATAAATATCTTGTTGTCAAATTATATACTTTAAATCTTAAGGATAAAAGAATAAACTTTTTTCATGAACTCTTAAAGATGAACTAAACACAAAAACACTTCATTAGATTTTGTTCATTTTAAAGTAAACATGAGTATTACATTCCCATCAATTATGTTCTCGACAATCACTTCTCTAGCAATAATAATTAAAGAAGAAATCTAATTTTACTGGTATAACATAGCATTTCAACGATGCCAGCAATTTAATGGAATGGTTTCTGAAGTGCAGAAGAGCTAGAAGGAATTCATTGCTGAGGAGAAAAAACAAAAGAGCACGAGGCTCTGATACCATGTAGGTTTTTGGAAGAAGAAGAATTTTCTTTCTATAGTTCTGGTTACGAGATATATAGTAAAGGAGGCCACCAAATCAGGAGTGCCACAAAATCAAGAAATCAAAAAAATAAAAAACGAAAACAGGAAACAAAAACTCCTAAAAATCTGAGACAATAATTCCATGTTTTATTTGCAAAATCAATTCCTTTTTTATTTCCTACAAATCCGACATAACTTATTTGCTATTTGGACTCATGGTATTTGAAGAACGGCAGTGGTTGAAGTGCTAGCATTTGCAGAATGTCTTGGGATTGATGCTGATGGTATTGTTCGTGTTCTATTGAGGGTTTTGGGATCCTGAGACGGGAGGCTTTTGTTTGTACAAATTCTGAGTGAGGAGATAGAGATTTAAGGAAAATTCTATGGAGACATGATTCACACAATGACACAAACCAATGTGCAGACTAATTTTTCCAAAATACAAGGCAATATTCTCATGGAGAAGGTGAAATGGATCCATCATGTGAAACTATGCTAACGAGTATTCAAAACAGAACATGATGGAAAATTTGTTGTCCAAGTCCTGATGTAGTGTTGTGATTGACAGAGCAAGGCAAAACTATGCATTAATTTGTGGACAGGATGTGTGCAGAATACAAAAGCCCCGTGCCATATTATCTGTTAGTCAATGGGGAAAATAAGAAGAAATAAAGCTGGTTTACTATACATCCTCTCCTTGTTGTATTCAAGGTCACGACAGGCATGATGGGTAATTTTGATTAGGAACGAATGAGGAAAGGAGTTCTACTTCAAACTTTGTCTGGTTTAGAAATGATTAGGAATTGTCCTTCTCCACTTTGAATAAACACAGAATTAAACAACAATCCTGCTCTGGCGTGTCAAGTTTTCGGAGAACAATCCTACTATCAATGTGGAACCAATAATCTACATACTGAAAGGTATACACGGAAATACTTCATCCATCTAAGGCTATCAATATGCAAAGCTGTGTAATCTAATCCTGCAATGATCATAAATAGAGTGCAAATACTTAGGCAATCAATGTGACCAGCATCCTCGTGGAGTTTAACACGTATGAAGTATAAGAAATTGACTATGTATCGATCTTCAATGTCTTGCTTAAAGCGTCATTGATAAACAACGGCAGGGATTAGAGGTTTAAAAAACTAATATACTCGACACTGATGGCCATAAAAAGGTTCTTGTGCAGAACTTTCCCCTCCAATACAGGCTGTGCACAACTATCAAGTACTGATAGCACAGCATCATCTTTGACATCTCATTAACTTTCTCGTTCATTACTCAGTTATTTCCTGCACGCATGCAGATTGTAGGACAATTACTAGAAGGAAACAAACAAATTTTGCTCGAGAGTCACAGAAAGAGGAAGAGATTGTTATGCTTGTAGTTGACACCAAATAACCACACAATGAAACAAACATTCGTCAATCTTCTTCTGATGGAAAAGTGATTCCGTTTGCAAGAAAGAATACCACCTAAATACTTCAGTGTTGGTATGCCCATCACTGAATCTTTTCTCACTGGCACTTGTAAATTAAAATTATTTCTTACTTTATTTTTATTTGATTGGTCCACATGTACAAGAAGGCATAGTGTAGAGGAAAAGTTGGATTTTTGGAAAAACAAAAGGAAAAGTGGGTAGAATTTTCAGTAATCCTTTTAATCAGGGGAAGGTGCCCGGGATAATCTGGCTTTCTCTTTTATTCCAAATTGATATGTTTCCTTTTTCAGTTTGTGATCGGAATCTTTTTCCTTAACAAAACTAATTTCCTAATTTAGCATACATTGACTACTAACATTAAACCTTAAAAACATATGCTAATAACTCAAACTGACCCTAACTAAGTCTCTTTCTATTTTATGATTTTAGCATTAAGGGCGTGACCAGCCAGCTCTTGGGCACATGACTAAGCCCCTCTCAAGACCTGTCTTAAGCAGGTCAGCCACATTCAGAGACTAGTGTGTTCACAAGAAATTAATTGTGTTACATCTTCTCAAAATAAAAATGTATTACTTCTTATTAGTGTCTTAAGCAGGCCATCCATTGAATTTTTCCTTCTCTTTTCTGGTAAAGATTATTATTCCTTAGTAGTGTATGAACAAATGCCGCAAGAATAAAGCATGACTCGTTGCAGATAGCATGGCCAGTGATATAGTACCAATCAATATAATGATCAAAATACATACCTAGTTGAAATGTGTTCACTAACAGGGATCTATTAGAAGAAAGTTAAAAAACTAACCTGCAAATAGAAGAGTTAATTAAAACATCCATCAATCCCCATATTCAGAAAGTAGTGGTTTATTTGAGAAGAAAGCTTCCAGATTCCCCATCACGAGGTCCATTAAATCCAAAAATGATTCTGGAGTAAAGACGGCAATATGTGGTGACAGAACAACATTGTCCATTGCAAAGAGCTCCACAGGAACATCTGGCTCATTTTCAAACACATCTAAACCAGCGCCAGCAATCTCTCCTTGCACCAAACACTGCACCATTTCCTTCTCATTGATGATAGCCCCGCGTCCGATATTTACAATGACACCTTCCTTCCCCAATGCTGACAGTACTTCCTTGTTGATCATGTGGCGGGTTTGGTCAGTTAATTCACAACATATCACAAGAACATCGCAATTAGCTGCAAGTTCACAGACACTTTCGTAGAAAGGGTATGAAACATGCGGTTTTCTCTTCCTGGAATTATATGAGATACTGCACCCAAAAGCCTCTAACCTTTTAGCAACTGCAAATCCAATATTTCCCAATCCAACAATCCCAATTCGCTTGCCTCCCAACTGAAATCACCACTCACAAAAGGGGGGAAATAACTTAAATAATCAGTTGACTAGAGGGTGCAATTCAATCGCGTTTTTTGCCAAGATAGAAATTTTCATCTCCATTTGTCTCATTGTCAAGAAATGGAATGGTTTTAGTCATCAAATTATGATTCTTAATATTCAGCAACAAAATTAAAATGACAAACTATTTAAATGCATAGGTGTTCTTTGCTCAAAGCTCCTCAACCCTCAACAATTATCAGTTCCTTTATCATGAGGCAACATTTTCTTTCTGATAAACAAAATTAAGAATCCACAGGCAATCAAGAATTAGCATTAAGAACCAAGAAGACAAAACGGATATAAAATAGAGAGGAATTTAATCTAAACCTTAGAACCAAGAGGGTAGTCCCCTTTAGTAGCCCAAAGCCCTTTCCTCACATATCCATCACTCGCCGAGACCTTCCTCAAAACATCAATTAACAACCCAACAGCAAAATCAGCCACGTCATCTGAAAAAACACTGCCTGCATTGGCAACCTTAATACCACGCCGGCGGCACTCAGGGAGGTCAACCTGGTTAAGTCCGACACTAGTAGTGACAACCACACCGACCTCTGGCAACAGCTGCAGGATGTCAGCGGTTATGGGTGTGCCAACAGAGGAAAGGATGGCTTTTATAGAGGGAGAGTGAGTGGACAAGAATTGGTGTAGAGGGAGTGAGGACTCATAGGCTTTCAAGAAAGTGAATTTGTTAGATGCAACGTGTCGTTCACCAACGTGAGCGAGGAATGAAATTGGTTTTAGAATCAGGACTTTGGGGAAATCTTGCTGGGCTTTGTGACAATCAGTTGAGACTGCCATCTTGAGAACAGAAGCTCGGGAGAGAAGGGGGTTTTTCTTTCCTTCTCTTTTGATAGAGACGAGGCACTCCTCGACAAAACCATGGCGATTCTGCCAAGTTATATATTTTAACAAGACACACATAGTGTCCGTTTGCATCGTTGTAATTTCTATTTTTAAAGTTTTTTTAAAATTCATATTATTTTTTTTTATAGTTTAGATAGGTTGAAGTTAAGAACATAAAAAAAAATAATTAAAAAAAAATTAAAAAACAAACCTATTAAATTACAGTACCAAACACGCATTAATTCAGTATGTCACATAAGGCTTCTATAATAAAAGAAATTATTAGAACAATCCTTTTACTTCTTTCTATGCTCAGCTTCAAGCTCTACGAGTGGGAAGAAATTATCAGAATCCATCTCCAGAATCAATCTGCGAAGAACCACTGGCCATGCCAGCTCTAGACCAGTAACGACTGCCCATAGTTCTGCCTTGACAGAAGTGCACAAGCCAGTACTGCTAACCGCAAAACCCTTAATCCAAGACCCAAGGCTATCTCTAATTAATCGGACCTCCTGCTCCTGCCACACCTGGATTACCTTTACTACACCCGTCCAAGCTTAACTTCATCCTCTCCATGGGAGGATACGCCCATCCCACCAGTTTAATTCCTTAAGCTTATGTGAACTGCAATCAGCGAAGTCAATTGCCCTCTGTGAGTCACCTGTCAAGCTGTGGATTGCCTTTACAGTGCTTGCGGCTGCTGTGCTTCCTCCCCCCCCAAAATCCCCTGATTACGCCGTTTCCAGATGTTCCATAATGCACACCCAAATAACAACGTCCATGCATATCCATTCCTATCACACTCACCTCAGCCAGGTTATTAATCAACCATGGTATCAGACCTGAGTCAAAGAAACTCCTTCTATTCACGTTCCTTAGCTAGGGGACAGTCACGCAACACATGGAGAATAAACAGCCTGTTTTTGTCTTTTGGTTTCGTACCTTCCATGAAATGTGTAGTTGGTTCAGAAGAAGATAATTTGGAGAGAAAAAATGTTTAGTTCACACAGTAAGGGAGGATGACAAAATCAAAGATGCTTTCTTCCTCGTTTACACTTTCATGGCACAAATAATTTAACAAATACTTGCAAGACCTGTAAAAGTCTCCATTCTTATCAAGGTCCATCAACAAAACCAGCAAGGCATTTCAATCGATCAGTCCAAAGAGATGCTACTTGGGTCGTACGTTGCATTAATTACAAACTCTTAGTTGTCGATTGTTATAAAGAAAAATTTTCATGGCGAGGATCATCCGCTACTGTTATCATATCTCTGAAGTTAATATAGTGTGTGCATATCTCTAGCATTGAATTTTTTGTTTTTCCTTTTCTTTTGTGGAGCTGCTCACGTAGATAACTAAACGAGGATTATGATGATTAAATAAATATATTAAATTAATTCATTGACTGACATAAACATCTTCAATAAAAGTGTTTTATCACATATTATTGAGAAATAGTAATGAAAATTACAGCTATTGTAGTAATATATATATATATATATATATAAAAAAAAGATGATGATGATGATGATAGAATATTCATATCAGAGAATACCTTATATTAACGTTTAAATATTTTAATAAGGGAGGTAGAATGCAATTATCATATATATTTTTAAAAATAATTAATAGCTGTTTCGTGATGGCGAAGAAGGTCGAAAAAGCAAAACTCCCAACACCCATTTTTATAGCTATGTTTCAATAAATCAGAATAAGGTTTTTTTCTTTCAAAATAATGGTTTGAATTTTTTTTAACAAGAAATTAAGACAATGCCTTTGACTCCTTACATGCACAAAAGTTAAATGAGGTAGGGAAATTATTATAGATCAATAAACATTTTATTACATATTGTAATAATAGCTTTATTTTTAATTTTTTTTCTCTTTTTACTAGATATTTTTTTAACTTTTTTTTTCTTTTCCTTCATTGTTTTTTCTCTGCTATTTTAATGTTTTGGGTCTAATGTAGTTGCGCAAGCACCATAGATATAATATTGACAATTGAAAACTTCTTTTTTATAGTTAATTATTGTCATTTTTTTATCATTTTATTTATTATCGATTTTTGTAATTATATTATTAAATTAAATAAATTTATTAAAAACATAACATAATCAGGTTATTAATACGAAGTCTTAAATTTTTCTTATTTCTTTAAAAATATTATATCACCTTAACATCTTTTTTTACTTTTAAAATAATTAACTCCTGCAACATGGCAAAAGACACCTATCCAGTAACTAACCATATTCTATCGTCACTCTGGCTCACTGGTGATGGCTCTCGCAGGTAATTCCAGGAATTGAAATTCTTGACACTTCATGCAAGAGATCATTGAAGTTAGTCCCTCAACGTTGCTACCATGCGTGACAGATACTAAAAACCCAACTCCCCTCCCTTCTACCACATCTAACTAATCACTAATGTATATCAGCTTGTAAAAAAGAAGGAAAATCTTGCATGTATAGTTGTCTGCCATTTCCAATTTTGACCATGCAAGATAATTCACTTCCCTCTCTGTTAAACATCACACAAACCAACCTCGGAGTAAAGAGCCAGCGAAATAACTAGGACAAGAAGCTCTACTATAATTCTGTTACTTCCCCCAGTTCCAACCTTCCGAGATGGTTGGAAGTTGGAACATCTTGGAGTCCATTACAGAGAGTAATAATAGGTGACTTTCAGTCGGCCGGAAAAACCTAAAGTAAGAATTTGAAGAATTTACTGGGGACAAGAATAGAAGAAAAGACAAAACATAAGACGTGCAGAAGGCATATATAGAAATGAGGATAAGATGGCAAAAGTGACTTTACACGCAGGGTATAACTTGGACATAAATACATCTATTATGGTTCTCCAAGTAGAGGCTAGTCAACTAGGAGTATTATAGGGTTCAAAAAGCGTTACACAGGGATTCGGGTCATACTGCATGATATCTGCTGCGCGCTCAAACTCCTCTCTCAGAACTTTTATGCTGAATTTATCCACAACTCTACCAAGGTCATGCGATATCTCAAAGGGGTCCTCTATGCATATCAAATGTCGATCATTCCCAATCCTCCTTGTCCAGTCCTTTTCCCGTTTGCTGTAAGAAAACAAACACAGAATACAGTTAGTCAAGTGTACGAAACATCTCAGCTGACAATAAGCAGAACGAAAATCATTTGACTCTCAGTTTCACCTACATTATGAGGGAAAAAAAAAAGAGCTTTCTATCCTTTGCGATGATATGAAATAATTACAATGCATGTATATGTTATCACATAGCTGGCTTAATAAAAATCCTACAAAAGGATGCTGGACTGTACATATCACCTGATTATGCTTCCTGTTCGAACAGATATAACACCATTTGCATAATCATGACGATATGCCCAATAATTGAAAAATGCCCATACTAATTGAGCAATTGTTTCCTTGTTACGAGATCCAAAACCACGGAGTTTCTCAACTTGATCAAAGTAGGCACACCGAATATCATCTACAATAGCAGAGTATGTTGTTCCCATTTCCTGAAAGAGAGCAGCTCACAAAATTAAGGAACAAGCCAAGTTTACAGCAAAAGACAAAAGTAAGAAAACAAGCAGCAAATTTCACTTTGAAATGCTTTATTCAGGTAGAAGATTTTGAAGCTGGATAATGCTATTGTCCAAATATGTCCTAAATGAGTTTCCCGGAAATCATAACCATTTCATGATGGGTTCTTTGTGGGACCCATCACTGAGGTCACTCCAATGGTTGATGTAATCAACAAACTGATTCAGTGAACTTATTTCAGTAAGCATACATTACCCTATGAAGTGTGATCAGATGCAACAACATGGCAGGAATTACTTGATAAAATAAAGCAGAGAATGATATTAGATATCCTCTTGGCCTCGCTACTCAATCGAGAACAAATGTCCAGTACCATATAAGACTGAAAAGTAAATATTTTGGCAACACGGCAGAGATCACCATGCTATGACACATAATCACTAACTAAAACTGAAAATCCTGAGCTGATAACCAGCAAAAGGTTCATATTTCCCCAGCTATTGCTTTATGGGACATTCATCTATTCAACTGAAGTAGTATAATAAGGGTGAAAGGAAATCAAAAGCACATCAATTCCCTTAATCTTTGGGCAAGAATCACATTAAAGCATGGTACGTGCATATACTGAAATGTCCAAATAACTGCAATGATAAAAACAACCCTACCAAGAACTCCAAAATAAACAAGTAGAATAGAAATACAGACCTGTAAGCATGGAAGGATAGCAGGTCTACGCTGCTGTAAGAAATGAATGCACATTAAAACATACCTGAAAAGAAAGAAATATGAGCCACCAAAAACACAGTCAACGAACAAAAACGTCTATAGATCATATAGGCCTATGAAAAGTTTCCGAAAATTATAGTAATTCTTTAGTGATGACTCACGCATAGCTAGATAGGGTCCCTTGGTAAGTTGCATTTACTCCTCTTGACTTGGCCCAATGTTTCACTACAAAAGCTAACTGCCGTAATCTCACATCTATTTGTGCATAATCCCGAAGAAGCTTGGTATTCACAACAGCCAAAACATTGTTTAGGCAGATGTCACAAGAGATGCCAGTCACTGGATCCATAAGCTTTACTATGGGAACCCTAGCCCGAGTCAACGCCTGCAAAAAGAGATGGGATTATGGACTCACCAAGAAGATCAAACAAGACATCCAAACAGCATAGCAATTTTAAAGGGGAATAAACCAAAATCAATTAGTGATGCAGAAAAGACATTGCATTAAGAAAGAAATGGATAGTAATTAAGTTATAACTGGATTGACAAGGCACCTACATAAGGATCCAATATTGGCTTACATATCTCTAAATTATTTTCCAAGGGCTTTTTCTCACATTTAATCTCACAAAGGATACTACCTTATTTTTTCAGAGCATGTTCTTACTTTTAACCTCATGGAGGAATTATCCAAACAAGATAATTATTTCTGAGAGGCGCCTCAAGGTTAGATATAGCTGAAAAAAAGATGACTAAGCAAATGAACTGCGTATGTCCGTAGGAAATGCATTAATCATCTTAGAGTTGTCCAAGCACTTGCAAAGTAAATTAACACAAAAAAGGTAGAAAAATGAATCTCATCCGGAAGCAGTAAAAGCACATAATTGCAAAGACTTATAAGGCCTCATATCACCAAGCTTACAAAATAATTACTCATTAATAACATGATAATAGAGTCACCAGAAATGAGAGGAGAAACACATTCACTCACACAAGTGGATACATGAAAATAAGGGCCCAAACAGGACAAGTACAAAGAAAAATAAGTGTGGAGAACACTGAACAATAAATTACCCAGGTAAATCAATGGCTCACTGAATTGATGTGCAAAATACACACAAAATGATGACGCGTCCTGAATGTGTGTGCAACAAGTACAGAGCTGCTGTCAGCTCACATGTATGAAAGCACACACAACTGTAATTATAATATGGTTCTAGAGTAAATTTACCAAAGTGGGCATTTGTAAAACATGCCTGTTACCATCTTATCAAATGATTTTCATTTTATTACCTGACTGCAAGAAGAGAAAAGGCCTCTAAAGATGTCTAAAATAATAGGCAACCTAACAATAACAAGGAAAATATCAAAAAGATTTCTAAGGTGTTAGTAGGCCATAATAAATCAATCTTGTAGCTCATAGATCACATAAAACAGCTAGTCGCAAAGCATTGTAATCAGCAACAAAAAGTTTTGCTTTTCATCATGGAGTTGTAATGGTAATCTAATTATGTTAACACATGCACGCTACAAATGTAATACCATACAACTTTGTCCTCTTAAAGGCATAATTACAGCACAAACAGCTTGCCAAACACCCAAAAACAGTTGCCAGTGGCCAAATAGTGCAATTTAAGGTAGCAATAAAAATCATTATCTGTATCACGTATCTTTCAATTATACATATTACATATCCTTGATGAGAAGGGGGTCATTGCAAGTAAGGCAGAGGAGTTATTATTGATCTATTTGATGGGTTTGGATAGATGGAAAAACAGCAAGACATTATGGAAGTGAGCTTTCTTTGCAACCTTTTGCCTTTCCGTGACTGTTGATGGACTAGAACTCAAGAATTTCTGAGAATGGAGCCTTTCCAAAACAGATCTTGTGGGATTTGCCATCCCTATGTTGTTCAACCACAAGGGCCTCTCCAGGTTTTTCTTAGTTGGGCAATCAAATTTCAAAGAAATGAGAGGGCTCTGGTATTACAGCTGTCCTAGTGTGTACTACTTTGTTTGGAAGATGTCTGTCTCCGTTTATAATTCAAATAATTTCCTTCATCAATAAAATTGCCTTTAAGTAAGATTACCTGTTAGCTTTCAATCATAAGGATTGATAATGTAAATCTATTTGTGGTACAAAAACTAATCCATAAATAAAAGAACAGATTCGTCACCAAGCATTGCAAAACCTAGCTTATTTAGGGGGTGTTTAGGAGTGTGGTGGCAATTGTTTTTCAAAGTGTTTTTTGCTCAGAAATGCATCAAAATAATGTTTTTTTTATTTTAAAAAATTTATTTTTGACATCAGCACATCAAAACAATCCAAAAAAACTAAAAAAAATTAGTTTGAAGAAAAAAAAATTCAAATTTTCATGAAAAGCAGGTTGAACAGCAGCTCCAAATGAGCACTTAATCTGCAGGCTCCACAATTTGGCACTAAATCTAAGAAGACTCACTTTTGTGTTTTTATTTATATAGTCCACCAGGATTTGGGACAAATGATCTATCTTAGAAACTATCAATGGTAACTCGTTAATCAGAACACTGCATTCGGAAAATTATTTAACAGAAAGTAAGTTGGAAAGATAAAAAAATAAAACCAGGTCTACCCTTTGGAATGATAGAACTTCATTAGAATGCCAGGAAGGTTAGTTTATACATGGTATTATGAATTATTTAAAAAAAAATGTCAGGCACATGCACTCACGGGGGAGGGGGGGATTCTTACACAAGTCACTTTCTTTTATCGAGCAAACAACTCAGAAGATCGAAGAAACAAAATATGTTAAATGACATTTATTGCATTAACTCTGAATTTATTTATCCTCTAAAAGGACAAAGCAATCTTTATTTACCTGCACATTCTGGAGGTTATCCGCCTGCAATATATCTGCCAACTTCAACAAGACCTCAGACTTGTTAATCTCAGCATCCTCAATTGTGAGGCAAACATCTATATCACTCTTTGAAACTCCAAATGAATTGGCACATGAACCATATAGGTACAATCGAGCTTCAGGCCATTCCTTGCTAACTAGTTTCTCCAACAACATAAAAAATTGCTTCTGCTTAGCCGTTTCTTCCTCTGGCGGTACCAGTGACTCATAAATTGCAAGAAAAGCAGCATTTAGCCTGTCGATATCTAAACGACATTGCATTTGCCTTTTAAGCATTCTCATCCTCTGACTAAGTATGTTGTGTCCCCTGCTATCTGATCTAGACTCCTGATTATCAAACCGCAAGTTAATCCAACAGATTCACAATTAGAGAAGATAATAAAAACTGCTATTAAGCATTAATTATATTTTCTTACACTTAGTTCAGTTTTCATTAAGAATATCTACTGAGAATGTCGGTGGAAGATTCATATCAAACTCTTAGTTACTTGAAATTTTAATTCCCTAAACATCAAATAAAATTCAAAGGTTCACATAAAGTAACCGACTTTAAAACTCAAAGGCCAAATAGATAAGAAAAACAACTGACCTTGCTACTTTGCTTCTTGTCTTTCTTGCCATCAGATTCACCCTCAAGCAACAAAGAATCCATCAGCTCTTCACCAAGATCATCCAACAACCCTCCATCTTCACCATCCAAATTGATCAAAGACTCCTTAATCTCTGAACCCAAAACCGAATGAAGATTACTCCCAGGAGGTGGGCCCGGACGATCAAGCTGTCTCGTAAACCTCACCTCAACTGACCCCTCATTTCTCCTCGCTTTCTCATTGTTCAATTCACTATAATCTCCCTTTTCCCTATACATAGTATGCTCTAATTCTCTCCTCCTACCTCCATGATCCCAATTCCCTCCTCCTCCTCCTCCACCTCTAGGCTTATTCGAAAACCCCGGAGGCGGAGACTTGTAATTCTGGTGCTGCTCCTTGTGAAGGTTTCCCCGCCCTCCACTGCTGGCTCCTGGCTGTCGCACTTCAAAATTCGTCGAATGCGAGTTTGCTTGCTTCTCGAGATGCCGATTCCTTTCCAATCCATTGAAATTTCTGCTCCCTGGTCCTACTTCTCGCATCAAATTCGCATTGACTAAACCGTCAGCAGGGCTTGGAATTGCACTTGAAAAAGAACCAAACTGTAGCTTTTGCTCTAACTGTTGCTTCTGTTGAGGCAGATGCTGAATCAAATTATTATTGTTGTTGTTGTTAGCTCTAACCTCCGCAATTGAAAGCCCTGATCTTTGCAAATCATCTGCTAAATATTGATTCCCTTGGAATTGATTTCCAAGGGGGTGGGGGTGAGGAAAAGCATGGTTTTTCTGCGGAAAGCCGAGATTGTGTGACCAGAGAGGAGGGGTATTTGAGAGAAGATCACGGCCGTTGGATTGCAGCAATTGATGAGGCAGTAGTGGTAAACTGGGGCCCACAGCTGCAACTGCAGGATCAAAACCGAGAGGCTGAGGCTGAGGCTGAGGCTGAGGATGTTGATTTTGTATTTGTGGTGTGATAAAAGGAGAGAATTGCGAAGGAAATTGGGATTGTTGCTGCTGGTGCGGTGGATGATGGTGGTTAGGTCTTTGGAGTAGAGAGAGTAGAAATTCGCCGCCATTAGCATTCGGCGGAATCGGTGGAGCCTCACCGCCACCGCTGGCCATTGTATTATGTTGGTAGACTGTTCTACACTGAAAAGAGTTGGAAGGAAGGAAGAAAGAGATCTAAGTGATTTGTCCACGCTAGAATCGATTAAGTTGTTGTTGGTGAGGATAGGGTGCATATGCTTCTATGTAAAGAAGCAAATCTATGGAGTACGTACGTAGGATTTGATCCAATCACGATTTCCGGTGTTGATTGAACGGTGTTGATTGGAGTTGTGTATTAGTTTGGTGATTAAATTGGAGAGGAGGAAGGAGGGGTGGACACCTATGCGTCATCAAGTCTGACGTGGATCTAGCTTAGACAGGAAGTTGTTGGAACTTGGAATACTACGTTAGTGAATCCAAAGCCTCCAATGATGCGTATACGGTAGTGTTTAAAAGTGTATTATTTGTTGTTTACAAAGTATTTTTTTTAATATATCAAAATAATTTAATATTTTTAATATTGAATATTAAAATGATTTAAACACATAAAAAATTTAATATTAAAAAAAACATAAAAGTACAGTGCCTAAAACTTTTTCAATAATAATAATAATACTAAATAATTACAAAAACTCTATTATGATTTGATATAAATTTTATTTTCTCTAAATTTTTATAAATTATATTTTCTTTCTATAATTTATAGTTTATATATTTAATAACAATTTATATCATCAACAATGCATTTTATTTGATAGTTTATATATTTAATAACAGTTTATATCATTAATAACATGTATTTTATTTGATAGAATATAATTTTTAAAAACAAGAAGAAAGTAAAATTCCAATTAAATTATATAAGAGTATTTCTAATAGTTATTATTAAAAAAAAACTCTCTAATTTAATTTAATTATGTTTTTATTTTTGTATTATACTTTAAAAAATTGATTTTATATCTTGAGTCAAATAAAAAAAATAAAATTATCATCAAATATAATATATAAAAGAACAACATATCATATCTTGAGCCAAGTTTATGTGCTTGCATTTGGTTGATGGGAGAGGTTGTGGAGAGTGTGTCAAAGGAGATTTGGTTGGTCTTCAGTTCTGTAGAATCTGCAGAATCATATGAACATAAACCAATACCAGAAAATTGATAAATACAAATGGAAATATCGAAGGAATATTTTTGTCGGTAAATTTTCGAGGAATTTTACCGACGGAAATATTCCCTCGGTATATACCGACGGAATTACCGTGGGAAAAAAATTTAAAACAAAGCAAAAAAAAAATGACGTGCCATTTTTACCAACGGCATTACCGACGGAATTTTCCGTCGGTATTTTCCAGAGAGTGTTATTTGGCGGTTTTCTGAAAAAATTCAATTAATTTAAAATTTTCATTTAAATATTACAGACAGAATCACCGACGGATTGAAAAACCGTCGGTAATTGTTGGCGGTTTCTGAAAAATTTTACGAAATTGAAAAT
>Ga0307514_10002309_pt1 | contig 20122 bp, 17 predicted proteins | sample 16_EM_MG_FD_203088 | JGI IMG/M metagenome (GOLD analysis project Ga0307514, IMG submission 203088) | Populus trichocarpa ectomycorrhiza microbial communities from riparian zone in the Pacific Northwest, United States - 16_EM | ecosystem: Host-associated > Plants > Roots > Unclassified | place... | reverse complement strand
TTAAGTATATATACAGCTTGGTGGCAAAAAAACTCATACCCCACAAAGCAAAAACGCATACAAAAACTCATACAAGGGTATGAGTTTTTTTGCCACCAAGCTGTATGTTGGGCCTGGGCTCCTTAGTTAGCTCCCTTTTAATCAAACAATTCCTCTAAATCCGAAGACTTCATCCAGCATATGGGACGGTATGTAGCAAGATATAAAAGAAGAACATGTCAATGGAGTGGACAGCAGCAGGTGCATCTAGCGTTATGTGAGTGCAGGTTTTCCGGAGCCGAGTTTGCCCAACTGAACAGCTTGTGTCGAGGATAATATACTCACTATTTTGCAGTTGGATGGTGCTTGAGGTGTTATTATGTATGGGTGTATATATGGCTCGCCACATTACCCTGTTTCATCACTGCCACTCTCCACATTACTAATACATTGTTTCGCTTGTCTTATGTCCCAAACATGCTAAGCAGGTCACTCGGGTTGGGTTACCCTGAATTTGAAAAGCAAAACCAACCATATAACCACTCCACACGAATCGCAGTGCTCGTGTTTGCTTGGGTATAGGTGAAAGCAGGCCTTTTCAATGAGTATCCAGATACTTCGAGACTAATATTTTGAAGAATATAACAACGATTGAGTAGTGCGCTGGAAGGTATGCACAGAGTACAGTGGCGAAGCTATACATCCCATTGGCGAGTTAACTCACACAGTATTGTAAAGTGGTCCTTTAGGTATTCTACTCCTTTAATCTTTCAGCTGTTGGGCTACCCAATAACTACATATCCTCTATGGCTAATACCTTTTCACCTGTAATATGCTCTTACTCTTCTCGCCACTGCATAACTGCATGCGTTTAGGATACGGAGCCTAGAGGTTAAGCTATTATCTGATCCTTGGTGATGCCAGAGCTTGGCCCCCTTACCCTCAGGAGGTGGGGTAGTCAGAATAGTATGTGGAGTAAAAAAAAACGTAGGCTATATAGCTTGAACGCAGACTCCGACGCCAAGACTGTCGGGTAACTTTAGCGTATTTTCGGATTCGTTTCATGTGAATCTTCTAGGGCCCCGCCGAATGCGACGTCATTATTGGCGCAACAGCAGTTGTCTGAATAGTTTGCGCATGAGAGCGGATTGAGCTGCACTAATACGTTTGTGTCAGTCTCGTATCATCTATTGTAGGTTTTCCATTAGTAAAGTCGGTATCATACCATCATTAATTCACCTCCACCACGTGATGGGAATCTAATAAGAACAAGTTAGAGCTCTGTTTTCTTAGAGTATTAGCAGTGTTCAAGTTCAAGTCTTTCAAAGCATTACACTGGTTTAATAAAGCTCCCGCATATCCATCGTCTCTTCTCCGCTACCTGCAAACTACTCATAGCTTGTATTCTTACCGCTGCCACCACCCTCAGACTCAAATATCGTTTTTACTACCAAACTTATCCAAAGACCTACTGCACATATGGAAGCTCGATGTTAATGGAGCTCAGAAATGTGTGGTGTATCTCTGCCAAAGATGGGTTAAGAAGAAGAACAGGTATTTTTTGGTTAATAGGACAAACTATGGGTATCACTAGGTCACCCAATCAAATTCTTGTGGGCAATATTTCTTCATGCTGAGACCACCCACCCAACCTGGAGACGAAATTCCCAATCTACGGATTTTGTTACATTGAGTATCCATCCATCAAGAATTGTTTAGTAGCTACCCATACATACTGTATATATTGTATATAGTCCTATGTAATGAGTGTTTTTGTTGGTTAGCCAGATACATGGTCAGATTTAGTTTTTCCAGTACCAAATACCATGACAGACAATATTACTGGTATCAATCCAAGAATCTTTATGTACTCAGTACATACAGTACATACAGTATTTACTTTATATATTTATTTTTCCATCCCACATCCCACATCCCACAAAGCTACTTTTACTTCCCTGCCCGCACATCCCCAACCCCACCACACCTGGTGATACCTACATACTCTAATAGCTTTAGATCTCTTCAATCACGTCAAATCTGCAAGGTACTATATGTATGTATGTCTTCCTCTAGTCCCGTTTTTTTTCTGATTTGCAATCCAACTAACTATGAGGCTTATAATCATGGTTCGGTTGGAGACACGCCCACAGCGTGCCGCCACTGTGCAGAGGCGAGATGTGTAAGATACTGTATGTATGTATGTGTGTATGTATGTATATAGCGGCATATGTATGCCTACTGTTAATCATGAGTGGAATACCTATGTATATAACTTTGAATATGATAATTTGATATCAGATGTTTTTGAGAAGAGAGATTTACCATATCTTACCAGCCTCAAGTGATATGTAGATATAAATGGCAGAAGTGCCCAGCAACTACCGAAACTGGTAATGGGGATGACCGATCCACAATACAGTCATGAAGCAAATTTATCCACCAATTCAATTGAAATCTCCGAACAGAATTCCCCTGCTTCTAGCCCTACCCATGACCAGAATACAATACTTACCACACCCACACACCCACCCGTAAACCACCACCCACACAATACGCACATCAATTTACTATATACCCATACCACCTGCATGGCATATGCACCTGACTGGCCAGCATCAACCTCATACACCAATTGCAACACGAAGATCGATCGCAAAAATTGGCGATACCGCGCACGACATCGACATGAACAACCTACATCGATGGCTTGAGAACTCCTGGACCCCCACATTGTACCTGGGCGATCGCGATCGGAATGTGTTGGGGCTCGGTGTGGTTAGGTAGGTGGTAGAGTCAGGGGAAGAGTAAGTTCCTGTGGAGGGAGAGACCGTCTCCATCGGTTGAATTGACGATAGGGCTGCTTGGGGACCGTAAAGATGACGTCGGGAATCAATAGGCCTAATGAAAAAGAAGTAATGAAACTGTGGGTATACACTCAGATAAAAACCAGATTGAGAAATAGAAGTTGATATTGCCATGGGTATACGCGGGTCAGGAAAAAAACTAGAGAGGAAGTGCAGTGGAAGAAACAAGAAAGACTGAGGCCTAAGGGGAATTGGGGCTAGTAAAGTCCCTTCCTAACTGATTTTAAAAGTCCACCACTGTTGGCCAAGGTATCTTTTCTTCACACAAGTTGTGCAATTCTGCGATCGCGAGTGACGATCAACAACTCCGACAAAGAGGAAAACATAATGCGCAACCCATCAAACAACGAATTTTAGTGTGATGAGGCTCTACATACAGTACCGTAGCTCTCAATGCCCTCGCATTTCCGTGCCAACCAGACTACGCGTTTCCCTAGCTCGTTGTGGGGTACCTACCTAACCACTTGTAAATGGGTATGTGTCTTGTGCCAGTCGGAATCATATATTTTACATTACTTTCACCATATTAGCCCGTTGAAATATCAATATTCGTTGCTAAACCCGATACTCATACACCTGCGAGATGGCTGACTATGATCTTAATATCATTTTGGGCCATATGTCCTGGCATTCTGAAACCCTAGCTTCCTACCTACCAAGCACCCTCTCGTATTTACAAATTCCTGCACATCGATACGAGTTGAAGGTAGAAGTGTTTTTTTTATTACCCAATTATTGACCGTGTATGTGACAGTTTGCCGTGTTGTAAGCTTGCTTTGTTTTGATATTGCCCGGTTGGGCAGTGTCTCTGGCTATGTATGATCCAGAACGCCAGAAACAAGGATGGAATATGGTTGGATGACGAAAGACAAACATTTTGCCTCCACCAAAACGCCCAAACGCCATAGCAAGGAATATCCTGACGATCCCCCTTCAAACCACAACACGAGTAGATAGCGAGGGAGCGAGATAGTAAGCGGGGGAACAATGACCCGGAATAACTTCCACCATTCGTAGTTTTCCATTCCCAAACCGGAAACCGTTCAAGGACGACAGTGTGATACTTAGGGCGTACATATACTCCCAGACCTAGTAAATTTGCAAAACTCACATCACCTTGCAAGCCCTGCAATTGTAACCTAACTCACGTCGAGTGTAGATGACAATATGTGGTCCGGGATAGAGATTTCTTAAAGAAAATGAGCGATACACGCTCAAATTCGTGATTCCCGGCTTGCTTCTCATACAAACTAAGGCAACTTCGCAATGGCGGTGACACGGCTTACACCGGATACCAGATGCTTTTACTTTTCACATCGTTCGATTGAATTTTCTGCCCCCCTTCAAATACTCATGTCGATATCATGAGATGTATTTGTATGATCATAAAGTACTATACATTCTCAACAATGTCATGTACAGTAGCGGAACCTAACATTGGCAGCCCCCGAATGTGCAGATGGCCACCAATGATAGGGGCTGAAAGGATTAAGTAGAATGCATGCAGCAAACTGCACAAGTACCGAGACCGCGAACCGGAAAACAAAACAAAAACAAATAACCACCCAACCACTCGCCAGATCCCCAAAGAAAAACAAACAAGATATAATATGTAATGATGAGACCGTGAAACAATCCAGAAAATAAAGTAGTGTAACAATGAAGAAAAAAGGTGCTCTCAAACTAAAGTGCTAAGATTGATTGATTTCAAAAGGAATGCCACGGCAGTCACTGCCCCATGGACTGGTTGGGACATAACGAAATTATAGCCTAGCCCTCCACATAATATGGCTTTACGTTGCTCCGCTCCAACATAACTCCTTCCTCCAAAATTGAACATAAGGGAACCTTGCATTGACGGTTGGCCCAAATGCAATAAACTTAAGCATCTAAAGTAGCATTCGTTCCGCAAGGTTAAGAAATGTAAACATGCTGAAGACCCGTCCCAATTTAATGATTGAAATTTTGACAAATCAAACAACATAAATGACAGTGGTATATATTCCCATGCGTGTCCAGTCGTGAAAGAGAAAGGAAAAGAGAAAGGAAAGTTATGGTAAGAAGGTGCCTTCTTGCCAGAAGTCCATGAACTTGTTATGCCCATGCAAGCCCACAGGAAAGGGAGTACACATTCGGATAGGGTTGGAAGATGTTGATCAAGCGATAGCACAACTGCTGGAAGAAAACCTGTCAAGAAGCCAGAAGAAATGTCATTATAAGTACACTGGAAGCCAATACAACCCATTGTAACCGGCGGAATAAACTGGTAACCAGGAGTGTCACTCAGAAACCGCAAAGAGAAGGGAAAATTCGAGGAAAACCTACAGTTGCTGATCCTCAATTTTGGCAATCCACCCCACAGCTATCTTCAGCCTTTCCCTGACACTGCTGCAAGACAATAGCCTATATTTCTCTCCTTCAGCGATTGGAAGCACACTTGCCAGCCAATACGGAAATGTCGCAGCATCTTCGGGGGGTGCCCCATAGATATTTATCACTCTTTGGTGCATACACGGGGCAGACTGAGATTGCATCCTTTGCACCCAGCTCCGCACTGTTTGGAAGAGTTGCACGGTTGCAAGCTGAGCCAAAGGCTGGTAATACGGCGGAGAGTACATTGGATCCAGAGAGGTTTCTATTGTCTCTTCTTCAGAGTAAGGTAGATCATCTACCACCTCTATGTCCGATACAATATAATCATCTCGATATCCCCACTGCTTTACCCTGAACCTGCAGATACCAACTGTTTCTATCCAACTTCGACCATCTGGTAATAGTCGATAACTCTTGATCTCCAAAAGCGTACCATATTGCAAGAAACTGCAATCACCCAAAGTGCCTTGAGGCTCGCCTGTGCGGTTTGGTAGAACCATCCCAAACCTTCGGTCCCCAAGCCATGCTCTTCGGATCATGAGTCGATACCGTGGCTCAAATATGTGCAAGAATGTTGGCATTTTTGGGAACGAAAGGGTGCAAACAAAAAGAGGCGTCGGTAGATCCAGATCCAAGGCTCCAACTTTGTCCTCCAAAGTCCCCATTGTTGTCCTCTGTGCCAACTCGTCTGGAAATAGCCCAACTAGTAAATCCGTCAACTGCTGATTACTGGGTTGGAATTGTAGAAATGTGGTGGAAACATGCTGAGCCTTTCTGCACATGGGGCACATTTGGGAGTGATCAAGCACCCGTTCCAAGCACTTTCGGCAGAAGGTATGCCCACATACAGTCGTTACCGGATCAAGATACAAGGCGTAACACACTAGACATTGTAATTCAGATTTGATTTTTTCCTTCAGGTGATTGAGAATTGCCCTATCCATCTGTGATAGATCTTCCCCTGATGCTGATCGGTAGTTCAGGTCCATATCATAAGGCAAGCTACCACATTCTGCGTAGGTGTAGGTAGCGGCTAACCTGCCTCCAGGTAATGATATAGACTTTAGGGTGTAGTTTTCTGTCTCTGAATCTGAATCTTCTCCTAACTCATCGATTATCACAGAAGTTTCCACCTGAAAGGGCATAAATCTTCGTAGCTCGGTGTCTACAATATCTAGTACCCTCTTCATTGTGATATCCACACTGAAATCACCTTCTGCATGCTCCAACCCACACTGATCAAATGGGCAAAGAAATCCACGCTGCCTATCTGGAGTACTGGGATACGAAATTTGTTGCCGCTCGTAGAATTGAGGAAGACATGATTGACACATCGAATTCCCACAGGGTAGTGAAATAGGTCGTTGGAGGGGTCGTGAGCACACAGGACATTGTAATAGGCGGACAATGGCCCTTGCATCGCGGGAAGCATCCAGCCCACTTCCTGTCGATATCGTATTCACTGCTGGTGTAGGTATGAGAGATGTCAAAGCACCCGTCGTCATAGACCGCAAGTCCCCAACCCCTTGCTCCTTCATCTCCATCGTTTCGAAAGACGTTTGAAGTTCGGTCATTGGTACTGGATGTTGTAAGGTAAGCGTTCCGCCCCTTCCCCATATAATAACGAAGACTGGCAGAGATTGACCTGATAGCTCCGGAGGAGATAAAGTGGAAGTAAAAGAATATATAAGATTTAGTGGCGTAAGTAGGGTGGGTGATGCTCTGATTGTAAGGCCGGTAAGTGGGAAGAACAGCCACAAGAAGCCTCGGTAATAGCAAGTGTAGAGTTACCAATGAAATTCGACAATCACAAGGAGGATCGGAATTTACTTTTCTGCTCCGCAGTTATACGACTGTGAAAAGTTGAGGGAAGCCGGGGATGTGGGGGGGTTTTCCTTGGGTGGTGCGGTTTGGGAAATAACGAAGAGGGGGGTATGTGAGGGCAGAGTACTATTCCCACAACGTTTTTAGTCAATGTGCTAAGCTTAAGGATAGCAAAGGGAAGGATGCACAGTGGAGATGGAATGTGAGCTAGAAGTATCTGGGTGGGCGGTATGGCTGGAGCAAAGACAAATGGCTCGAGAGGAATGGGAGATGCAAGTCTATAGGTGAGCCCTCTTGATCTATCCATGAATCGGCAGTCCCAGGCAGGGGAGGTACGGGACTGATGCGTTCGGGGTCTGCGCAAGATGGGTGGAATTGCCGGTGATGTCTGGTACGCCGAATGGGGCGCAAGAAGAAGAAACCACCAAAATAACTGGTGCTGTCGGCAGACCTTGGGTTCGCCCAGAGGGTGCGTAGGGCGCTCGTGGAAACGAGGGGGAAAGGATCGTGGGGTGCAGCAAAACAGGAGTGCGTGCACAGCTACAGCTCGCAGCCTGCATGGCAGTGTACAGGTATTACATGAGGTCTCTATTGCTAATGACTGGCGCAGATACTGCCTATCTGGAGTTCTTCTTGGGCCCATGTCCAACGTGTGTGTGGTGAGAGGACGTTGACATACTTCGATCATGAGCCTCTTCAACAGCTTTTTCCTCCCCGGGGCCTACCAGCCAGTGCCTTCCCCTTATCGCTAATGGTTACAAACTAGGGGACTGATATTTAGGTGTGGAGGGAGCAGTCAGAGTGTGTGCTCGATTTGCAGCATTACATCTTCAACCTCGATGCACGGCGCACGGGGCGATCGGACGTTCAGATCGAACGCAAAATGGTGTTGTTACCAACGAAAAGGCTCGCTAATATGAGCTAGTAACAAACACGCTCACTTGGACACACGACCTGGCGAGAATATAAGTATTTCAAAGATTCAGACCTCGATACACTTGGGCTTAAGTATAGAATAAAATCCTCCAAAAGTACGGATTCGCATACATACGCATGTATAGGTCATGCAGCAATGAGGCCTGCGATCCAGTACTTTTAAATGAACCACTGCACTGAAATGAGGACCCGTTGAATCTATTTCATTTGATTGGGGCCTCCCTCTGATATATTAATCAGCGTTTCGTGCCAGGATGCTTTAGTCCCATGAATACCAAGTGCTAGCCACAGACTACCAGGTACCTAGCCATTTCCATTCGTCTAAACCTTCCACCAATCTGTCACCTTGAGCTCATCCTAAAAAACAAAGGCGATAGTGCTTTCGGCGGATATTTCATAAACGCGAATGCCGCATAATCTGTGGTTACAGCCTCGTGTATAAAAATAAAAAAAAATATATACAAGCCTTATAGCCTAAGGCTCCCTTCGGGGGAAAGGCGTATAGACTCAAAAAAATAAAATATACAGACTTCATTACACCCCACCCCCCCTAGTTTGTAGTTTTGAGGGAAGGGCCATGTCTGGAGTGGGGGCATGGTACAGAGGTAATGCATTCCTGATGGCAATGGTGAGTGTTGCTTTACTTTGTTGTACCACTATTTCAGGAGCATCGACTTCATGCTGCTGCAGCACACCGATAGAATGTTTTCACATGCACAATGATGACAGTCAGTCTTCATGTAGGTACTGACATTTATACAGTGTACATGCATTGTCCATATATGTAGATTTAACACCCTGGCTTCCACCTGATCACCCTTGCAGTTGCGCGCCGCCCCGGTATATCATCATCAGTCTATGGATTTTGGCGATGTGGCTAGCATCAGCTCATCGAGAAGATCTGACGGCCTCAATGGCAGCTCATCATGAGGAAAGTGTCAGACCCTGAATAAGATGTTCTAGGTAAGTGGATCCTCGTTAGGGGACCCTAGCCTGCCTAGTACATAAAACAACATTATTCAGTCTGATCCCCAAACAATTGCTCTGGTGCCATGTCACGTCATATCGGCAATGTCAAGAGCTATTGCGGCAAGTCGTTATGCTCGATACCCCCTTGCTTTTTTATAGAACAAACCCACTCATGATGAGGTGCAAAAAAGCAAAGAATTGATCGAGCTTTATCACGATCCTCCAACATCGACTTCTACTTTAGGAAATAAATATTCTCTATATGACCAGCACTCTTCAGAAGCTTATCCGCCCACCTCCAATCCTACTCACCCTACCTCCATCTCGCAAATCCATCAACGCATGCCACATGAACTCGCATGAATGTATGTACCTACAACATTACCATAATGCACCTGGGCAATATGGAGGTCTTGGCAATGTACTGTACACATTGTTCAGATCTGGACTCCCGTGGGTTTGGGTACCTTTGATTTAAGGCTAGGCTGGATTTTGATGTAGGTACAGGCACATACCGAAATCACTGCTGCACCCTTTCTTTGCGTATGTAATGGACAAGGTTTCCATATAGAGTCCATATGAGCAGCCAGCCCTTTCCAGAAAACATGCACCAGGGTATCAACGTAGCTATCTACATGTATCATCCAGAATCGAAGAGTTGGGGTACTCACGACCAACCGAGTGGATATCCTATTGGGACAGTTGCAGTCTCCTTCGCCCCATTTGCCTTTGCTGAAATGGCTCATACCATTTAACGTCTGAAGATCTAGGTGCTTGACACATATAGAAGCTCTCCACCAGCCCTAAAACGAGTCGAAATTTAAAGCTAGGAATTTCGGCATTCCAAATAAGATCGATACTACCTATTGCTCAACAGATTTCCAGGTTCAATCCTCAGTACTGGCACCTAATATAATCGCCGCCAAACCGGTGCGGCACCCACACTAGATACGCATAGCCCAGGGTATAAAAGAAGAAAATCGAAGCGTCATACATATGAGCCACATAATCTCGAAACCAAACTGACATCCTGGTAAAACCCAGAACCTTAATCCCAAATGTACAACTATTGGCGATGTTACGCCCCGTCAATCTAGCGCCCGTTGTATCGACCTTGGTTTCCCATGGTACGACCTTGTATATTAACCAGAAGTAATACCCCTTTAGAAGTCATACTGACGGTAATGTCATGCGTACCGAAGTGAATTACAAGTGTCTTTCACATATCGGATGCTGGGTCTGGCAAAAAGAGGTTTCATATATACGGGTGGTAATTTTTTTTGGAGGGTCGTTTCGCTGACACCGAGCAACTTGCTTCACGTTCCTCACTGGTGGTCTATGAATGGTGCGGTACTATACTGGATGAGACTTCACAAACATCTCACCCAATTGCCCTCACGCACACCACGTATGTGGACATCAGTCATACATACATACATCGATATCGGTATACTTATCTACTGTATATCCGAGCCCTCGTACCCACGTTGTCGACACCACCTCAATTCGAGATCCAGAGTGATTGTTTCCTTACCTAGGTGTAACCACTCAGGATGGTATGACAGATATCGCTAGCTCTGCCCGATACATTAATTGCGCAGATGGACGATGTAAGATGTGTACTTATCATCGTTTACATACCCAAGGATCTATATGCACACTCAAGATGATACATAGCACCTTGCCATCGGGGTCTTGAGATATCCGCTGAGACCTTCTGGGTCACTATACGTACTCTCCACCCTGCAGCCTTCAGGCGGGGCGACCCAGGCGTGGAGGGATCAGACCAGTGGGTCAGGCATTGATGATTTACCAAATTTGGTACTAGATGAGATACATAAGATAATAAACCATGATCTTGGTACTTGAATGATTTTTTTTCATATGGAATACTCCGGGAGCCGGTAAAACATATCAATGGCGCAGAGCTGAAGATCAGCAGAACAAAAAAGTACCCCAGAACCCCGACCGAGAGAGACCCCTACAAGAGATATATGAAAAACGCAAAAAAACTGGTGAGGTATCAATCAATGGTACATAGAAAACTGGAACAGAAAACAATGTACAAGAAGAAAGTGGGAATCGGATTGGGCAAACACAAAGAAGAATGTGATGCCTGTGGGTTAGGAAGGGTATGATATTTATTCCTGATCCAACCAATCCCGCAACCTGCATTGCGCATGCTTCCTACGTCCCTGAAGATGGGGGCGGATCAGAGAACAAGACTGATGGTATGGGTCCATAGAGTAGTTTCATCAATCCTGTCTAAGAAACAGTAAACCCCTCCCCCAGGGGCTGTGACAAACTACGGGTTCTCGCCTCGTGGGCTACCAAGTCCTTCATTCCATCTCGGACGATCTCTTCTAGTACGAACTTGGGAAAGAGCTCGATAATTTGTCTGCGAACATGAAGCCTGAATCTGTAAGACTCCAGTATTTTCATAACTTGGCGGTATAGAGCTGGATTCTGAAAATAGGGCGAATGCATCTGCTTCAGCCTATTTGAGGGAGAAACCGTTAGCATACTGGAGTGAGCACTTCCCTACCCCAACTCCGTTGAGTGATAGCTACGGCACCAAAACCCCTCGTGTGAAGTGGAGTAGTGACGGGGGTGAATATTTCAACTCACTTCATCAACTCTTTAGTTGCTGCACTTTCAAGGATATGGTTACTCAGGTTGACGATAGATGTCAGGATCTTGTTGTTCATAGGGTCATCGTCAGGATTTGAAGACAATAATGCAGGTCTACCCTTTACATTGGTGTCGTCCGATACATGCTCCCATGGTTGTATCTGCATACCGGCAACACGATTAGTGGTTGACTGTGGAGGCAAGAAGGGGTACCTTACCGAGAGCAATTGCCCGAGTTTGAGGGGTACACAGAATCCCAGCGATTCACCCATGGTGGTTGTGGTGCCATCCCAGCCATGCTCTAATAGTATCTCCAGGCCCTGCATGGTCTTCGATATCAATCCCAACACGAAGAATGCAGTTCCCTTCAGGGTAAGTACTTGTGAATTTTCTGCTAGGTTGATAACTGCTTCGACGGTGTTGGCCTTATCAAGAAATGGTGCACCCAAAGGCATGGATCCAATGTTTCCAATTGCCCACAAGCAGCCCTTGACTTTAGTCACAATTTCTATATCCTCACTTTCAAGACCATGTTCCCTAATATACCAGGCAAATTCCTCAAAGTGACCTTTTCCCTGGAGAAGCAGGCAGCCCTCCTCTGTTCGTGCAAGCTCTCGGTAAAAATGTGGCGGCACAAAGCTCATAGCATCCCTGTCGATTTCCTTCTTTCGCAGCGGTTCGTCGTCTGCAAATGCACGGGCAAGGGATGCTTCCACAGTCAAGACATAGGAGTCATTGCGGCCCTAGATTCTTAGTATTGATAGAAAGAACAGTAGTAGAGTAGGCGCATACATGAAACCAATCGTCCATCTCCTTCTCAATGTAATCCAGTTCATTGAGATAATGGTAGCCCACAGAGGTGGATAAGAACCTTTTCTATGTGAGTTACTCCACTCCTTGAAAGTAGCAAATCAACATACCGTAATAGCAAAGGGGCACCAATCTCTCCGAGATGATCCAGTGCTGGACGGCATTGTACTACAAATTCTAGGTTATGTGTGACATTGCATGCCTCCTCTAGGATTTTCACTGCTGTTTCACAAACCTCCACGTCTGTATCATACAACTGAGTGACCAGCTGGGTAATAGCCCACTGAGAAGTTTCGTGATGTTTCGTATTGAGCGCCAAGGGGGAATTAGCTGCTAGTATAAGGCTTCGGAGGTGATTCGTAGCCCAAAGTCTCACACTCTGAGATTCTGTCAGTGTTTTTCGATGTTGTGTGGTGGAGGACTTTTACCCGGATTCCTGTCTGGAGGGCTTTCGAGTAGATGATACGGGGATGCCCCTCCCTTCTTCGCGTCAATAAATATACGTGTCTATATATCAAGCTACTTACAATGTATAGTCCATGGGACTGAGAAACCCAATTATCAAGTCCTCCCGATCTGCCAACTCACTAAGGTGGTAGAACATGTTGAACATCTTATGGGTATGCATCATCCTACCTCAAGTTAGGAAGGGCGCATGTGCAATGATGGCTTGAATACGTACTGCAGACCCTTATGGTCACTGCTAAGAGTCCCAAGCAAGGTGAAGTAGCCTAAGCTGAGGGTATCTGCCAGTCTCGCCCGAGAGAGAATTGGATCAGAAGAAGTGATCCCACTCATCTGAAGTACGCTTTAGTTGATATTATATACCAAGTACATAAGGCGAGAAGAAACCTACTGGGTCTAGCTGGGCAAGGCATTCTGAAATCTGAAACAAAAGTTTATTGCCGCCGAGATATTTCACACCTTCAGGACTTCCTAATAAAGTTGTGAATAGTGCACAGCCGACCCTAACGTACCTCTGATTTGGTTTTGTGTTGAGTATATCCGAGAATTTATGTTTGAAGGGCCTGTAGAACGAGAGCAGCCTTTTAAGAAACTTTGTTGACTTTGCTTCTTCCAGCCTTTTCCAATTCCCAAGAGGCCCTTGTATTATCTCTGTGATCATGTCCCAGTTCCACTTTGAGTAGTTACTCGAGCCAAGAACCTAGTTTAATCAGACGAGTACAATGTGAGGGAGGGAAGTATTACCCACCCCACAATCCATGAGTAATGTTCGAAAGTGCGTCTCATCAATCTGCATGTTCAGCTTGATCTTCACCTGTTCAACTTGCCTCTGTCCCCGTCGATCGTCATCTAAAGATAGCCTTTGCGGTGCAGTCGTTGTGGTTAGAGAACGATGTAAAGTCCGATTGAGGCTATCGATTTGATAGACGGCAGAGGAAGCAGCAAATCTATTGAGCCCAAATCGTGAAGCAGAGCTGAATAACTCTGGCAGAAGTTGTATTCTGACGTTGTAAGTCGTCGGGAGTAATCGGCTTGCGAGCTTCAGTACTTCACCAAGCAGGAGAGTTGTTTTCCGGACAATAGCTGGATCAGTGTTGTCTTCCACCAGAGTCATCAATGACTGATGTTTAATTTAGCGTTTGTCTGAGAAAAATATAGAGAATAAGTACCTGAAGTAGGCCAGCTTCAACAAATACAGCCAATAGAAGTGCTGTAAAGTGCTCGACTAGATTGCTCTGTGTCTTGTCTTCACGTTTTGTTGTACTAGAGGCTTTGGACTCGGATTTCAGATTGGCAACTCTGCCATATGCTGTAACACAATTAATAACCGACGAGTGGATTTGAAAAGGCTTGAAAAAACCAACTTGTAAGGCGACGGCCTGCTAAGAAACTGGAAGACCACGACGGCGATTTTATTCGGAAGATGTCAAAAAGAAGTTCCAAAATTATATCCTTAGTATGGTAAGCATGGTTCAAAATCGGGGGACCTCCTGGAATCTCGCATACCCGAACACCGGAAGATGGTATACGTAAAGAATCAACCAAGGACCGCAAAGCACGCATTTCGAACATTGACAAGCATATAAGACCTATAGAGGTTAGCAAAATCCATGATATATATATACTGTGTCAAATGCTAACCTGGCCATGACTTCAACATCGAGCTTATGACCTTTGCACTCGATCGCAGCTTTTCCTCTACATTTGGTTTCGTATAGGAGTCCGTAAACGCCGAAAAAACAACCTAGCAATGAGCTCAGTAAGTATAATAAAGAATATGTGGCGCGATTGTGTACCTCCATATCGTGCCCTGCTCGTATATATTTCCTTGTTGAAGGCATATCCAGTAAGTACAGGAATGCTAGGGATAGTGCATCAGAGAGCTCATAAGGGCCCTCATAAAGCACTTGTGACAAGCTCCTTATACCACCAGCGCTAACAACAAGAGATGCATCGAGGATTACTGTATTATGGTCAACACTGGAGCTTGAATTTTGTCATAGGTGACCCAACGTACATAACTCAGCCAACGTTTCTAAACATATACCACGCAACCGGTCACTCTCCTGCTCTGCACACGAAACTATGACCCGGACAACACCACGGGCTATCTCCTTCACACCACCTTTTACCTCCAGGAATGCGCGGACAAATTTTAAAGCTTGCTCTCTCTCCACGGTATTCTTGGGGTCCTTGGCTAGAGAGCTAAGTTTGTGTATCAGTCACAGCCCCAAGATAATGCTCACCTGTAATAGACTTACCATATCGTCAAATAATCTGTCTCGAGTTTCCGGATTGTACGCAGAGAATCTATGTCAGTGATAGCATATCTAGTGATTCTGTAGCCAGCTGCTACCACCTCCCTGTTTTCGTGCAATAGCATAGATTGTACCATTTGACCAAATTCTGACCAAACAAGGTCATATTTCAACATGGGATGACGTTTGAACAGGAGTACAAGGCTATTTGCTTTCTCCACGTAGAATTCAGGCTTTCTTCCCTTCTCTTCCACAGACTGGAGAACCTCAGATAGGGAAAACGTTGGTGACTCGGTCTCACCCTCCAAGGTACCCAGCAGTTCGTCAGAGTGCGCCCCGTTGGAAAGAGGCCCTACTGGGTTTCCCAATAAGTTGTCCACTGTATGCCCTCCTCTTGTAGATCGAGGCGGCTCTTTTGGATTCTTGATTGCCTCCATTTGGTGCTTCAGCTGCGCAATCTTAGAGTTCACCGCACTGAGTTCCATCTCGGCCTTATTCCTGGCAACCTTCGCCTCTTTCAGCTTCTTTGAGTCCAGCGCCTGGAGCATATTTTCTGCCCCCTCCTTGAATTTGATTTCCTTATTTAGCTGCTGAGTGAGCTCCTCTAATTGTCTTTCTGGGGTTTCCGGAGTGGACGGACTTCCAGGATCTGCGTCCATCGTGGTGTGAATTGATGGGGCATTAGTTCGCAGGGTAGATGTGAAGCTCCCAGGTCCGCTGTATACCACACCACCATTTCCACTGATACCACTGAAACTTCCGGAGCGGAGGCCATTTGTTCGAGGTTGCAGTAGTCCATCTCCGCCACTCGAGCTTTGGAACCGAGAATTTGTGGATGAGACTGAGGAAAAGACCTTCGGCGAAGTTGTCAAGGCGTTGGACATGGCGTATCTGCCATGAACAGGCTTGTCCGATATAACACTAACTCCGAAAGCTGGAACGCATGGGACGGGAACCCCCACTAGAGGTTGTTATCCAATTCGTAACCACTTTCACACCCACCAGTATAACCAAGTGATACCTCTTCACAACTGGCCACTCTGGTGCAAGACTGGATTATTGGGTTATAGGCAAGCCGAGACACTTCGGAGTGGATGGTAGGCTATGAGGTACCAGGTCGTTGTTGACGTTGGTCACGGCGATTGAGCTGTGTGGCTGGGGAGAAAGAGGGGAGCTAACACCAGCCTCACCTTGATGTACTGTATAGTATGTATAGTACATTACTTATATCATCATTAGTACGTACACATGATAATTATATAGCTTCACCGCTGCACCTGTTTATTCTCAATGCTCAAACTCAAGTCATATAGCATGTACATAGGAAACACCAGAGGCACTGTCTATATATAGTGCCCCCAGCTGTAGGTTACATAAGCGTGAAGTTAGGATGCATAATGTGTAGGAGTGTTAGACATTGCTATACGGATACATCAACCCCTGGGTGAAAATCTTGGTGAGACATCGGAAAAAGATCGAAAAAACGGTCATCGTAGGTGCCTGCATAATTACTCTTATCCTCCAGGTTTTTGGTATCAAGTCAGTTTTTTTTGAAGTGAAGCCGGAAAAGTTGCCAAGGTGTGCTATTCTCTATATTAAGGGTACTTACTCAGCCCTCCTGAAACGAGAGTCTGACTGAGATACACTTTCTATAGGTAGGTAATAAAAGTACCCTAGTTAAAATAATCTCGCTTGTGCAGTCTCGTAACTATATCCGTCACGTGAGTTCGGTTCTGCACCTGGCCGACGTCTTACTTAACCTGGAAGTGTAGGAACTCGGAGCTGAGCTATGGACAACTTGTCGGTGATCGCCGGTGCCCAGTAGCGACCTGAGAGCCAGATTTCTATAGCCATATTTCCCGGTGTCGCAACCCAACTAACTTCCATATCTTAGTCGGGGATATTAAGCAGGAGCTGCAATTGCCTGGGCTTGAGACTAGCAATTGCCGTATAAAATCCTGAGGATTCCCACCTCCCTTGATCTAGAGCTTATTTTCATAATTAGACCTTCATATCCCCAGCTCTGGAATTGACGCCTGAAACTATCTGCCTCGTTAGCAGATGGCCATGCCCTATCTCTCTGCTGCTCGCTATGGAAAGGTACATTGACTCGGAGCTCAGTTGCACGCAATGCTAATTTAATTCCTAGGACAATGTCCGCCTGCTGAAAGTTGATAGAGATAAAAAAACGAATATCCACACAGTTACTGAGACGACCGTGTGCGCGTTGATTGAGGGAGACATTGGTGTCGCATATACCCAGGCGAACAACAGCGTTGTGGTGGCAACGGACTCTATCAAAAACACCATCTTCAGTAAGTCACGTCAAATTGCTACTCTCTAGCTAACAGGTAATATGTAGTTCTTGCCAGACAGCACCCAATCAATCCCCCGGAACTCTTTGCTGCGATTCTGGGTACCCATTTCGTGGAGAAGTACACCCACATTCGGGCTGCACATATCAGGATCATTACCCATCGATGGACTCGCTACGATGTTGACGGAGAGCCACACCCACACTCTTTCCTTCGAGATGGTACTGAGACCCATAACGTTGAAGTGAGTGTGAGAGAGGGCTCAGGGGTCTCCATTAGGTCTGGAATACAGGGCCTTAGTGTCCTTAAGAGTACTGGTTCTGCATTTCACGGGTTCTATAGAGACGAGTTCACAACCCTTAAAGAGACATGGGACAGGATCCTGAGTACCGATGTTGATGCCAATTGGGATTGGCGCAGGTTTACTGGGCTTGAGGATATAAAGAAGGACTTGCATCGCTTCGAACAGGCCTGGGAGAATGCCCGGAACATAACGCTTAAAACATTCGCCCTTGACGACAGTGCCAGTGTCCAAGCAACTATGTATAAGATGGCTGAACAGATCCTTGCTGTAACTCCGGAGGTCATTCACGTTGAATACAGTCTCCCAAACAAGCATTTCTTCGAAATTGGTAAGTTATCACTTCATTATAGATTTTATAATGTCTGACTAATTATTGTATCCATTAGATCTCTCCTGGCACGGGGACTTGAAGAACACTGGGAAAGATGCTCAGGTTTATGCACCCCAATCGGACCCGAACGGGTTAATTAAGTGCAGGGTTTCTAGAAATAAGGCGAAGCTGTAAGCAGGTTGGTGGTCAGTTAAGATACTTGAGCTGTTTAATATTTGTTACATTATTCTTCTGGCATTTGTGAGAATTATGAATCTGGGTTACCAAAGGTCACATGACTTCTCCGGGTTTTGTATATTATCCTATATACCAGTTCCTTTTTCTATTTAGACACACAAGAAAGCAGACTAGTAGAGCGCTACCTACCGCCCTGTACCTACCTATTCTACCAGTGCATTCTCCAGTATATATATTTCAGTAGTTCTTTACAGGGGGGTATTTGGAAGACCGTGTGCAAAAATACAAATGCATACAAAGCAAGGTACTGATGGACACCACGGAAGTGGGCTGACAGTGTGGATTATAGAGGGTACCACCGGCTTCTGAGACAAAGAAATTATGTACAATAACAACTTGATAGAGGTCCATTCAATGACTATTTTATACATGCGCTATAAAATGAAATGGAATCCAAAATTTAATAACAAGTAGATTCACCTTCTGCTGCAATACGTATCTACACACTTCCTTTGTTTTATGTAATACTTGCCGGCGTGCGAGTCTAATAAACACAAATACAGAGACATGCTTGAATACAACAAACATGTCACAAACAGCTTTTAAGTAGACTTTCCTGCCACCTTGAGGCTCGCGACGGCTTCTTGTATTGGGATTTGAGACTGTTGTGCTAAGGCGGCTTTCGGTGACAGTGTATTTATCTTAAGGAGATTTCGTTGATATGGGTGCTCGAGGCCCTCGAAAGCTGCGAAGTGTCAGTAACAAGACGACAAACCACTCCCCACGTGTGGGTAATCTTCAGCCAAACCCTCTCATTCTCATGACAACTTTCCACTTTGCAAGATATTTCTCCTTGACCCCCCTCCTCAGCGCCTCCATGCCCGAACGTACCTTTCAGCCTGCTCAATCGCACATCTCTCAACTTGTTCTTCGGTAACATCCCACTAACCGCTTTCCGCAGAATCTCCGCCCCACCAAATTTCGCAATCATTCGGTCCATCGTAAGCTCCTTCAGGCTACCAGGCCTGGTACTGTGTGAGTAGTATTTCTTTTGGAAGCGCTTCTTTCCGGTTGTGCGAATGTCGTGACAGCCTACGGCAATAACATAGTCTCCGCAGTCCGCTGGGGGGTTATCAGTATCTACTGTGCGTTCGTGGGGCATGGCCGAGGCGGCGTACTGCTAGGATTGTATATGGGCTTATGCTTCCCCATAAGTGTTATCGCAATTGAGGAAGCTATGCGACCCAGGGCACGAGGATCGATGCCGACATTGATATAATGCCATTGCCGACTGTAAGCTAGGGCTGTCTTTTGAACACAGTGAGCGGTGGACTTCAACTGAGCGAGCGGAGGTACGCTACCTTCCCAACAGTTGTGGACATGGCTTTCGAATTGTGAATGCTGCGTTTTCGCAGACTAAGGGATGTTAGATATCTTGGCAAGACCTGAGTCACGTGTACCAAAAACGTTTTTTTGGCGGGGCACGATCCATCGCGCATGCATCTAACATGCATCCGGCAATGCCATGTGCATCTATAATTCACTGTAGAAATCTATCCATCTATGGTTTCAAGTTTCCAGGTACTTCCGATTGATTTAATGAATATAGCAGGAGCTAACCATCCATAGACTATATTCGCGGTCCATATGACCTGCGGGAGCTGCACAAAATCAATCAATGATGCACTCACCAAAATCCCAGGTAAGGAGTAGGGGCGTTTGGTCAAATTATCAGGCGGAGGATAACCCTAAAAATTGCCCAGGAGTTGAAAGCGTCACTTGCGACCTAGATACTCAGTTAGTGACGGTCAATGGCTCTGGTGCGTTACAGTACCTTCCATTTACGAAAAGCTTAGACTCATTCAGAGTTCCATAGCTGCGCC
>Ga0307514_10002308_pt1 | contig 20122 bp, 28 predicted proteins | sample 16_EM_MG_FD_203088 | JGI IMG/M metagenome (GOLD analysis project Ga0307514, IMG submission 203088) | Populus trichocarpa ectomycorrhiza microbial communities from riparian zone in the Pacific Northwest, United States - 16_EM | ecosystem: Host-associated > Plants > Roots > Unclassified | place... | reverse complement strand
CCTGCCCTTGCCTCCGTCCTCGCCGCCACCGTCCTCCCTATGTAAGAATTACGAGGTTATGAGTGAAGTAATTGTGGAAGAGGATGGGAGTATTCGTAGGAATAAAGCGTTATATTTCGAGCTTGCTAGACAATGGGCAGCTATCTATTGCGCTCTCTGAACCATGAAGATAAAAAAAAAAAAAAACTAAACAGTCCACTTTGGGATACCCTGCCTTTAACAGAACTGCCACTTTCGGGTCCCTGGTTCATATCACGGGAGCCCTCATCACGTGGTTGAAGTACGATACGAGGGTAATTTGGGCGGCCGCAGGTCATGGAAGTCTCGTATTTTTTTCTTATTAAAGGAATCATTAATTGATTTCAGCCTATCTAGGCTATAGCGATGGACTGCGGCTCTCCGGGTTTCCCCTGGGTGGCTTCTCTCCCCTACCGGGCCAGCCCCTGCCCCTTATCTACATCTAACCTATTTCAAAAGGAAGTCCTCCACGCTCTCACACCACTTCTCGTCTTCCACATCTGTTCCCTACCCATTGGCGATATAGCTCTCGTCTAGTCTTAGTTAGATTGGGATCATCAACCAATACATGTCATAACGCCAGCTGTGTCTGTCCTCTTACACTACACCTACCGATCCTACGCCAGTCGCTCAAAACCTCACCTCTGTCACACTACGTTGAATCCTTCCAACCTAACTGGTACAACCAAAAAAACCAGAGTCCTATTACCCTGATATCGATGCATGCATACTTAGTCTGTACTCACAGACCGTAAAAATATGCTACACATAAATTCCCAATAACAGAGATACAATTACAAGCTGAGATTGCCCACCTTACTTACCTACTCTAGCTACCTACCCCCAAGTATTTTCCATGTGAGCATTTATTTGGTAGGAGCACCTTACGGTCAATAGATAGCCACAAACAACGGTCTGTCGTTCTAGTTAGCAAGTAGTATCGCAAGAAGATAGCACTATATATCTATCTCTAGCTTCTCAAACCGTACTTGCCATAGGCATAATAGTAGCCTTCAGAACTCTTGACCCTCCGATATCCATCTCTCAACAATCCCTCTCTTGCACCTCAAAAGAAAAGATAAACCCCCTCCCCCAATAACTCCCTCATCTTCCATCTCCCTCCTCACCCCATCTAATCCTCCACCGCCAACCAATCTACGCCGCAATCCCCAATTCCTCCAAAAACGCCCTCGAATTCGGCTCCCTCCCCAAAAACTCTTTTAAAACCTCCATCTCATCCCTACTCCCACCCCTACCCAGTACCACATGTCTATATCTCCTCCCCTCCGCACCATTCATTGGATCCACCCTAAACACTGTATAGAACATATCCATACTAAACACCTGGCTCCACAAATACCCATAATATCCCGCATCATACCCTCCCATCAAATGTCCAAACGTCGCTTGCCCATTTCCATACTCCAGATCCCCTCCCTCAGGCCCATCGAGCCCGGAGATCTCTGTACGGAGTTTATTATATTCGATTGCTGGCTCTATCTGGTCTGCGAGGCCAGGAGAGGCGATATTGTGCATGCGCATGTCGAAGAATGCAAAGTGTAACTGGCGGAGGTTGAAGATCGCATCATTGACGTGCTTGGCTTTGATGATGGTGTCGACGAGAGAGATTGGGATTTTTTCTTGGGTGAGGTAGTGTGAGGAGAGGGAGGTGAGTTGGTTGGGGGTCCAACACCAGTTTTCGAGCATTTGGGAAGGGGCTTCGACGAAGTCACGAACGACGGAGGTTCCGTGGAAGCGGGCGTATTTGGTTTCGGCGACGAGGTCGTGGATACCGTGGCCGAGCTCATGGAAGAGGGTAGTCTATATACAATTAAATCAAATCAGGTCAGTGCCTCATCTACGCACGGGATTCTTATTTGGGGGGTGGGAAACTCACAACTTCATCGTGTTTCAACATACTAGGGTTATCCTTGGTCGGCTTTGAGAAATTGCACACCAAGGCCGTTACAGGGTAATGTCTTGAACCATCCTTCTTTGTAAATCCAGGTTGTATGTTAAAGTTCGCCGCATGACCATACTTACCTTCCCTGGGGTGCAAGTCAAGATAGAGATACCCCACAAACCCATCCTCAGGCCTATCATTCCAGACCTGGTAGAGACTCGTATCCTCATGCCATGTAATCCCCTCCAAGTCCTTGTCCGTCATCTGGACAAACTCCAGTCCAAAGATTTCCTCAAATATCCTCAACATCCCATTGATAGTACTGGGGAGCGGGAAATATTCCGCAACCTTTTGTGCATCGAGTTGGTATTCCTGTTCCAGAAGAAGTCGGTCATAGTACCTACTCCTCGATCAGCTTCACGTTCCAGACTATGAAGAATGATTCCAAACTCACCTATGATCCCACAAGTAATATTTCCCATCAAAATTCTCCTCCCTCTGCTCCAGATCCTTCTTCTTTAACTCCACCAAAATCTCCCTCTCCTTAGCCCCCCCTGGCGTCAACTTCTCCTTCAAATCATTCAAAAATGCCATTACCCTCTCCGGCGTTTTGGCCATCCTCTCATCCAGCACAAATTGGGCATGATTCCTAAACCCCAACAACCTCGCCTTCTCATCCCTCAACGTAATAGTCTCCTTAAATAATGGCGCATTCTCATTACATTTATTCTCATTCCCCATAAACACCCTCTTCCTAGTCTCTGCTGACACAGCGTACTTCAACGTAGGGAATAGATCCGTGTATTTATAAGTTAGGAATAGTTTTCCTTCATTCTCAGACCCAGCTTCACCTCTCTTGAGACCAGATACAACATCTTCAGGAACACCCTCGAGCTCCTCAGGGGTGAACCAGATTCCGCCTTTCTCTTCGGTGAGACGCCGGGAAAAGTCAATGGCGATAGTGGAGAGCCGTTTCTTGATTTCTTTGAAGCGAGCACGCTCTGGCTCGGTAGGGAGCTCGAGGCCGGAGCGGACATATTCCTTGTATGTCTTATCTAGGAGGCGGGCGGATTCGGGGTCGAGATTCTTGGATGCCGGCGAGTCGTGAACAGCTTTGACGAGCTTGAAGATGTCTTCTCTCATGATGGATTCGATTGAAAAGTCCTACCAATGACCAATAATATTAGCTCTCCATCTTCACCAAAATTACAATTCAGTTGAAAACGGAGCGGCGTGGCATACCTCCAACTCCTTGTCCGCCTGACTACTCGCATCCCTCAACGCCTCATTCGCCGACACATACTGATAAAACCCAATAATCCTCTTCTTCAACTCCACTTCATTCTCATCCTCCGCCATCACCCCCAGGACATTCTCAAACGTCGCCTCCTCCGGCTTAACCCCCCTGGCAATCTCATCCTCCAACTTCCTACTCTTCTCAATAATCGCTTTCGTCTCCTCCAACAGGTTCTGTGGTGTATACCTAAACGCTGGTGGGGCCTGTGGTGGGATTCGTGGAGACATAGTTGTATTCGTTAGGTAGCGGTATTGTTGGCCGTGGTATTGGTAGTGGCCGGCGGCGTGAGCTGCTGCGGGGGTGAAGATGGAGAGAAGGGGAAGATGGTGGAGGATGGAACGGAGGCGAATTAGGGGAGCCAGGGCGGAGGGGGTGGAGGGGGTGGAGGGGATGGAGGCTGGGTGAGCAAAACCAGGATGGGGTGGGGTTTGCTGCGGGGTTTGCTGCGGGGTAGCTGGGCTATAAAGGGTGGACACGTGAGGAACAGATCGAATGCAAATCTGAAGGAGGACCTTCACTGAGAGACTGTACACACTGCCTACATGGCTAGAGAAGGTCCTTCCGAACCCTCCACGGCAAGGAAAACCATGTCGGTCGAACTGACTATGGCGCTCCGGTCCCTGGACCACCGCTTAAGTCACAGTCCACCCCTGACAATCCCCCCGTGCAGAGACGTAGCCTATTAATTCAAAGCCCACCATGCACTTGCCCACATACTTGTCCACCAGACCTCTCGGGGCCCTCCAATATTAAGGAAAAGCTAGTGCTTGTGGGAAACCAAACAGATGAAGATCACTACGTATCGGCCAAACAGAAAGTGACATGGGTGATGAAAGGATATAGGGATATTTCCATGAATCGCAGTTTGGATCAAGAAAACACAGAAAAAATCAGATAGCCCGGCCGAGAATCACCAAAGAAACAATAATTGGAAGTGGCGTCTGCCCTCGTAGTTTTTCCACAATCAACTGCCTTCCTCTTTCTCACCTCCCCAATTTCAAATTCCCCGCTTCATGCCTCCACATACGTTAACCACAATAAGAAAATATAATTAAATGATGTAACCGTCAAGATATCTCATATCGTCATTTGCGAGCCACAACCCCCTGTCGCCAGTACCCACTGCCCCGGGTATTACGTCGCCTAAACCTCTTGGTACAGGAGCAGTGGCTCTCCGACCTGCTCGATTTCGGGTATCGTACACTTCAGATCGAATGACTTCGATAACACGATTTTGAATATCTAGACACAGATTAAATTGCCATGCCCTCAGAGAACAGCCAAGTTCCCAAAAACTTACCTTCTGAATGTTGATACTATGACTCGTGCTGCTGAAAATCAAACTCGCCTTCATGGCCCTAGCAAACTTTCTTGCCTATTCCCGCCAGGACCCACCGTATTAGTTTTCCCCACCCAAATCTTTACACAGTCCAGGCATCACATACCTGTTTGCTGATCTCCTCCTGATCCTCCCGTGGGAAATTCACAAAATGATCAAACTTCGTCCCCACCAAGAATGGAATTGCTGTCTTATTGAATCCCCTGGCCTGCCGATACCACTCTTTGATACTGTTCAATGTACTCTTCCTAGTCAAATCGAACATGAACAAAATCGCCACCGCGTCGTTACACACTAGCGGAAGCATGTTGACAAACTCTCGCTGTCCACCAAGATCCCAAATGGAGAATGTGATTTCTGTGTTACGAATTGAAATGGTTTTTTCCATGAAGTTGACACCTAGTCAGAGTATATATGTAAGCAATACAGCTGCAACAGACACGCGGGGCGGTAACTATACCCAAAGTCTGGATATAATCTTCATCGAAGCTTCCCTCTACGTATTTAACCATCAAACTTGTCTTGCCAATCTGTGCATCCCCCACCATCCCAACCTTAATCACTACGCTGTTTCTTCTCCCAGGAGTCTCTTGAAGCGCAGAACCCGCTGATGACGTACTAGCCTGTTGATGGTGATACGATCCCCCAGCTCCAGATCCCGAAGCTGTCATCGACGAGTCTGACATCCCACGTGAATGTCCAGAAGAGCTTGGTGCAAAGTCGCTAGACTGTACGGACGTCATTCCTGCCTGGCGGTTGGGTGGGTCGTTTTCGTTGTTGTTAGTGTTTGTGCGTGGGAGATCAACGGTGGAACTTGTTGCTGATGGTATTGTCGGGAGGGGCTCACTCGACATATAGGGTCTGTTGCGTGGGGACGGAATCTTGGATATCAGCCGGAGGCTCTCGAAACCGTGGGGAATGGTTGTTATTGTTGTGGGACCTAATACTTGTGGGTGAAGCTAACTATCGGCTGCCTGACGTCGATGCCGATAGTACGAACTTCACTCACAAAGATGCCTTCTCTCCGTGGTGTCTGGATAATCCCGGGCTTAGAATTCCCCCCAGCAAGAAACCAACTTAAGTAATATAGCCCTAAGTCTCTGCCCAAAATCCCGCAGCTATCCCTCCCTGTCTGTAGTCGTAACGGTAGCGACCGACCCTGGTAGCGAGCCTGTTTCCGTTACAACTGATATCGCTAATATATCTAAGATATTCCCCGTCGTCACCGTGCCTCAAAGACAGGACTCGGTTCGACAAGAACGAAAGTTTTGGTGGATGGCAACTGTGTTGTTGCACTGTTGCAATGCAAACCAGGAAGTTTCCAGAAATACCTTTTATGCAACACCCCTAATGCTTTGAATGGCCAATCAGATAGCTAGGCAGATAGGCGGTCAACAGTACCACAAATAGCGAGGGTATAATGGTTGGTCAGCGTCAGGAAGCTCAGAGGAGGATGCAGAGAGATGGGTTAAAAAGGGAGATGGAGGCACGAAGTTGAGGAGCTGTGCGGGAGCGCTCAGCCAAGAGTACGACAAGTGAAGTACTTTAGGGCGGTGGTGCAAGTGCTGTCGTCAAGTGGGCGGTCCGATGTCTCGACTGTAATTCCCCGTGCTGTGTATCCCTGTCAGTTGCGTGTGGGAGTGAGACCCCTCTGCTTTGGTGAAGACAGTGATGTGCATGCACATAGGAGTGGGCTAGAGGGACGGCTGACTAACCATGCAGAGCCAATTGACAACCAGCAAATCCCGCGATCGACTGTATCGATCGGTAATGAGGTCCTGGAGTGTGGGTTTTTTCCCTCCTGTATTGAGAGTTACATAATGGAGCGTGGTTATTGTTCTATTTTCGCTGTGACTTGATTCGCTGGGGGGCCTGCACGTGCTGTGGAGGGGCAGCAACAATTTAATTAAGTACATACCCCTCCTATATAAATTCGAAGGAAATCGAGTCAGCGACCAGCCTCGAGCCAGCCCCGAGTAAAGGAAACGAAGAATCCAGGCTGTGGATTTAGTTTAATTTCTTCCCCTTTTTTCATTTTTTCCCTTTTTGTTTTCTCTTCTCCCCCTTTCTCTTTTCCCTTTGTCCAATAATTTAGTGGAAAACAACAGGGAACTGCGGGGAAGGATGCGACCCCCAGCAGCGTTGGAATAAAGACAACATCTCTCCAGCCAACAAATGAAACAAGAACAACGATAAGATCTCCGCCCAGTACAGTAGTACCATGATCTAACACCCTGATATCTAAGCACGAGAAATTTGTTTTGAGCACTTGTAGGTCTCACATACTACAATACCCAATAACATTTCTCATGTGCCAAAAAGAAATGAAAAAAAATATCTATAAAATTCCCTGTATTTTCCATTCGTGTAACATGCACTACATACATGTACGTACATACATACAATACATACATACAAGCATACTTATTGCACGTGCTAGTTGAAGAGGGTATCTCATCGAACAAAATTATGTCGATATTGATCCCCGAAAGTCATAGCAGGAAGCAAAACCGCAGGGGAGTAACTTGAAACGAACTCTAGATAATATCAACTCGAAAACAAAACACGATAGAATTCTGCAAATACCTCTTCTATCCCAACAGCAAGAAGAATCGAACTGGGAAAGAAGAAGTGAGGAGAAGAAAAAGGTCAGCCATAGAAATATATAATAAGTCAGAGATATAACATCATAAACAACAATCAGCAAAGCAACCTGACAAGAACTGAAACCAAGCTTAAGCTCAAGCCAGTCAGAAAATAAATAGGAAAGTAGTATAATCAGGAAAGGGGCACAAAAACACAGAGTTATTATGATTAATGCACTCCCCAGTGGGAACCGCCATGTCATACCATGATCCCACACCTGCAGAACAAGTACTCCATGTGACCCATGCCATGACATAACACATCAGACTGGTAAGACGCCCCAAACATCATTCATGTTCCCTGGCAAATATTGGAAACCGAAAATCTACCGACATTCTCACACCGCGGTAATGCCAATCAAGACAAAACACCAAAAGAAACGCACACCATCACACAAAAAGAATACTTCACAGACGCCTCACAGCCGTAACATCATAGCTTCTCTAAAGCTGCCTCTGCTTTCCCTTAGTATCCTCCGCGAACTGAATAACTCTCCCAAGTGTAGGCGTGCTTGCTTCAGTTTCTCTGCCATTATCATTCCCACCCAATTCCTCGGCCCCACTACCACTATTGCTACCCGATTCTGGCCGTAGTGTTTCTCTCTGTCTTTGTTCACTCTCCTGGGCGGCAAACATAATTTCTCCTGCCTCCTTCTGCTTCGGTTGCCCTATAATCCGAGGAGCGCCATCATCGTCACTGTCTTCACTCTCCACTCCTGAAATCCCCAATGCAGCCTCCCGCCTTCGTCTCTCGGCTGCAGTCTCCTCGCCCTGAACCATAGTAATAGCTGTGCCCAGTGCCGCTGCAGTTCTGGCTCCTTCAGGAGAGTGAAGTTTCGACACTTTGGAACCGATTTCCCCGTGATATGGAATAATTTTCTCCTCTGTGTCGACCAGTGCTAGTCCAGTGATGCTTTGGTCCTGTTTCTCCGTCTTGGTGACCTTGGCAGAGCTCTCCTGTGTGTGGGCTGAATGGCCTCCCACAACCTTCTCTAGCCCAGCCTTTACCTCTGCTAGCCTTTCCCTCCTGTTTGGCCCAGCTGCCCCTTCTTCCTCTGGGAAGAAGCTGCTCTGGCTCACCATTGCCCTTCTGGCATGCGGATCCATCATCGAAAGCTCATGCATAAATTGCTGCTTACTCAACTTCCTCCCCTTAGCATCTCGCAAGCGGATACGCTTCCCCTCAAGAATTACATCACCTTCCTCGTCAGTAATCATCCCCAGGTCATTATCATCGTCGACATTATCTTTAGCCCCAAACCCAAACCAGCCCTTGAAGAAAGAGCCCTTCCCTCGAGTGGAGGCTTCACCTGTCTCAATGTCCCCTGTAGGGTGGCGCTTGCCTTTGGGGATTTTGTACCGCTTGATGACTTCACCATCTTCATCTTCGACAATGATATTATCATCAAAGCGGAATGCCATGGCAGCTTTATGTTTTGTGGGATCTTCCACACCAGTGTCAGAATCGTCAGTATGGTGACGGGCGGGATGCTGTAACTTCTCAGCCACGGCGCTCGTGTCCAATGATCCAATATGGTGTTCTTCAGTAACAGGGGGTGTCTTTGTCTGCGCGATTACATCTCCCTGCTCATCTTCAAATATCAAGTTTCGGCCTTCTCGGTAGGTCTCTATCCGATCTTGCTCAATTGTACGTGTAGCAGCTGGAGAGGGTGACCGAGCCTGTGGAGTCTGTGGAGCTAGTAGACCAATACCACCTACAGGCCGGCCAGTGCCATCATAACGTCTCCTTGGAACCTCACCTGATATCCTTCCATTTTCATCCCTCCCTCTTGTCGAGGCCCTGCTAAGCAGCCCTCCAGCAAATGGCCCACCTTCATTTATTTTTTCATTGGAACTCTCCGATGCGTCCGCCTTCCTGAAGGACATGGAGGCTGACCGGCTTCCAATTCCTGGAAGCCGATTGAACCATGTCGCATCGTCGTTACCAGTTGTGAAGGACATGGTCAATCGCATCGTGTTCACGTGTTTTCCAAGGGTGAACACCGCAATGGAGGAACCATGTACAACAATCTAGATACCCCATATACCAGTTAGAAGCTTTCAAATGTGAAATTCATAAGGATGCACATACTGATGTGACTACCAGGAAGGTAACAATGGGCCAAATCAGCTGGATGATGAGATAATGTTTGGTGCCTGGTAGGGGTAAGGTTTCTAACGGGGTGGTAGCACCAGTTTCCAGTTCTGCTCTTGCCAATATGGCAACGAAAATTGCACCCACTATGACTCAAAACATTAGGAAATAGTATGTCAAGTTGATGTTGTAGTCGCCACTTACCACCGATGGGACCAAAGTGCCCGGCAAACAGTGACTCTCTCCATGTTTTTATATCCGGGATTAATGGTTTCAAGCAAACCATAATTGGAATTCTCCTGAAGAAAATGACAAATATCGCGATAACGATCAGCCTCCATGGAGTGATGCCCCACTCCGCATTGTTGTAGGAGCTCCATGGGATAATCGACCCAAAATACACGAAGTAAGCCAAATTGAGCAACAAGTCGATGACGTTGGAGACGTGAGATTCTTCGGTCCTTTGAGCGAACCACCCGTCATTACTAAAGGCTACGCCAGCGCTGAATCCCACAAGGAGGTCATCGGTACCGAGCATACTGCCTACACCAGCGCAAAAGAGGGCAAGCACAAAGTAAAAGGACAAAAAAGATTCTCGGTCAATCAAGGATTTCTTCTCCGCAAATTTGATCGCATGGCGTCCACCATAACCAATGGCTATCCCGAGAATAGCGCCAAACACACATTCATATAGAACAGTCAATATGAACCACTTCGAAAATACTTTCCCAGCGTCGGGTCTGTAGGCAATTAGATATAGACTTAGATAGATGAATGGGAAGGCCATTCCATCATTACACCCAGACTCGGCGGAGAGTAGGTCCCGAAGATGCTTTGGGATACGCTTTGCAAATTTTCCTTTTCCCACGACTGATGAAGCCAAAACTGGGTCTGTAGCTGTAACGCAGGCCGCCACGCAGAGAGATTCCAGCCAGCTGAGCTTAGGTATCATCCACCAAATGAAAACGGAACATATGAGCCATCCATAGGTCATGACGGGTATCAGGAGCATAACAACTGACTTCCAGTGGCGAGTCATGTATTGCTATATTTAAAAGGTCAGTTGGTATTGACAATAAGAGATGTACAATTGAGGGCAAACCTTAGGCAATTCGACCCCTACGGCGAAACATTGAACTACAAGGACGATTCGACTGCATTCAAGTGTGATCTGGTCGACATTGCCCCAAGAATTCGGGTCGAATAGTCCCGCTCCATGAGGTCCAAATATTATGCCACATATAGTCGCTACAGTGGCTTCGCCAATATATAGCTTCTCTTTGACAAATAGAGAAACTAGCATAAAAAGCGAAGTGAATCCACCAATGATAGCATATGCCAAATGAGGGCGGTTGACCTGTCATACGAATTCAAGAAAAGTCAGTCAATTGCAATTCAGCATGTTCTCAGGGGTGTTGTTGGGGTTGATCCGACATCCAATGGTTAGGAAATATCGATCTCCCGATGCAAAAAGAAAATCAGAAATACGGAATGAGGGACATGAGATCCAAGTGGCCTCCAAGAACGAAGTTCACGCGTTCCTCGCCCTCTGATTCCAAGTGAAGCAGTTATTCTTACAGAGAGCTGGTCCCACGCCATTTCCGACGGCGTTCAAGAAGTATCGATCCAAAAGAGCAAAGATGTTCGATCAATTCATAAATGACCAGTATAGCTCCAAGCTGGCTTAGGTGAGGTAGTCTAATCGGAGGAAGCTGTGTGTGGGTCGTCACGGCAAGGCTATGTATCTATTCCCTCTCGACGTTAGCCCTCCAGACCAATAACAGAAGCTCTCAGCTCAAGCTCTCTACTTACACTCGAGATAGGTAAATATTCAGTGCGATTTCTGAGCTTCGAGAACTCACTGATCTCGTAGAACGAATGAGGAGATCGTACTGGCGATAGCTGGTTCCGTTAACTTCCGAAGTTAGATGTTGGTAGAATTAGTGGGCTCGGCTTGAGTTTTAACTCTCAGGTTCTGACGCAGTGGGCCCTGTATACTTGTCCAGAAAGGTGAAATAGAGTTGATAGATTTGACTCCTCTGTGGGCAGATGGTTGGTCCTAGTCTGGTTGGGGTTGGTCCCTTGTCTCGATGCTGCAAAGTCTAAGTAAGCTTGTCCGTTCCAAATTTTTTTTTTTTTCCTGCAAAATTGTAGGGAGCGACAAAAGCAAACCAGGCTAACAGAAGCCAGCCTCTTTCCTGCCTCTCACTCGCTGCCACTGTTGTTGCCGATACCCTGGCCAAGACAGCGTGGTGAACCAACCATGGCAATCAGTCCCGCTCTCCTCGTATTAAATACATTGAACATCCATCCAGTTCCACCCCTATTCAAGACCGGTAGGTAAGTAGTACGCGTATGTCCGCTGGGTTAACGTAATATCCTTTATCTGCCAAACTGTAGAGTCTATCGCTGGGGAAATTGTAGTCTGGTTACACCAGGAATTGGACGGGTCCGCATAGAGACAGTCGAGAGGCATTGTACTGATTAGCCTGCGTGCGGTCCTGCATCTCAGAGCATCTCAGGCAAGCCAGCAATGGGGATCGTGCTGAAACCCCTACGTCATACCAAACGTTTTGAGTTCGAGCTGTGGTTGCGCACGGGGTTGACAGGAAGCTGTTGTCACGGTGACGCCCGGCCCTTACCCTCCTACGAAGTCGGGGTCAGTAGTCGGGGTCAGTAGGTAGTAGACACGGATCTGGTGCGCAATGCACTTGGCAATTCAATTGCGATCTACATAAGCTCTGGAAGCGAATGTGCATGGGTACGAGGTTCGATGTGCATGTAAATCTCCACCCTGGCTACCGTTTTATTTTTACTCTCAGCTGGTGTGGGAGCCAGGGCACTTATTCACGCTGTACTCGATAGACCCATGAATTATTTTGCATGAAGCAAACTGACCACAATTCATTGGCCAGTCTTGTTGAAAATTAGCACCGCAATAATACCTACCGAGGCCAGTGTACGACATGTACCGGTACCAGGTGCCGTTACTAAGTTAAGGAGCTTTTTCCACATGGAAATGGGACACAACAATTAATATCAGGCTCAAAGGTTTTATTGTCATTATCTCCAAAGCGAGTGGGGAGGTATCCCTTGGGCTGCTGAGACAGAGCCCACCGTACATAAATGCTATTGTTTCCGTGCAAACCTTCAAACAGGGCCGTCTCATAGCCTAAGGCTCCATAGATGTATAGACTTCAAAAGAAGGAAAAAAAAAGAAAAAAAAAAGAACAATGGGATTTTCCTTGTGAAAGTTGAATGTATGTATGCACGGTGGGCTGCAGCCCAAGGGGTATTTCATGGGAAAAAAGTTTATATACAAATTCCATATTTCCTAGGTGCTACCTACTTACTATTTATGGGCAAGATATAAAAACGAGCCACCCGCCCAACAAACCTTATTGAGTCAAACCAGATCGTGAGCCCTACCAAGGAGACCACCTGGCTGCACTCCATTTGGCCGTGGGATCGTGTGGCTCAAAAATAGAAGTCGCGCGATGAGCTCCATGTGTAGAGATCTGCAAATATATCGCCGGCCATTGTCTATATCTCTACGCGATTCCAAGCTTTGGGGAATCGGTGCTGCTCCAAAACAATGCAGCATAGGAGCACAGTTTTATCAACTAGATTATAGTATTACTATACTTTCACGGCAAACAATTGATTAGAACCAACTACGAGATAGAGGTATATATAGCACTAATCAAATTCTGAATCTCTACTGACTAAGCTAAGCGACATCATAATCACATGACCAAGTGACCCAACCTCTCCCCTGGGCTCGTGGGCTCGAAGAGTATGTTGGTATATAGGGTTTCATCCAGTAAATACTTATCTGGGTGTGACTAAGGGCTTGTGCCAGACTACCTAGGTAGTGGCTAAGGGACCTCATATCTTTTGAGCAATTCACCACGGTGGAATTCCATAGTCTGGTTGCACGAGAACTCCAAAGAGTATGTTATCACCTCCTATCTATAGATTTTAATTGTTCATATCCCGAAGGCCGACCAGGGACCAGTTCTGTATGGAAGAGCACTTAAAAGTTATCAGTTTCGAGATTTGTCACACATTTGCATCGAGACCAGTTTAAAACCACGCCCCAGGGATTAATTTGCGACGGGGTGGAATAGGGCTTCGTATGAACTCAAACGGCTTGACAATGATATGTTTGCGCATCTTTTTAGGAGGATTGTTCTCGAATATGTCACTGATAGTCTCCATTGGAAGTAATAATGTAGTTATATAGGTCCGCACGCCTAACCATCTCCAGAGCTTGAGGCGGTCGGTAATAATCAGGCATGCACTTCTCTTCACCCCTCTAGATTTTAACCTCAAAGGGTTCCACGCCTGGTTCACTATGAATAATGCAGGAAAGCGTCATAGTAATTAGTTGCTGTTGCTGTTGCTGTTGCTGTTGCTGTTGCTCTCTGTTTGTTGCCAGGAAGGAGAGAAGACTTGGTGGTTGCCGTACGTGTGAATATAAGCAGGAAATGATGCTTATGAATAGTTTGATTTATATTATTACCACTGCGATAAAGTTATCATGGATAATGTAATTGGTTATTTTGGGCTCCAAATGTGGCTATGTATATGGTTGGCGAAGTGAGGTACAAAAGTGGCTGAATACTTAAGTAAGGTGAGTTCTAAATAAAGTCAGCTACTAAAGGCTTTGCCGCTTTGCTTACATGTACATCGTATGTAATTAATGCCCCGCCATCATTAACTACCGTAGGCTAACACTACTAAGTATTGCGATCCAGATCCCATGCTCCCGCCCCTGCACCAGGAATTCTGGTCTCGGCATCTACAGGCAGAAAGTTGAGATTGAGTAGGCAGACGGAGGCTATCCCACCATGTATGCAAGATACAAGGTGGTAAGTAGTCTCACAGCTACCTGTTGACAGTACTGGTTATTACTCTTTTAAACGATAAATTGTTACTGACTTCAAAACACCTCTTCATATAGCGGAGCAAGATAATCCCTCATATGACCCAGATACCGACTTCAGATGGATGTGTTGAAAGTGAAAACGGGCAAGAGAACCTGTATGTGGGTCACGTGCTCTCTCTAATCCCTGAGCTGGGGCCTGCATCACCGAGAAGACTACAATGCACGGTTATTTTGGGAATGGATACCATGAGAAGGCAACCTATCTAATTGAGGTATGGGATTCAGATTCAAGAAATCAACCAGAGGTCAGGCTGAACTGGTACAGGATCCTTACCTACCGCATATCTAAACTCATAGCAGTGGACTAATAAGATTTTCTGAATGTGATGCACATGGTTGATATTTCCTCTTTCATGGGTTGCCTAGGTAGAGTGCTTACTGAAGTTGTGGGGGTGAATATTTGGATCATGAAACAGCCCTGTTCGCATTACAATCTCTCACCTCTGTCGTGAGCCAAGATGGAATGGGATAAGACCTAATGGCTTGAGAATGGTACTCAAGGCCTTCAAGTTACACAGCGTGCAATACCATGAAGTTTTCCACCTCGGCGGTGCCCACATGCACTGCCCCAAGGCTCCATGAAGATCTTTTACTTTTTGATAGCTGAGTGGCACTATTCATCAAGATGCCGGATCGAGATTGGTGTCAACGGACATGCAGGGTATTCTGCATCCAAGTTTGCGGGGCGGGTATCGACAAACTCACCAATCGGCAGGCCCTGTTAAAGCACGAGTTTGAGGCGGTTTGCTTGAAACCAGGAGACGGCTGTCAACCAAAAAAACTGACGACATTGTTTATTGCGCAATGCACAATTACAGGAGAACAGAGTTGACGGACACCGTATAATCCATGACCTGATACGCGCAGTTCAGGCTAGACTCGAGCCTCGTCCCACTTGCGGCTGCCAGCACGCTATATTGAGCTTCAAACTACCGCACTACGCTACCCTCCGCGCAAGGTTGGGTTTGCCGGGTTCAGGGGCTCTTACATGTTGCTATGTTTGTTACCGCCTACCGCCTTGTCTCCATCTGGCTTTGACGTCCGGGGCAGGTGTTTTGGTAGGCGGTCGGTGGCATACAGATACAAATATAAAAAGCACATGATCCACTCCTCTGTATTTGTTTTCAGTCCCTCATTTACCTCCAGATAATATTCCACCACCAGTCTCTGCCTCACCACTACACACAAGATACACTAGAGTTCTCAAGATGAGATTCACCAAGGGGCTTTTCACCCTGGCCCTCACTGGGCTCATCAGCGTCACCAATGCTTCTCAACACGGGTCAAAGAAGGCTCGCAATTTCATCATGGTACGCTGTAGCCACCTGAGTTGGAGTCGTGTATTATCTGACTTTTTATAGGTTATTCCTGATGGATTTGGTGTTGCCTCGGAGACAATGGCTCGAGATTACGTCCATTATACTAACAATGCGACTCAACAACTCCCCATTGACAAGTTATTGATTGGGAGCATCCGCACCAAGGCCAGTAACTCGTATGTCACTGATTCCGCTGCTTCTGCTAGTGCATACTCCTGCGGTATCAAGACCTATAATGGGGTATGCTCCGACCCTGCTTGACGTTTATGTGAGGTTTCATTGACATTGTGCATGCAGGCAATTGGTGTTGATGACAATGTCATGCCATGCGGAACTGTGTTGGAGGCAGCAAAGAGCCAGGGTTTCAGGACTGGATTGGTTGTCACATCCAGAATCACTCATGTATGGTCTCTATGGCATCAGGATGAACTGAGGGAGAAAGAAAAAAGAAAGAAAAACTAATCAATTATACCAGGCTACCCCAGCATCGTATGCTGCGCACATCTGGGACAGAGATGAGGAGGCTGAGATTGCGCTCCAGGAGATTGGATACACCCACCCATTCGGACCGCAGGTTGATATCCTCATGGGTGGTGGACGATGCTATTTCATGCCTCAATCTGCAGAGGGAAGCTGCCGAAAGGACGGTATTGACGCTTGGAAGATTGCACAGACTCTTGGATATTCTGTCTTTTCGGACATGCAGGGATTCGGCAAGAAACAGAAGCTCCCATACATGGGATTGTTTACCCTCGGTAAGCTTACCCTCGGTGAAGTAGAAAACATCTACGCGTTTTGCTAACCGCGACCCGGTCAGACCATATGTCTTACAGCGTTGACAGGGATCCAAAGAAGGAGCCTAGCCTGACAGAGATGGCGCTCAAGGCCCTTGATGACCTCTACGCTGCTACCAAGGACAGCGAGAAGGGTTTCTTCATTATGGTTGAGGCTTCCAGGATTGTAAGTCCGATTCTGCCCTTTTTTTTTTTAAAAAAAAAAAACAACCCATGCATACATATCCGTATTCTAACACCCTTCCCTACAGGACCATGCTGGGCATGCCAACGACGCCGCTAGCCACCTACATGACATCCTGGAGTACAACAACGTTATGCACTCCATCACCCAGTGGATCGACCGGCACACGGACTCTCCTACGCTGCTAATCTCCACGGCGGATCACGAATGTGGGGGGCTCACCGTCGGCGATAACTACATGTGGCTCCCATTTGCCCTCACGCAGGCAAAGTCCTCGGCCGAGCGCACCGCCATACTTTGGAAATCCTACACCGGCCCCACCCCCGACGAATTCCTGCTCTCGCTTTTTGCGAAATACGGCGTCCCCCACCCAACCCCAAAGCAGCTCGCCGCCGCAAAAGCCGCAAAGGAGGACCCCCTCGTCTCAAATTTTGTCTTTGCAAAAGCCCTCGCTGCGCTGCTCAACGTCAACTTTGCAACCATTGGCCACACCGCCGCGGATGTCAGCTTGTATGCCTACGGACATGGGTGTGGCAGCTTTGCCGGAAACCATGATAATACAGAGGTTGCTGCTTTTGTCACTAGAACTCTGAATTTAGATTTGCGAAATATTACCGTGAGGTTGGGCAAGGAGAAGAAGTGGATTAACGAGAAAGTGAAGGCGCCAAAGGGCGGGAAGGTTAGGAGGAGGAATGACCACCTTGCTCATCATCATCATTAGGTTTGTGAGGGGGAGGGGAGGGGGATGGATGGATGGATGGATGGATCATGTCTAGAATGTACCATATAGTACTTTGGAACTGGGAATGTTTATTAGCGAAAGGAAAATAATTATGATACCAGGGAATAATACCATTGATATATCAGATCAGATCAGGCCAGTATAGCTATAGCTATAGCTATAGACATTGCATATCTCCTCTACTTGATACTCACTAGGTCGGTGGGGATAGCTTGTAGAAACTTGCTTAATTACCCTCATACCCCCTCCAAAACAAAAGGAAATTCGTCACATGGACAGAAACCACTAGCCACTAGCAAAAACAAAAAGAAACTAGACCACAATGCAAAAAATACAAGGGCAAGTTCGAGTGGTCCCTACACCGCCTACCATCTACCGCCTACCACCTACCACCCCCGAAAAAAAAACTCAACAGCATTGGAGTCGTCATACCACCCTAGCCAAGAAAGGCAAAAAGAAAGAATGTATCCACCCCCGCCTGTACTATAGACGCACTCATTCCCATCCGCATGGTTCCCCCGCTCTAGCTCCCCCCATACCTACTCCCCCACCCCCATACCCTCCAGCCCACTGTGGAGCCCCCTCCAATTCTCCGCCATCAGCTCCGCATACTTGACCCTCTCGGCGCTCCAATCCTGGTGCATTCTTGCAACATGAAACTGGGAGTTATGAAAGTAGATCAACTCTTCTCTGAGGCCCTCCTTCTGGAGGACTCTTCGGGCGAGGCAGTCTACAATCGTCTCCTTGTCCTTTACAATCTGCTCCTGCAGTTTTTGGATGTCTGACTCCTTTGTATTTGATGTTCCGCCCGTGCCAGTTAGCGCCGAGAGGCGGCTTGCGGTGGACTGGGTTGAGGGGGAGGCGGGGGGGATGGTGGAGCCGTTGGGGGGGTCTGGTCTAGCGCGGATAATCTTGATTTTCTTTTCCGCGGCTGCAATGCGTTTTTCCATTGATGCGACCGCGTCACCAGACATCCTCTCTCTGCGCTCAAACATTTCCCTCATAGCCACAATCCCGTCACGTTGGCGCTTCATATCCTCGAGCACGCCCTCCTCCCACCCCTTAGCCTCATCCACCATCAAGCCCATTGCATTGCCCAAAAACTTCCCTACGCACCTCAACCCCTCGTTGAGGCCCTCTACATCTCCTGTATCAACCGCATACGTTGCCTCGCTAACATCCGTCAGCCCATCCAGCGCGACGGCAAACCTTCCCAGTTCCCCAGCGAGCCCCTCCTGCCGCTTGCCTAACCGCTCCACGAGCGCGCAGAGGCCGATATATATCTCTGCGCTGCGACGGAGCCCAGAGCGGACTGTCCCGAATGTCTGTTCTAGGTTTGCTGGGAGTAAATTCTCAATCTCCTTGATTTGTGCGGGAGTCAGTGTCTGCAGGCGCGTGGTGTACTCGTCTACGACGCTGAGGTTGGCTTGTTTCCGCCACACGGAGAGCTCGGTTGGGACAGTGAGGAACATAATTACGAGTTGCTCTTGGGAGAGGACAGGGTGCCGGATCAGGAAGTTGGTGAAGCGGATGAGCCCGCGCCGGCGGTTTTCGAGGAAGGCTGCGTCCGCTGAGAGGTGGTGGCCGTTAACTAGGTTGGGAGAACGGGGAGGAGGGGGGGCATGTCAATGGATGTGGTTTGAGATGGATATAGCAAGAATTTTAGAAATACAAAAGGAGGGATCGTGGGCAAGGATAGGGGAGAGGAAGGAAATGGCATACCAGCAAGCCTCTTTGGCGGTAGCAAGGGTAGACATCTAAACGGATACCTCTTGTGTAGACAATCCAACAACCTACATCCCACCCAGAGCGCTAATTAGTCCATGTTCTCAAATAGAGAAAACAAGCAAGAATCAACCCACCAAACAAAATCACTATACCGCCGAACAACCCTACTCGCCCTCCTCCCACTCGAAATCTGATAATTCCTGTGTTGAAACAGAAAGATGCCCTCCTTCTCTGGCAACACCGTAATTGTCACACTCTCCTCTGCTCTGACCCCAGCCAGCCTCAGACCCCCTCTCTGGCCCTGCTGCTGCTGCTGCTGCTGCTGCTGATTCCCACCAAGGTTCCCCCCCAGCCCACCAAACGATCCCATCCTATTAACCCCAAAGGGAGGACTCATGAGCCCCCCTCCTCCCACCCCCCCAAACCCACCTGCATCCTGCATCCCACCATGGCCACTCAGCACCCCGGTTCCCACCCTGTGTACCTGGTGGGAGACATTACTCCCATCATAACCCCCCCATGCACTTGCACTCGACCCTCTAGGGGCAACAGCATGCGCTCTCAACGCAGCCTGTAGATCGTCCGGCTCGTGCTCATCTGGTAGCACACCAAACCCGCCAGTTACCACATCCAGTGGCGCAGAAACAGGGGTATTCTTTCCTATGGCAGGCTGCTGAGCATGTGCGTGGGTCACATGCATATCTGGGCTTCCCCAAGGATCTTGCTCGGCTGGATCAGGAATCGTTGGGCGGGTGTAGCTGCTATTCGAGACGACGCGGTTGCGGGGTTGGGCCGTGGTAGGCTTTGAGGTAGCGGCTGGGGGGGCGGGAGTTTGGTTTGAGTCAGTCATAGGTTGGTTTGGGCTGCGAGTGCTGTGGTTTGTTATGGTGGTGGCGGAGGTGGTTGCTTCTTGGCTGTGGTCGAGGGCAGAGGAGGCTGCCGATGTACCAGGGGTGGCTCGCTCTGGCGTATTTTGCTCACTGAACCCCCGGTGACCGCTGGTTTGGTCGACAGACTCATCAGGTGGTATCGGCAAAAGCGTCTTAAGCTTTGGTATCGGCAGATCTGAGCCATACTTCATTAGTACAATCTGCTCAATTCAATGTC
>Ga0307514_10002307_pt1 | contig 20126 bp, 15 predicted proteins | sample 16_EM_MG_FD_203088 | JGI IMG/M metagenome (GOLD analysis project Ga0307514, IMG submission 203088) | Populus trichocarpa ectomycorrhiza microbial communities from riparian zone in the Pacific Northwest, United States - 16_EM | ecosystem: Host-associated > Plants > Roots > Unclassified | place... | reverse complement strand
AGGACGGAGACGGCACCGTCCGTCCGAGTCAGGAGGGGGACGGACGGATAGGACAGCCGGGAACTGAGCATTCGCCGTCCCCGGCCGTCAACTGTCGACATCCATGGATCTTTCTCAGTGTACATAATATTCATATAAAACTCATTACAATTATCCTGACCTTGAAGCAAGGTCCTTTAGCATCAGTTCTATCTATACAATGTCTGATTCCGTTGATCAAGTCTTGCTGTATCCACGATTTCAGGCATTCAGATGCTTGTATGACATCATCTGCCAAGCGCTTGCGTAGGTCACTGATGAGCAACTTTGCACTGTGGAATATACGTTCTGGTTCATCAGACATGGCAGGAATACTCATTAACTCTACTATGCATAGATACATCCAATTATAATTCTTACCACGCGCTCTCAGGACTAAATTGCTAATCATATAAGTATATCCTGTAACCGCCCAATAACGGCCGGGGACGGTGGATGACTGCCGATGACGGTGTTTTCACCGTCCCCGGCAGACAACGGGCGTCCAGCCGTCATTTATATGCTAGGACGGGACGGTTGAGAACACTGTTGCTATTTGCCTATCTGTGGGTTTCCGGGGCTTGCCTGACTGTGGTTTCGCGGGGCACTTTGTTTTACGTTTCCTCGTTATTGAGTTTCTGCCATGAGTGGCAATTTTACCTTTGTTGGCCACTGCCTGCTTGCACTTTTCAACTTTTCAGTTTCCGGAGATGGTGTAAGTTTCTGGGGAGTTTCCCACACCACGGCCATGAGCCGGCTAAATGGGTCCTTCGTCCGTGGCTTTCATTTCTTAGCTTCTTAGCTCTGTGTCCTTGCTGCTATTTGTTAGCGCAGCAAGAGGGGGAAGTTTTCTGTGTTCAGATGTTCTTGCTGCCAGTGCCACCCAGTGTTCGAAACGGGCCGGGCCAGTCCGAGGGCTTTCAGGCCAACTTTGAGGCGGCCGGGCCGGGCCGGTAATCTGAAAGCCCACAAAGCCCGGGCATTTTAATTAAAAGCCCTGAGGCTTTATCAAAGCGCCCGGGCCGTGTGGGCTTTCTTGGTGTTAGGTGTCAGACGAAGCTTTTTTTAGCGTAAGTGGTGCAAAGGTGAAAAGAGTGGTAAAAGTATCGCTATGGTGCAGAAGAACTCATAAAGTGGCAATCGGCTTGCGCCTCGACCAATCAATTTGCTTGCGTCCAACCAAGACATGGACGCAAGCAAAATGATTGGCTCGCTTATTGGGATCACGTGAAATTGCCACGATCACGACCACTCACTCAGCCCACCGGGGCTTGCAGGCGGGCTCAGGCTTCTTCCAGAAAAGCCCGCGCTAAGGACGGCCGGCCAGGCTTTGTCCAAAGCCCGAAGGCTGGGCCTAAAGATGTCAGGGCCGGCCCGGCCCGGCCCGTTTCGAACACTGGTGCCACCTTGTTATGGAGCGCAGCAAGAGGGGGAAGTGTTGATAGATAAGGTTCGTGACTGCTCATTTAGACTTCACACTTTACTCTTTCCCGTTCCCTACGCATCTTGGACCTTTAGACCGGTACCAGTGTTGTCAACCGTCCCGTCCGCAATATCTGCAGGACGGACGGGACGGTGCCAAGGCCGGGGACGGCAAAAATACCGTCACCGGCCGACATCGGGCGGTTACTATTAATTCATATACTGTAACTGTAGAGCGCGCGGTACAAGATATACATAGATTTATCTATATTTCTAGACTCTCAATCAGTAGTAAGCATTCAGGTTCGGATGGAGCAGATGTTGAAGGATCTTGCTTCACAGTCAAGATAGTGGAGAAATGTACTTATTATAACTGAATATCTATTATGTATGATGACTCGCAAATCATCAATGGATGTCGGCCGATGACGGCAGGGGACGGCCGGGGACGGAAATTTACCGTCAACGGCCGTCCATTCCGTCCGGCCTCAAAAATGACGGCGCCGTTCCGTCCTAGCTCAGGACGGACGGGACGGTTGACAACACTGGCGAATGTATACACACAAAGCATAAACAAACTGCTATATATAGAGGGCCCTTCGAGCCTGGAAGATAGATAACCAAGAAGCATCAAGTCAATCAACCATCTAAAGGTATCATCCTCAATTACTACGCAATGATTCGTTGGTTTTGCATGCACCATATCTTGCCCCTCAAGACAGGTGCAACAGCCTAGAGCATTCAGCAACCTTGAGCGTATAGAACTGTACAACCATCAAATAAAATTCCAGGGAAGATAGGAGAATGTTCGGTCTAATTGGCTGCTCTAAGGGAGTCGGAAATGTACTATCTTTAAAGGCACCATACAGGCACCGAACAGTCCTTTTTCTACACCAAACATAAAATAGAATTATATGCAATAACAGGGCCAGGAGTTCTTCTGCATTGGAGTAAAAGATACCCCGGAAGTGGCAGCTTCATGGGAGCTTGTATGCTCACATATAAACAAAAGTTTGTCTATGAACCCGTGCGCAAATGTGAGCACTCAGCTGGCTGTATCCAGCTGAGTCCCATCAGCATAAATGCGTACCTTCATCTCAGCTGAATACCATATCCCATTTAGACTTATCTTAAGCTGGATCTAAGTATTCCAGCAACAATAGAAATGCTGCTACCGGATGGTGTCCCATTGCAAATTGATTGTTACCAGGCAGCGCCGTCCCTAGCTCATCTGCAAGTACAGTAGTCTAGAGGTCAACATACTTCTCACTAACAGAATCTCAAGCTTAAGACTACAATACGATAACAAATAGTGAAATCGACCGCATACTTCAATGACAAAACACACATAGCCTTACTAACCCTAACCCATCTGTCAAAACAGCGATACGACTCAGAATCCCCAACAACCCGGTCTGCATCTAGAGTATAACACTGCTACATATAGTGGACGCATGCGACACTCTGTTTCACAGACGCGATCCTAATTGATTCCTGCATTTACTCTCTCCAGACTAAGATCCGGCAGCCACCCAAACACCTTCTCCAACAACTCCGTCCTGTAGAGCTTGATCTCATCCAGATGTCGACCTTTGATACATCTACGGTCTACCCGCGGTTTCAAAAAAGGTTTCGAAGTACCCACCAAAAACCGCTATATGCCGTAAGGCTTGTGATACCAACAATGCTTATGATATTCGGGCGTGCCCAGGGACACAGCATTGACACCATTACGCTAAGATGGCCATCAACGGAAGGAAGTATGATGTGGCCTGTGCTTACGCTGCCGATGGTTCTAGAATAGTAGATAGTATGTACGCCACAGCGCAAAATACAGTGCATATCGGAATGGAAATGTTGTTAATTCGGATCATAATTGCGTCTACCTCACCAGAGGCATTGAGACGGAAAATTTTGTTGTTTGTGCTACGAATAACCGGGACTATGTGTCAGCGTAAACAACTAAGAGCTAAGTCGGTGTTTACCGGTATGGAACAAACAAATTCGTGCCACATTGTCGCTAAATTCCTGCTTACATCCGCCCTTACATGTTCACCAACACACTCAATCGTCCAAAGCCTCAGTAATTAGAAAATCTTCGTCTTGTTTGCCGCCAACGCTGCCGAGTATGAAATCCTGTTGGCATGAGATTTGGCCCGGTAGCTTGTGGCCCCCATGGGCCTCGCATGCCCCCATGCTGAGGAGGAGGCCTAGCTCCGGCACTGGTACTCGGCTTCGGGCTCCGGTTGTGATACTCGGCTTCGCCGAGTATGGTCTTTTCTCTGTATATAAGTTTAGTATTATCCTTCTCTTGTATCGATAGACAATTGAGCTTCTTCATCCTTTCTCTTTTGCTTTCAACAAATCCTACTATATTCCGACTGAACCTGCTGGAGCTCTCTGCTGTGCAAATTCCCCCCGTTTTTCTGCCGTCCGGTGCACATTTTCACTCATCCTAGAACCTGTCAACATCCATGCGGATCCGATTATTCGCGCCATTAAACTTTCGCAGTTCTTGCATGGCCCCTTCAGGTCGATGGAAATATCAATCTCCCCGTCTTCAGCAATGGATTGAATACTGCAGAGTTTATTCGTGAATGCGGCGAAAGAGCGAACTTCTGCCGCTGGTCCGATCTGCGAGGTAATACACTCTATAACAGCTAGCAGCATACTCTCACTACAATCGCCGTAATCAAAGCGTTGACAGAGCCACTTCCGTATGACGGGGAGAGGAGTGGATTGACAGTGAGCTTGGGTGTATAAGAAGCGGGGCGAGTTTGTGACAAGTGATAGCAGAGCCAGTTGAGCCGAGGGTGTGTATGCTGCCCGGAGGTACTTGTGAGAGCCGTTCGTAGAAGATCCATAGTAAAAATTTGGTTGTGCACAGTTTGGACCACTCCCAGCCTGGAGTTCAACTCCTATAGCCATTGATTAGGCTCGGATTAGGCTATATTTCGGTTCTACTACGGAAACTTCGGTGTACTCGGAAAAGCATTGATATATCCCACCTCTTGGTTGCTTAATGGGGGCTTTTCACGAGTACTCGCCGCTTCAAAAACATGTAATTCGCACTATATTTCTCATCAGATGTGTTTGAATCACGTGATCACTGGCAGTGATATTCTGCAGAAGGGCGCGTATGCTTGCGTTTGGCTACGTAGGCATATGGACGGTAATTAATGGATACGATCTTCAAACTAGAGATAGAGGAGCTCGATTGAATTATATCTAAGAGGGCCACAAGATTTTATATATGATAGTACAGGTACGAATGCATACGTACTCATCTATGTATAGATACATCTGAATGCCATCAGCCTGTATCAGAGTGAACAGTTATCTCCGGCCATATGTAAGGGCACGTATGCCTGCGCTCGGCTTCATAGGGCAAGGATGGTAATTAAGGTATACGGTTGCACTCGAGGATCCGAGTGATACTAGATGTAGAAGTGTAGTAAGTTAGATTATCGCTAGAGATATAATGCTCGTCGCGAGCAAACTATATGCCTAAGGCGTTACCCAGCCCTAGACACGTCATGTGCAAGCTGCAGGAACCTAACCACTCGCTGCCGTTACAGCCCAACGCAGACTATCGTTCCAAGCCCGTGGTTAGATTTAGTCCCCAGCGGCCTTAGAGCCAGTGTTCCTAAGCGGCCAGGCCGGGCCGTCCTTAGCGGCGGCATTTAAATGAGGGCCGGGCCTGCAGGCTTTTTCTTGGCGGCGGGCCTGCAGGTTTTATTTGCCAACGTATAAGTTCAATGGAACAAGCATAAACATATTTTGTTTAAATGACACCCATTGCTGCTGCCTAAAGTCATAAACTCAGAAAGCCACCAAAGTAAACTCAGCCATCATCCATCATAAGTTCACAACCTTGCCATCCGTTGTGGTGAAATGGCGGGAGCTAGAAGGCAGAGAGCCCATCATCAACACTCCGCCGCTCCTCTCGCGGCATCCAAAGAGAATTCGTGAGAAAGAGCGGTTCTGGCTCGAGGAGCGTCGGAAGAGGGTGAGAGGATGTGATGCTACCCGGCCGTGAAGATCCACACAAATTGCGTGGATCTATGAAAACTTGCGTAGGAACCAAGAACTGGGAAAGATAGAGTGTGTATTTTCGTTATATGATAAGATGAGCTCTATCTGCCGCGGGGTCTCTCAAATATATACTCCCCGTAGCCCAGTCCACTTCCGTCATCCCTGTATCTCCGTACACCCGCCATCGCTCAGTCCTCTGCCAAGCTGAGTGGCGGTGGTGGTGAAAAACTGATTTTCCCGCCACACCGGGCCTGCAGGCTTTTCCGGCCGGGCCTGCGGGCTTTTTCTTGGCGGCCGGGCGGCCGGCCTGTAGACTTTTTCTTGGCAGCCGGGCGGCCGGCCGGGCTGCTTAGAAACACTGCTTAGAGCTAATCCCTTAGTTGGCACACTCTATCCTTTAGTCAACACAATTCATTGTACTTGTTACCAAGATAGTTGGCGTTTGCGTCAGCTAGAAGTAGTCGCTCGACGATTTGTAGGTTTCCATATCTGGCAGCGGTTTAAGTTGCGCCTATTCCATACCTTTTAGCCGGAGTGTTAACATTGCGACAGCTTGAATATGGAACTACTACCTCAGCATGATCGACCTGCAAGTGAAACTAGGACAAAATTAGTTTATCCAAGGACTCGGCTTGTAAAACGGATACGATGCGTTTCAGGAGAGAATCTACCCAAACTATAGATTGAGGCCGATCCCAAAGAGTTCATTTCATGTGACAAAAGTTACTGTCAACTTGGTGCACTTCGAAGAAAGATAATGATTGTATTCAAATGCAGGTTTCGCCACATGGCTTACATCTTATAGTACACAGTTGGCTCCATTCAAAAGTCCGTCCCGTCCGGGCAAATTTTGGTGGCGGCCGAGAGGATAACTTTCGGTGCATCGATTGGAGGAAGGTTCGAGACTATAGTAGTGGAGTACTGGACGAAAAGACTTCAAGGCCCTATAGCCTTGCAGGGCGTACTGCGTATTGGGCTCTACTGTAGGTAATTACGTATATATAAAGTCCACCGTTCACCACTGTAGCTGTTGCGAATATGAAGGGGAGAACCGTGTGCGTAGACTTTATGATTCAGAGAGAAGAAAGTAGGAGAAAGACTACATTTACTTGATATCATTTGCACCCTATGCCACATTTGTACTCGCCACCGGATACCGGATAATCAACAGGAGAAATGACGGCTGGCAAGAGTGAGAATCTGTGTAAGGGTATACCGACAATCCCAAAAGACTTCTCCAGATTCTGTTCCAGCCCAGTGAAGTTTTGGAGACCTATCTACACCTAGTTCCAGACCATACAATAACATAGTGGGTACAGCTCCGGTGCGTGGTATGACGGCCGGCTGTACTTCGCAGGGTACGCTGAGATCTGCGCCTCTTAGAAGTCAGCACCCAGATAATTACTGGCTATAATCCCGCACAACAAGTATCAAGAGTCTTTGTCAGGGTTTTGACATGTTGCCGTTATTCCTGTAATAGGGATGTGACCAATGTTTCCTCTGGGCCTGGTGCAGTTCAGACTGGTCGAGTGCGGATATTTTGGAGACTGGCATAGATGATGCTCCCGGGCAGTGGCAGAGCCAACTAAAGCCAACGTTGCGAAGAACCATGTTCTGACAGTGACGGTACTGGGCAATAAGTCGGCAATCACTCGGTTGAATCACTCAGTCGATCACTCGGTGCTGCCGGATTGGGTAGTTACCTCTTGAAATCTCACTCGACTGTTAGACTAGTCAATATGTTGCATGCGTACCTGCATCGTGATCTTCAGGAGGGCGGCTCATATCAGTGAAGAGCGGCTCATATCTGTGCAAACGGACATGCAAACGGATATAGATATGGTGACGAATATGGTTATGGATATAGGAGTCAAGTCTGTCATGCGCTAGCGAAGAAATAGCCGGCTGACACTAGACACTGTAGGGAAGAATCCCTATTTGCTTCCGTTAAACGGCACTAAGTATCCACTACAAATCTGCGAAATAACAATTCCCAAAGGGGTTATTTGCTTTAAGGACTCTGGTACAAACACGGAACAATTAGTACAGTGAAAGCGGCTGTGCGAATCCCGGGTACATCCGGATACACGTGGTCGGGTATCCACTTCTATCCCATTCACAGGGTTAACAATCACAGTGGCTTAACTCCAACACTGTCATCGCTTAGATCTTCAACCCTTCACCTCCCAATCCCCACTACCTCCTCTGCCGACATGTCTGACTCCAGCGACGACCTAGAACCACCGAAATCTTAGCTTATTTGTTTCAAACTCAACCAGCCATTAACCTGCAGCTACACACCTGTCGCATCATCTCGCTGCAAGGTATTATCGACTTCACACTCTCGCAGTAGGCCACATTGCATGAGATCCACGAGGCTGATCATATCCTTGCTCAATCCTAGCCGCATACTCCGCCGACCCCCCACGCTATCCTATTTCCACGACCTGCGCACTCGTAGGCGAACACCGCCGACAAACTAATCCAGTATCTGCGAGACCTAGCCCCGACAACCGGACGAGCCAACTTGGTACAGAAGATAGTTGTGCATCTCTACTCATATCTCACTCCCACAGCGCACGACGGTCGAACAACCATCCCGCCGCTACGTGGGGTCCTCCCACGCACGCATCGCCCTCGTTAATCTCACTGCCGCGTTCTAGGCAATAGAAAACTTGTGCGCTTCCTCTGGGAGGTCGTTTTCGTCCCACTGCATGTGGAGTGCGGTAAAACACCAACACCACCTCTCATACTTCACCAAACTTCTACACCCTGCGCTCGCACGTCTAGTCGGACGATGCATACCCTTCACCGGACCTAGTTTCTGCCCGCACGCTGCCTGCAGCGCCACGACTCGCGGTATTGGTAACAGCGGCGCAGGTTTTGGCGATGTACGACTAGACACGGCGCATGGGCGCGACTTTATTGGCGGACGTTATTACAGCATACCTCGATGCGGCGCACATCATCCCGTATTCGCTAAACGGCGGCAGAAGCGTGATCAAGACGGAATACCAGTTCGCTTGGTTGGAGCTGGGAATGTTTGATACGGGGGTTCGGTTGACACTTGCTGGGGACAACATCGAGCACCCACAGAATGCACTAATCCTGGATCGCACGCTGCATCAGATATTTGGGTAGTGGAAGTGGTGTAAGAAGTTCCGGTATGTTTATGTAGCATTCAGACGGAAGGAGACAATGCTTATATTGTCTATGGAGAAGAGAATGTATACCATCCGCGCTGGGCTTGTCGACTTCCACCGTCACAATCGACAAAACACCTAAATGAACCTGGCAAGTGCATTGTATCTGTGGTGGGTAGGGGCTTCGAGGTTGCATGCTTCGAGTGCGAAGATCTTGGGTGTGAGTGGAGTAGCGGATTATGTGGAGCGGCTGAATTTTGATGCTGAAGAACTGAGGATGGAACGCACACTGAAGATGGATGGGAGTAGCAACCTTTATGCGCTGCTGTGTGCTAGGGGTTTGGGCATTGAAGTACTATAATGAGGTGTGTGCAGTGTTATAGTTGGTTTGTGTGTATACACTCTGTTCGGCTATGAATGGAACAAGTTTCAGCATTGTCTTCGTTAGGTAAAGGTAGAAAGTATGAGAATGTGGAAACTACGCGGAACGGAATTTGGTTAGGCCTTTAGGCTTAAGCAAGGTATTACAGACAGACATGACGCAAGATGGCCATTGAAATGATCGGTCTCCATTCTGTCTTCTGAACCTAAAGATATTCTCCTAGCATCGAGATGATTATACTTCAACTTCTGTTGTTGTTGTTGTTGCTTATTCATACTGTATTTACTCTAGCTAGAGTATGACAGGCCGTTATCCCCTCCGCCTCCGGGCGAGCCGGTTAGATGGCGGAGCTCCCACCTACTACCGTTCGTCCCCGCTGACAAAAGAGATGTAAAAAGAATGCAGTGTAATGTAAAAGACTGGCCGCTCCGTCCTCCGTGCCTCACCCCGGCGGGAACTTCCCGACGTCCGTGGCCGCCAGGAAGTCCATCACCGCCTTATCACATATCTCCATGGAAAATAGCTCCGATACCTGTGCCCGCCGGCACCGGCCGGCTTTCCAGCCCGTTGCCTTCCCCGCCTGCTTCCAGAGCTCCCACTGCTGGTGCTTCCACCTGCTGCAGTGACGGAGGAGATGCTCCCGTGTTTTGGCCACCGTTCCCCGCACCACCAGCACTTGTCGTCCTCTCGGTGTCCAAACCGTTTTAGGTAAGCTCCGGTAGGCGCATGCCCGCACTTTAGTTGGTAGAATCTTGTTGCCAATGACTTTGCGCTTGCCATTGGGATAGGTCTCTTACTGCCTGCTTTGCCCTTCAGTCTGTAGCCGAAGTGCTTACTACATTTGTCGGCGTCCCACTGGGCCTTGGCTGCTGAAATAGTGAACTAATATATGCCAATTTACCGGTCGGAAGATGAAGCCTTGTGATACACAGATTAACCTGACTGCAGGGAGACATCAAAGCGGTAGATGTTGAATTGTCAATTGTGCAAAGAGACAGAAGATAGAAATATATATAAGAACAGCACGGTATTCGCGGTCCAAAGGCGCCATATCTGGTTCCACATACCCCAGATTATCCAGTCTCTCCTCGGACTAGAACCCGTGAGCCTTCGGTATACTCTCTGTTAACTAGGAGTTTAGCCGGGGCCTCTGGGCTAGTCCCCATGCCGAGGAGGCCTCGCCTCGGTACTGATACTCCGCTTCCGGCTCCGGCTATGATAATCAGGCATCCGAATAGTCCGTCCCGTCCGGTCAAAAGTTGGCCCCGACCAGCACGGCGATTTTCGTGGCAAGGTGCAGAGGACCGTCTGTTCTAGTCAATTCACGGAGTATGTCAGTCCGTGGAGTGACCGGTCAAGCCGTGGAATAACTGGGCTCCGTGAACTGACCGGTCAGCTCGCAGCGCCTACACGTTTCATGAGCTGACCCGTCACTTCGTAGAGGGATACAGCCAATTGTAGGGAAAATCGGGAAAAAAAAAGTTTGTCTTTTCTCAGTTCAATTGCACTAACAAAAATGACAAAAAGTCGGTCCAATTAAGTCTGCAAGTATTGGTCCAATCACAAAGTGATGTATACATGAAATATGCATAATTCATTGCTCATTCACCTCCCTGTCTTCGATTGACGATATCTCTAACATTGATCGAGCAGCTTTAAAACAAACAGCCAAAATCGCTGAAAATCGGTGTTTTTTCACAACCATTCTATCAATATTAAAGATATGGTAAATTGGAGACCAGGAGGTGAAAGAGCGATATATTATGCATATTCCCCATATACATCACTTTCCAATCAGAGCAATTGTTACTTTTGTTTGAGCACAATTAGCACTAGTCAGTTCATGGAGCACTTATCTGACTGGTTCATTCATGGAAGGTGGGGCTCTGTGAACTAACCGGTTACTCCGCAGACTGACATTCTTCACGAACTGACTAGAGCACCACTTGTCCTTGTGGTTGGAAAGAGAAATACTGGCAATACATTTCCAGTAACCTTCAGTTTCGTAAAGTCTGAACACTCAGATGACTTTGAGTTTATTATTCAATGGCTTGAAAAGCTTGTCTGGAATAATTGTTCTCTGCCAAATATTTTATAGCTGATCAAGGCAAGGGGCTTTATAGCCGTATTTAAACATTTCTGACCTGAAGCAATTCTTCAGTTATGGGAGTGGCATGTAGCTCAGAATATAAGGACCTGAAACAGAAAAAATGGAGGTTATACGTTGGAGGAATGTGAAATTCTAGATAGCTTGATCTGGGAATACTTGCAGGCACCACCACCAATTGCAGACTCGAGATCATACGAACTGCATTTCTTGATATTCTCCGTCAATCGCCAATGGAGTATATACAAAGCCAATGGATTAGTAAGGAAGTTCATGTCTGTTGGGCATACACTGCGATTTATCCAAACCTTAGGGTCAACTCATCTCAACGCAATGAGAGCTTCAATCATCTTATCAAGGCTACTCTGAATCTCAAGCTATCACTTGAGGAAGCACTCCGATGTGATAGTGAGGAAACAACAGCAGCTATTCGATTACTTACGGAGAGAAAGGATTGAACACGTACCCGTATCCTTCGGATGCATGATGCGGTTGCGTTTTCGTTACTAATGGCATTGTTACACATTCCACCGTTCAAAATATTCATCCTGAATGGGAACATGTGAAGCGGGGTATCATATATCGCATACCAATCTGTGACCTACAGTGTAACTGTGAAACTCGTGTCCTTACCCGTGCTGCTGCCAAAGTATTTCCTATTCCATTGTCTCATACACCCCCGGTGGTGGCTTTATGGCCCACCCACTGTAGTGGACACCTGGAAAATGGAATACTATGATGCTACAAACGATCCCCAATTGCGGCAACATATCAATCTATATGAAAAATCAAGGCCGAAACTTTGTGATCCGTTCTGCCCACGATGTTGCAAAGATACAGGAGAAGCTACCTGCAGAGGAAGCAGAGCGTCTGGCCGAAGTCTTTGCCCGCGAAAACGCACAGTTGTTGGAGAATGTCAACATCCAGGAACAAGGCTACATTTTGGTATTGGTATACCAAAGCTACCTATCCCACCAAAGGCATAGACACCTGGATGGCAGGTGGAGGAAAAGAAAAATGGCAGTATGAAAGTACGTGCTCTTACAGCGTATGAGAAGGTGGCACGGGAACAAATGTGGAGACGGATTTGAGTGCGGTCATCACGCGGGTTGGTTTAGGGTTGTGCGAGGTGGAGCCGCATGCACTTAAGCTCTTGTGTACGTGTTAATTAGACTTAGGGAAGTCAAGTTCAGTTCGGTCAAGAGAGATTCAGCACAACAGACCCGTCACAACAAACAGTTGACAAGGCTGCTGCGGCAAAAATAGTATTGGCTGCGAAGGAGGCAGAGACAAGAGTGCAAAAGTGGAAACTCACTGAACCTACGGGTACACCATTGGCACCGGATATTTTGGTTACTGGCATTACGAATAACTTCACCACTTATAACTCTAGTCATGTCCAAGTGAATGATGGGAGGAAGCGGCAGGTGAAGAAGTCTAAAAGCACCACTACCTTGTTTGAACAGGGGCTCAAAGTATCTAGCAAACTAATCAGAAAGATGAGGAGTGTTGTACTTTCAGTTGGTATCCGACAAGGACTTCGGTTAAATCGATCTCGAGAGAATTTGTGATGGCATTCGAGTACTGTATACATAGGTGATACTTGAGAGAGGTTGAATTATGTCAACAGGCAGATACTAGTGATGTTTATTCCGGAAGGTCAAAGATGACCGGCGCGAAATGACCCTGAAAGCTGACGGTCTGGAAACACTCCGATTGCCGAGCCATCTGGCCAAACCCGGACCACCCAACTAGGGGGGAAGATGCTGGACAGGTAGTTACCACCGAATTATAACTAATATAACAACCCTCTGCGAAAGTTCTGAATCAATCGTGTGCGTAAGTTGATTGATTGATTGTCTAAGACTAAGTCTAACATGACACGTAGTCGTACGTAGGATTTACAAGCAAGCCGTCACTACTTATGTACTCAATAAACAATCCAACACCCCTTCAGGCCGTTACCACATCCGTAAGTCTAAGCTATAAGGAAACCAAAGAAACAAAGTTCCAGATCACATGACACCCGCTTCACCGCTACAATTTTCGGGTAATAACTGTAGCTGCATCGACTGCTGCGGTCTCTGTTACTCGTGCTATTGGTATTCCCTTCTTTCTTCTTATCTTCTGTTCGGGACAGAATCAATCAAATGTGTCCAATAGTCTCACAAATAGAGCATGTCCGGGTTTCGCACAAGTCGTGCTCATGGATGTGATCCTTCGATTCGCCGGGCTTTCTCTTGCTGCGGTGCATACTGAACATTCGAGAAATCATCGATTCGAGTATTTTCTATGCTGAATACGGCTCCATATCAGTAGTATGCCTAAGCGCAGTACATGTATACCCAGTGGGCATGACGTCGTGATGACTCCGCGGCAAGGTCCTGTGTATATCGGTATGAGAGCAGTTCTCGGTAATGTTTCGTCACTCGACCGACACTGAGCCGACACACACCTTCGACAACCACACTCAACGCCTGGTTTTGCCAAGCTTTCTCCTCTTTGGGGGGGAGCGGGGTTTTACTTTGGCTTCACTCCATACCTTTTGTCTGTGTCCGCTTGCTTTTGCAAGTGTATCTCGTTGTTTTAAAGCTCTCTTTACGACTCAGGATCGACATCGACCGGTAGTCTACCCAGCAACTCGCCACTCGAAGTTTTACACCAGTTATTGAAGTCTATAACATGCCTGTGGATTCACTAGTACGTGATGTCCGGGACCTATCAGCGCAGTATCGGTGAAGTTCCGTCAAGCGGTTGCCTAAAAAACCCCGCCAGACGTGAGCGCTGAGATAAGCGCTCCGTACACGCTCTTCAAACCAACTATGATGGACAAGACCCGCTTCTCGGACACCACGAGGACGAACTGCCTTACGATAACATCACGCTTCCGCCCCCATGTTCGCGCGAAGCCCGAACATGGTCAGCGCGCCAAGTATGACCTAGGGAGTATTCATTTCTGGACCTCCGAAAAAGTTTTGCTCGTGAGAGCGGTTGGCGTTTTCCACTGCGATACCATCAATGAGACCCTGGACTGAGTGTGAGCGAGGATTTTGTAAGTGGTGGTCGTCAGATAATGGGATGTGCAGGTTATATCTAGGAAAGGCGGGCCAATTAATTTAAGGTGGTGGGAAGGAGATAAGGATGGTACATTTGACCGAAAGGAGGGCTTGGCGGACACGTCAGGGTCACACCGCGGAGTATAGGGGAGAAATGAATAAATTGTCATACTCTAAATAGAGTGAATACAATATGATTAAACAACAACAACCGACACTGAGCCAATTCAGTATCGCTTGCTAAAGTAATTATAGAAAATATTTCGACGCTGGCACAAGCGCCCAAGCTATTTATGCTGAGCAATGCTGATTCCCCTCTGTCAGACTATCGCTTAGCGCCTAAAAATAAGCCCTGAAATGGATCTATCATTCGGATGCATTACCGTATATAGGCATCTGCACCCGGAGCAGCCAATTTGGTCTAGTCATTCTATAGAGACCGGTGGCTAGTAGAGTCACACTTTTGCACATTCTCAGCGCCCGTTACCCTTTCCAGCAATTCGCGATTGGATCGCTGTTGTGTCCCCTCACGTTGCCCCATGTGCACCCGTACCCAAATAGTACGTTATAAGCGCCTGTGACGTGGCAGCGGGGTTGCTAAAATACACTTTCAAAGGGATATCGACCAGTCTGTCACAACACTCATATCTCACTACCTCGAAGCATCTTGAACCATCAAAAGGTCGACAATTTACCTCCTACGTCACTGTCATCCACCTTCGCGCAACCAAAATGTCGAAGTTTGGCACAGTCTTCCACTCCTCCAAGGAAATCACCGCATCTGGCAGCAACGCGGTCGCCACTCCTCCGCCCATCTCCTGCACTCAGATTGTTCCGGACGGTGATCTGATACTCGATGTCTCTGCTGGCGACACCTCCCGACGCTATCTTGTTTTCTCTCAGGTGCTGTGCGCAAAGTCCGACGTGTTTAGAAACATGTTGGGCAAACAGTCAAAATTCGCAGAAGCTGTCGCACTTCGAGAGTCTCACAAACAGGACCATGGCGAGTTGGTTGTGGTGACACTGGAGGGAGATGATCCGATCGTTATGGGATATGTGCTTCATGTGCTGCATGGGAAGTACAACAAACTTCCTCTCAAGATAAACATTGGGATGATAGTCAGCATCTCCCAAATATGCGATAAATACAGCTTGCATGAAGCTCTGTACATTATTCAATGGCTCTCGCCTGATTTCCAGAAAATAATAAAGAGTGCACAGCCAACAGACGGCCTTCTAATATCCTGGGTCTTCGGACTGGAGAAGGTTTTTACGGAATTGTCAAGGGATCTGATGCTAGGCGAAATTTCCGAGTCCGACGATGGCCTTCTCTTCGGAAAACAACTGCTCCCACTTGCCGACTGTATCCCTCCTGCTGTTTCAGGTAAACTACTAATTCCTCACCAGACTTCACTGCCTCTACACCCTGGCCAGCTTCTTTTGGATGCATTTTGCTAAGCCATTTGTTGTAGTTAAAATCATCGAAGAACGAGAACGTTGTGTCAACGCATTTCGAGGTCATGTAAAAAGCGTCGAAGACAGATATCTTAACAAGGACTGGGAATCGACAACAGTCTGCCCTGCAACTACACTTGCCAGACAGTGTGATGCGATGCAATTAGGCCTACTGCATCGGTCTTCGTTGCTAAGCCCGGGTACATATATCGGCAGCTTAATCAGCGTCGCTGAAACAGTGAAGACAATCCCCGTGTTCCAGTTAGATGTAGATGAAGTGGGTGAGGGATTCTGTCGGTGTGGCAACATGCTTAAATATTCTCATACCTGCACTTATAACAATGCTCACGGTGGTTGTGGTTGGGTTTCCAAGCTTCACGAAGCGGTTGATAGCTGCTTAGAGTTGTGTAAAGGCCTGAAGTTTTCGGAGTTTCCTTCAAGGACATCGGTAGCAAGACTTGAGGTACGTTAATACTGTCGCATGCCAACCCGCATATTGCTCAAATTCGTCACTCACACATAATGTGAACAGCAACCCGTTATTGCGGAAAAGAAGGCAAGACCCCGTCAAGCTAAGGTGTATGGAAAACGTCGGTAATTATTGGCCTAGGGAGGTGAGATTTGAGTCAGTGGATGTATCCGCAATTCTATTTTGTATGTTCGATCGACCAGAGCGGTATTTTGCGACTGGATTTGAATGAGAGTCAATTGTTCAGCCGCGGAGAACCATCAAGGTCCAATAGCCCGCTTGCCCGAGGTAATTGCTCGGGATTTTGTTTACGAATATGCATAGAACGACTGGTATCATATGAGTAGTTGCTTATCGCAGCGCTATCGTGCCATCTAACTTCCACACCCCGACCAACGTATACTACAGCCCTTGAAAAGATGGAACGTGATAAGTGCTCCTTTAGCTTCCACAGTATAAGCACCGCTTCACATAGCCAATTAAATCACGTTCTAAAACAGCGGATCGAAGGCAGATGTGTCCCGTCGCAGTACCTTGCTATTAGGTTAGCTCAAGTCAGGTTCGTTCTTCTGAAATAGATAACCTGCCCAGGTTTTCAACCGTCTGGACTGCCGTCTTGCGGGCCCCGCACCGCTGTCCAAGGCGGGTGTACCTTTTGTTTGGCCTAGGGTGTCCTGAGCCTAGGCTATATTCCCTATTGCATGCTCAGGCCAACTGAAGGGTCCGGCGGATATTACCGGTGCGGGGAGAAATCAGGCGCACAATGCCGCTACCGAAGTCACAAAGATCGACCCTGAGGTCCGATCGCGATTGAGCAGCGGCAGGCATAGTTACCTGGTCGTGCAGATCATTTCTTTTATATGTATGAGTAATCCGGAGATATCGCGACATGATGGAGTGGCGTTTGATGTGGCAAGTGAAAAGAGTAGCAGAGTGTTTCATATCTGGTGGCTAGTGACCCAGTGTGGCAAAGGGTGGCGAAGCATCAAAATTTTCCTTCAAGATTCTCTGCATATAAATCGAGTCTTTCTCCTTCTCTATATATCATAGAATCTACACACACGGTTTTCCCCTAAGTACTATAGTAACAATATTTGTTGCATGTATATATAGACCTGACTGCTAGCTACCGGGGCTAGTAGTAAGGGGCATACTTCTCTCCCATATATAACTCGCGTCTTTCTCCTCTCTTTTCTCTGTATCTAAGACTATACATGCACACGGTTCTCCCCACATTCAACAATATTCACATACACCAGGACGAGTGACGATGTATGAATTATTAATATATCCTCCATGGTAAAGTGGTAAAACAGCGCGTCCTCTCACAGAAGGTGGTCCAAAGCTACGCACTTGGGTGGGTTTAGCAGGCCTGATATACTTAGTGAAGCGAGTGATATTATGGCAGCCATTTCGTTGTGCAGGAAGGGAAAGATAGTTTCCCAGAAAAGGCGGGGTTCCAGCGTCGGGAACTCACCGAGAATACATGGCGATGGGATACAGCGCCCGGGAGTGAACCGTTTCTGTCTTCCTGTAACCAAACCCCGGGAGTAGTAAGTTGATTAGGCGGCTTCCGAACCCCAACGCTCGGCTCTGGTTGGGTACGGGAATCAATATTGTCGTTTCGTATGTGTTTATGATGTCCACGGTCCTAATGGCACATTAGCCCTGTAGGAAGCAAGTTGGGAGCTGGCGGCACGAGATTCCAAGGTCATAGAGAAGGCCAAGGTGGAAGAGCACCGCGATGCCTATTAAGTAAGTTCAGTCCCGTGTTCCATCATCACTGAGTCCACAACGACATATGCCGAGAGTTGCACGGCTACTATTCTACCAAGGGCAAACCCTAGTTTGTTTTAATCATTCTGCATTCACTCTAACTAGAGTGTGGCAGTGCCCAAATTCTCCTCCCTCTCCGGATGACCGGCCACGGAGGTCGGGAAGTTCCCACGCCGATGACTTGAGCGGGGGTGGAAGATGGAATAGTCTTTCTCTTAAGTTTCATTTGTTAAAGGAGAAGAAGGGTAGAAGGGGAGGTGCTCCTCCATCTAGCCGCCAGGAAGTCCATTACCGCTTGGTCACACTTCTCCGCCGAATACTGTGAACCACGGGATGGTAACAGGACGGGATTCAGGGTACGTCATCCCATCCCGCGACGGGATTTGGGATGACAAAAATTCCATATCCCGCGCGGGATTGGACGGGATATGGACGTATGCGCATCACAGGTAGTCGTGTCGGATTATAGGAGCGTGGCTATGGGGTCCTGATCTCACCAGTGCTCGCGACACAGTATGCGTGTTAATATATCAATCCTTTTCGTGTCATTATCTCACCAGTGCTCGCGGCAAGGCGTGCGTGTTTGTGTCTCAGTCATCTTCGTGTCAGTACACTTAGGACATATCAATCAATTCGTACCGTTGACCGCTGAACTTAGCTCTAAACACGGTAATATAATTACTATTGACTAATACTGGTAACTGGCTATGTAATACTGTACTGGTTGCAGTGGTTCGGACGTCAGCAGTCGGAATGGTATGTCCGAAAAGACTTTATTCTTGATGTAATCGGGTTTTGCTCATTCGGGATTGTAAAAAATCTGTCAGCACAAATACAGTGTCCCAACGACTGTAACTAGTACAGTAGTAGTAAGAATACAATTGACTCTGACGTCTATAGATATGATGTAAGACATAAGAAAAGGTGCTATAATGACATAATGAAAATTCTTTAACCTACATGACGAGATACCCTAGAGATGATCAATCAAGTAGAGAAACCAGAGGATACAAAGAAATCTCTGCCGAAACGACAAACCCTATCCCAAACATGAACCGAGACCAACCGAGAAACTTGAAATGACACAAAATGATATGCGAAACGATACTAGCTTATCTCTAAAAGAAAGATTTGCAGTGATGAAATTGCTGGTTAGCTTCCTCTGCTTCATAAACCCCATCATCTTGTTGCGGTTAATAGTGATCTTATCCTGCATATTTACTACAGCCTGGGTGCATTGGAACAGATTCGTGATGTACTCTTCGGCGATGCACTGCCCAGGAGGTCTGCGCCTCAAGAAGGGATGAAGTAAGGGCAGCGAGTGGTTAGGGTTCCCGCATCTGGCACGTGGCACGTCTAGGGCTGGGTAACGCCTGCTTCATATATGGCGAGCCTTAGTTCTCTAGTGATAATCTTACTACACATATACATCTACTATCAGTCGGATCCAAACATATCCCCATATTACCATCCTTATCCCCGAGGAGAACAACAATTTTAACCAAAACGCGACAAAAGTCTTGGCGAAACAAAAACAGCGCGATAAGTCGACAACAACGATAGCAGTTAGAAAACGGACGGCGGCAATCGATTCTGGACGTCGAATTGACCCCGGAGCGAGCATCCCAGTACCAGCGAGACTGCAGGAGGAGGGCGCACACAGGAATCCACACAGTTGAGTGGGTTCACGCGAAGTCTTGGCAGAGAACGCGATCGACCCGACGCGTCAACCAACGAGCGAGCGACGACGAGGACTACCCTGGACGAGGTGTGTGACTCACAGAAGTGATGACCGAAGTCAGAGTGAGCGAGAGGAGAGGCCTGGACACAGGAGAAGCGGCGGACGGGAGGAGTGACGCGCCTATGGATATGGCGATGGAGGTGGCGACAGCGGTGACATCCATCGCCGCGGGGACTGCAGGCGAAGCCGCACTTGAGCCGATGGAGAGAAACGAGAACGGAAAGCGGAGAAGGAGTGAGGTCCCGGTGACCGCCTGGGCCCTCGGTGACTGGAGGAGCCGCATGGAGCGCGCGGCTCAGCAGCAAGCCCGCGAACTAGCACAGCTACACCGAACCATCGCAAAAATGGCAAACATGCTGGAGACGCACACTGCGCTGCAGGAGGCGCAGTGGCGAGGGATTAAATCGTGGTTGGAGGAAAAAGAGAAAAAGCGGGACGCGTATCACCAGGATGACCTACTGTGGGGCGAGGGCATCACGGACATGGTCGCAAGAGCAGTGGCTGCTACAGAACGGGGCCAGA